>OGNF01001434.1_pt1 | contig 21713 bp, 21 predicted proteins | sample 1573321 | NCBI WGS metagenome assembly OGNF01 (sample SAMEA2581911, study PRJEB24529) | metagenome | biome: Human gut stool | place: China | collected 2011
TATTATATGTTGTGGATTGGGAATTAACGCGGAGAATTTGTTGTATTGATGTAGTTGCCGGGCGGGAAACCGCCCCGACGGCTGCATATCTCTCTGCCTTTGTGTCGAGTAGTGATACTGGGCGCAGGGGTTCTCATAAATAAATAGTTGAAACGTCGGGCGACGTTTCCGGCGCGCGTCGGGAACGTCGCTTTGCGATTGGCCATAATATAGCGACATTCACAAATTTTAGTTTAAAATGCTTTGCAGTTTCGGTAATAATGCTTATCTTTACGGCCGGACAAACTATAACTATCCGATTATCAATAACCTTCATAAAAAATAATGCTTATGAAAAAGTTAACTGTCATACTGATGGCCTCTCTGGCAATACTCTGCTGGAGCTGCAGCGATGAACCAAGCCCGGAGATTACGCCCGAAGAGGAAGAAATCGAAATACCCGAGAATTATAAAGGCACGATGTACGGTCTGAGCATTTCGATGACCGAGAGCCAGAAAGCCGCGAATAAATCGGTAAATGATTTTTCGCTGTTTCTCGTCAAGGGGCTAAACGAGAACTTTCCTAAAGACCAAGGTTTTGTTTTCTCTCCTGTTACGGAAACCATGATATCATTAATGATAGCAAACAGTGCCGACAAGGAATACCAGAAGAGACTGCTCGAACTTATGGGATGTGATAACCTCGACAAGCTGAACAGATTCGCCGGCCAACTTGTCGATGCCCTGCCCAATAAAGATAAAGGCTCTAATCTTGTCATGGCCAACAGCCTATGGCTTAATGGAAATAACCGACTTTCCGACTCATATTCAGAGATCCTCAAGGATGTGTTTGACGTAGAGAGCACCTCCCTTGATTTTGACGACGAAAAATCCGCCTCTATTATCAACGAATGGAGCAGAAGAGTGACAATGGGTATAATCGACCAGGTCATCACCCCTGACTGGCTTATAGGCGCCAGTTTTTTATGGGCAAGCTCGATATACTTCCACGGCGACTGGGCCATAGCATTTGATGAAAAGCTCACAACAAATGACAAGTTCCAGACTCCGACTGAAACAATAACAATACCCATGATGCATCAGCGCGATGTGCGCGGGGCTCGGTATGCCGAATCTGAGAACTATCAATACGTGGCAATTCCGACATACGGAAATGTCCGTTTTCAGGTAATTTTGCCTCCGGAAGACAAGGCATTGACGAATGCAATTGCAGATATGCCTGAAGATATATCTGCACTGATCATTCATCAGGCCACATATGAGACTGAATCTGCCATTCAGGATCATATTCACATCTCCATGCCCCGCTTCGCTTGCAAGAGTAGTATCGATTTTTCAGGCTTATATGATCAACTCGGACTCATAGCCACGTCTTATCCCGGCCTTAACTATTATGACGGGTATCCGATCCGTTCCATCCAGACGGCATCGGTCACTGCCGACGAATATGGAATAAGCGTTGCCGCGACATCAGTATCTCATGGAGTTGATTCAGGCTATTCACCTGAAGCGAAAGAATATAATGTGGTCATCGACCGCCCGTTTTTCTTCTTTTTATCTGATAAATTTACAGGTACAATCCTGTTTGCGGGCCTGATCACGAACCCTTAAGGTATTCCAGTCAGGAATTTTGAGCCGCAGGCCGTCGTAGCGTGCCTGCGGCTATATTTATCACGGACGGAGGGCGGCGACGGCGGCGTGGTATGCGTCGAGCGAGCGGGCCTTGAGGATGCGGCGGCAGGCACGGCGGCCGACCGCCGGTTCGAGGTATTCCCAGAACGGCCGCAGGCCTGCGAGAAGCTGTGCCGGGCCGCAAAGGCGCGCGGCAAGACGCTCGCTGTAGCGCCTGTGCAGGTCACCTAAAGCGGCGAGGCGGTCGGCTGTCCCCCACTCTGCTCCTGTGCGCCATTCGGCGGCGAGCCATGGTGCGGCAAGTAGTCCGCGCCCTATCATCACGCCCGACAGATCGGGAAATGCAGCGAGCAGACGGCGGATGTCGGCAGCAGAGCGGATGTCGCCGTTGTAGATGACGGGATGACCGAGTCGCGGGGCAAGACGCCCGAAGGCGTCAAGGTCGACTTCGCCGCCGTACTGCTGGCGGGCGGTGCGCGGATGCACCGTGACGTGCCGCAGCGGCATGTCACGGAGCACGGAGACAAGCGCAAGGCTTTCGTCGGGGGACTCGACGCCGAGGCGCATCTTCACAGAGTATTCCACATCCGTGTCGGCGGCGATGCGCGGAGCTATGGCGGCGAGCACATCGGGACGCCGCAGCAGGCCGCTCCCGCGGCCACGGCGCACTTGCGGCGCGAAGGGGCAGCCGAGGTTGAGGTCGATACGGCGCGCCCCCATGTCGCGCAGATGTCCGGCGAGCAGGTCGAACTCGCCGACGGAGCCGAAGATGATCTGCGGCACGGTCGGCACATGCGCCTTCAAGGCTGCGGCAGCATCGCGCAGGCCGCGGGAGTCGGGACGGTCGCCGTCGACGCGCAGAAAAGGCGTGTAGAAGCAGCTGACGGCCTCGTCGCCGAAGACTTCTGCGTAGGCGGCGCGGTATTCGGGCCCCGTATAGCCCTGCAGGGGGGCGAAGTGTATGTCGAACTCAGCGTGACGCATGACTTTGCAAAGTTACGCAATCCGGGCCAAACTTAGCGCAAGGCTGCCGTGTTATAATATGCAGGACTAAACTTTTTCAAAATCATGCAGGAAACTCCGACTCAAAAACCCGACTCCGGCCTGTCAGTGCGAGACATGGTCATCGGCAACGGGTGCATACTGCTGGCCACGATATTCTTCGGCGTCAACATACCCATAGTAAAGGAACTCGTGCCGCACTGGATGTCGGCCGACGCCGTGACGGCGGTGCGACTCATAGGCGGCTGCGCGCTGATGTGGCTGGCGTCGCTGTTCATCCGGACTGAGCCGATCGAAGGCGGCGACTGGACGCGTCTGTTCTTCGGCGGGGCGGTAGGGCTGTTCTCGTTCATGTATCTGTTCAATCTGTCGCTGCGCTACGCCGACCCGATCGACGTGTCGATCATCATGACGCTTCCACCGGTGTTCGTGGTGCTGTACCACATCATATTCCAGCGCGCGCGGCCCGCGCTGCTTGAATATATCGGCATAGCGGCGTCATTTGCCGGCGCGGTACTCGTCATCCTATGCGGGCACGACAATGCTGGATCGCACAACCTGCTGGGAGAGCTGCTTGCGCTGGCGTCGACGATATGCTATGCGTTCTATCTTGTGGTGATGGAAGAACCGAGCAAAAAGTACCGTCCGCTGTCGACACTGCGCTGGGTATTCCTGTTCGCGGCTCTTCCGGCGCTGCTGCTGTTGCCGCAACTGATTCACTCGCATCTGATCCAGGGACATGCCGGCACACTGCCGTGGGTGTGGATCGGATTCATACTGCTGTGCCCGACATTTCTGTCGTACTTTCTGATCGCGCCTGCCGACAGGCTGATCGGCAGCGAGCTCGTGTCGATATACCAGTATCTGGTGCCGGTGGTGGCCGCCGTCGCTTCGGTCATCATGGGCATAGCGCGCATCATTCCCGTTCAGATTGCCGCCATGGCCGTGATCATTGGCGGAATGGTAGCCACCAATATAGGCAAGCGCCGCCGCAAGCAAAGCCTGCAGCGGCGCCCTCAGTAGTAGGGTAATTTCTTTTATCGGATGAAGAACATACCGAGCTCGCTGTTGGAGGCGAGTTCGATAAGTGTGTCGTAGACGGGGCTTACGAGGCCGAGGAATATGATGCCAGCGACGGCGATCCACATGCCCAGGCGCTCGCTGCACGACGAGCGGAAGGGTCCGACGACACATTCCTCCTCGCTGATGAACATTGCCTTGACGACGAGCAGATAGTAGTAGAGCGACACGATGGTGTTGATCAACGCTATCAGCACGAGGACGTAGATGGCTGCACTCGCGCCCTGCAGAGCTCCGGTGAAGATGAAGAACTTGGAGAAGAAGCCTGCGAACGGCGGGATACCGGCGAGCGAGAACATGGCCAGCATCATGGTGAAGGCCAGACGCGGATTGGTGCGGTAGAGGCCGCGGTAGTCGTCCATCGACACCTTGCCGGTGGCATTCTCGATCGCGCCGATGACGCCGAATGCGCCGAGGTTGGAGAAGATGTAGACCAGGATGTAGAACATCATGGCGGCGACGCCGAGGGTATTGTAGGCGATGATGCCGAGCATGATGTAGCCGGCCTGGGAGATCGACGAGAAGGCCAGGAAGCGCTTCATGTTGCGCTGACGGATGGCGAAGAGGTTACCGACGGTGATCGTGAGAATGATCAGCGCGTAGAGCATCCACTCCCAGACACGGCTGTAGAACGAGCCGAACACCTGGCAGAGAACGACCATGAACGCAAAGGCGGCAGCGCCCTTGGATATTACCGACAGATACGAGGTGACCGAGGTCGGAGCACCCTGGTATACGTCGGCGGTCCAGAGGTGGAACGGCACAAGCGAGAGCTTGAAACCGATGCCTGCGATGACAAATGCCAGCGCCATGACGAGCAGCATTGAGTTGTGGCCGAACAGGGCCAGATAGATCTTGTCGAAGTAGAGCGAGCCCGAGAGGCCGTAGACGAACGAGAGGCCCATCATGAACACAGCCGACGAGAAGACGGCGGTGAGCATGTACTTGACGGCCGCTTCGTGGCTTTCATAGCGGTTCTTGTCGAAGGCAACCATAGCAGCCAGCGGCAGCGAGGCGCATTCAAGACCGATGACGAACACCAGGAAGTGACGGGCCGACACCATCAGATACATGCCGAAGAGCGTCACCATGAGCAGTTCGTAGAACTCGCCGCGGCGCATGGTCATCTGCTCGCTGTTGGCCCACTTGACCGACTGTATCAGCACGATGACCATACCGATGTTGAGAATATTCTTGATACCGGCCACTACGGGCGATGTCTCGTACATGCCGGCGAAGGCGGTGGTGTCGGCGGTGACGCCCAGGCAGCAGCCCAGGCAGCCGCAGACGGTGGCGGCGAGCATGAGCACCGCGGTGAACGCGGGGAGCCCCTTCTGCGCCTTGCGCGGCATGAACAAGTCGTAAAGGAACACCAGCAGGAAGATAACCAGCACGGCCAGTTCCTGTTTCATTGCTAAAAACTGTGAGTAATCCATTGTTTGACTTTCTTATTTATTTCATGCCCAGCACGGCGAAGATGTCCGGCGAGAAGGTGAAGTTGATCAGTTTATTGAAGAAGTTGGGGAAGCAGCCGATGGCGGCGACGCAGACGATGAGCGTCACGGTCGAGAGGCGTTCCCACCAGGTAGCGTCGGTAAGACTGCGGTGATGGTCGTCATGAACGGGACCGAAGAGCAGCTTGCCGACAACGCGCAGGATATATACCGCGGTGATTACGATCGAGCAGCATGCGATGAGCGTGAAGACGAGTCGGAGCGAACCGGCGCCGGCGAGGTAGTCGGCCATACCGGCCTTGAACGAACCGACGAATACGGTCATCTCGGCCACGAATCCGCTCAGGCCGGGCAGACCGAGCGAGGCCATACCGGCGATGACGTAGCAAACCGAGAGGTAAGGCATGATCTGCATCAGGCCGCCCATCTTGGTGATCTCGCGGGTGTGGGTGCGGCCGTAGATCATACCGATGAGGGCGAAGAAGAGGGCCGTCATGAGGCCGTGCGAGAGCATCTGCATGATTGCGCCGGTCATAGCCGTCTCATTGAGCATGAGGATGGCGAAAAGCACCAGGCCGCAGTGGCTGACGGAAGAATATGCGTTGATGTACTTGAGATCGGTCTTGACGCAAGCGCAGAAGGCGCCGTAGACCACCGAGATGCCGGTCAGGATCAGGAAGATCCACGACAGCTCGTGAGCTGCCTGCGGCATCGTGTAGATGGCGACGCGGAAGCAGCCGTAGCCGCCGAGCTTCATCAGCACGCCCGCGTGGAGCATCGACACGGCCGTGGGGGCCGAGGCATGGCCGTCGGGCGACCATGTGTGGAAGGGGAACATGGCGCCGAGGACACCGAAGCCCACGAATGTCATCGGGAAGAGGAACGACTGCCAGCCGTGGGGGATGGCTGCGTTGTGTACGATGTCGAGCAGGTTCCAGGTCAGCTGGCCGCCTTCGGGAGCCGAATGATAGTAGATACCGATCAGACCGAGCATCAGGAAGGCGGAGCCGCCCATCAGCATCAGCGTCAGTTTCATGGCCGAGTAGTTCTTGTTGCCCGAGCCCCAGACGCCGATCAGCAGGTACATGGGGATCAGGGCGACCTCGTAGAACATGAACATCGTGAAAAGGTCGATCGAGATGAAGAAGCCGAACACGCCCGTGCTCAGCAGGATGAGCCAGAGGAAAAATTCCTTGGGCTGCGCGATGGTCCACGAGGCGAAAGAGCCGGCGAACACTATGATCGACGACAGCAGCAGCATGGCTACCGAAATGCCGTCGACACCGACCGCGAGGTGGATGTTGAGCGGAGCGAACCAGGTCCACGAATCGACAAAGAGCATCGGAGCGGCCGTCAGGGCGCCCTCGGAAGCGGCGATGGCCTCCGATTCGGCGGCGCGCAGGCCCAGATACTGCACCAGCAGCACTGCCGACAGCGCTATCAGGCCCAGCGAACCCACTACGGCCACCGCTCTGATCTGCTTGATGTTCCGGCAAAGCGCCAGAGCGCCCAGCATCACCAGCGGGATGATTACAAAGTAGATTAATATATTTGAAAACATAGCTTATTACTTTTTTCCGGGATGATTGGCACTTGGTTGATTACATCAGGCAAAGGATAGTGACGCCGCCGAGCAGCAGGGCTCCCACGATGTAGATCCAGACGTACATCTGAACCTGGCCCGACTGAAGGGGCTTGATGACGTTGGAGGCCTTGTTGGTGATGATGGCAAACGAATCCATGGTGCCGTCTATGATGTGGCGGTCGAACCATGCCAGCGGACGGCAGACGCAGTTGAAAATGATCTTATGAGTGATGAACATGTAGAGCTCATCCCAGTAGAAGCGGTGGTAGCACCAGTCCCACAGAGCGGGCACGGCACGCTTGAACTTGGCCGGAAGGCCGTTCTCCTTGCGGTACATGACCGTGGCGAGGATGATGGCTGCGACGGCGACGGCAAGGCTTATCGAGGCAACGCCCCAGTCGAAGTGGGCCATGAAGTCGTAGGGTTCGCCGTTCCAGCTGACGAGCTTGCCGAAGGGGATGAAACCTGCGACACACGAGATGGCGGCGAGGATGATCAGAGGCAGCGACATGGTCCAGGGCTGGTCGTGCGGAGCGTGGTGGCCGGCGGGAGTCTCATGTTCCTTCCACCAGAAGATGAGGTAGTAGAGGCGGAACATGTAGAAGGCCGTCAGACCGGCTACGAGCGACATCCATATGTAGACGAGCGTGCTGTAGTTGCCGCAGGCGCTCAGGATCTCGTCCTTGGAGAAGAAGCCCGAGAACGGTATGATGCCCGCGATGGCCAGACAGCCGATCAGGAACGTCCAGTGCGTGATAGGCATGTATTTGCGCAGGCCGTGCATGGCAGTGTAGTCGTTCGATCCGATGGCGTGGATCAGAGCGCCGGCGCCGAGGAAGAGCAGGGCCTTGAACATGGCGTGTGTGAAGAGGTGGAACATCGAGGCCATGTAGCCGAGACCTTCGTGATGCTCGGGACGGGCGACGCCCAGGGCAACCATCATGAAGGCGATCTGCGAGATGGTCGAGAAGGCCAGCACGCGCTTGATGTCGATCTGCGCGCAGGCTACCATGGCGGCATAGAAGGCGGTGATGGCGCCGACGACGGTGACGATGACCAAGGCGCTGTTCTCCATAAGGAAGAGCGGGAACAGACGGGCCACCAGATACACACCGGCAACGACCATCGTGGCGGCGTGGATGAGGGCCGAGACGGGTGTCGGGCCTTCCATGGCGTCGGGCAGCCAGATATGCAGAGGCATCATGGCCGACTTGCCCATACCGCCCATGAAGATCAGCACAAGGGCCCAGGTGAGCACCGAGGCGCCCATGAACATCGGGGCTGCGCTGCCGTTGAAGATGCCGAGAACCTTCTCAGGCGCCGACAGGTCGACGCGGTAGGTATCGGCGAGGCCTTCGACAGGCACCGAGGTAAGGTCGGTAAAGGTGAACGTACCGGTATAATATGACAGTATCAGAATGCCGATCAGGAAGCCGAGGTCGGCGAAGCGGGTCACGATGAATGCCTTCTTCGAGGCCGATACGGCTGACGGCTTCGTGTAATAGAAACCGATCAGCAAGTACGACGACGCACCCACAAGCTCCCAGAAGATGTACATCTGGAAGATGTTGGTGGCCACTACCAGGCCGAGCATCGAGAAGCTGAACAGCGACAGGAACGCGTAGAAGCGCTGGAAGCCTTTTTCGTAGACGCCGTGGTGGTCGCGCATGTAGCCGAGGCTATAGAGATGCACCATGAAGGATATGGTGGTGATCACGACGAGCATCATTGCCGAAATCGGGTCGAGGAAGAAACCGAGGCTGATGGCGAGACGGTCGGTGAACTGAAGCCATGTGGTGTTGAATACCACATGCTGGAGGCGTTCGCCGGCCTCGTTGATGAACATCGGGTCACCGCCGAAGAAATATGTGAAGGCGGTGTAGTAGGCCAGCACGAGCACCGTGCCCATGCCGAGCGTACCGAGCGTACCGGCCAGCGGATGGCTCATCTTCTTGCCGCACAGGCCCAGGAAGATAAACATGAACAGGGGTATCGCCAGTATAAGGATAGGTATCGTAGGGCTCATGTCGGTCAGAATTTCATTTGGTTAAGCTCCCTGACATCGACATTGTGAACCGAGCGGAACACGTTGATGATGATGGCGATGGCCAGGGCCGTCTCGGCGGCCGCGATGGCGATGGCGAAGAGCGTGAACATCATGCCCTCCATCTGGCCGGGGAAAAGGAAGCGGTTGAATATCACAAAGTTCATGTCTACGGCATTGAGCATCAGTTCAAGCGACACCAGCATCGCGATCATATTGCGACGGGTGAGGAAACCGTAGAGTCCGCAGCAGAACATGATCAGCGACGGAACGAGGTAGTAAACAGCTGTCAATTCCATAGTGTCAACGTTTGCGGGCGACCACGATGCCGCCGATTATACATGCGAGCAACAATACGCTGACGGCCTCGAAAGGCAGGAGATACTGGCCTTCGCCCGCGCCCATCATGGCCTGACCGATGGTGTGCATCGTAGGCATGTCGGCTGCCGGCTTGGCAGTGTAGAAGTTGCAGCGTAAGAGAAGCGACCAGCCGGTGACCAGCAGCATCGCCACCGAGGCAATAAGCCCCAGCACGCGGCGCTTCGACTCCAGACGTTCCGAGTTGTGGCCCGGATGCGACGTCAGGAGGATCGCAAACACGAACAGCACCACTATACCGCCGGCATACACCGCTATCTGCACAGCACCGAGGAACTGATAGTCGAGCATGAAGTAGACTACAGCGGCGGCAAACAGGGTGAAGAGCAGGTAAGTGGCGGCGCGCAGGATTTTGCGGGTCGTCACGGCCAGTACCGAGAAGATGACCATCGCCGCGGCGACGATCACATACAAGATGATACTTCCTACTGATTCCATATTGGTTTATTGTTTTTTATTATTCGGTTTTGGAGCCCTTGGCGGCTTCGCGCTGAGCCTTGAGCGCGGCGGCCTTCTCGAGGGCGGCGCGTATCTTGGCTTCCTTCTCGGGATCGCCCTTTGCGGCAGCGAGAGCCTTGGCGGCTGCAGCGTCGGCGGCCGACGGAGCGGGGGCCGCGGGGGCTTCCTTGGCTGCGGGAGCGGCTGCTGCGGCGCCTTCGCGCTCGGCTTTCAGAGCGGCGGCCTTGGCCTTGGCGGCAGCTATCTTGGCTTCCTTCTCGGCGGCCAGGCGGGCTTTCTCCTCGGGAGTCAGCTCGGGCTCGGGCTTCTCGGGCAAGTAATTGAGCTGCTTGACAAGCTTCGAACGCGTGAACACGGCCTGTTCGAAATCATTGTTGAAACGCAGCGCGCCCGTCGGGCATGTGGTCACACACAGCTGACAGAACGTACACGACCCCAGGTCGTAGATGTAGCGGTCGAGTTTCTTCTTCTTTGTGCCCGCCGGCGTGTCGACCATTTTCGATTCGACGGTGATGGTGCCGTTGGGGCAGTTGCGCTCGCATGTTCCGCATGCGATGCACTTGTGGTTGCCGTCCTGATCGTAGATCAGCTCCAGGACTGCGCGGAACCGCTCGGGCCACTTGTACGTATCGCGGTCTTCGGGATAACGTTCGGTGATCTTGGGCGTCACAAATTCCTTGCCGGTCACCTGCATGCCCTTCAGAAGGGAGGCGATGCCGGTGCCCAGAGATGAGAAATATTCTTTTACACTACCCATTGATTAATGATTGGTTGGTATCTTAACTATGGTTATTTCTTTATATGTCAGTCACGCACCTGGCCGCCGACGATGTCGAGCAGCTCGCTGGTGATGGATTGCTGTCGCAGTTTGTTGTATTCGAGCCGCAGCTGGTCGAGCAGCTTCTTGGCGTTGTCGTTGGCGGCCTGCATGGCCATGACGCGGGCTGCCTGCTCCGATGCGCGGTTCTCGACGAAGATCTCCTGGGTGAGGGCCAGCAGATACATGGGCAAAACGCTCTCGAAGATGTGGCGCGCGTCGGGCTCGAAGATATATGGACGCGATTCGGCTCCGACGCCGTCGGCCTTGTCGTCGTGCTCGAACGCCGCGGCCGACAGGGGGAGCAGGCGGTCGGTGGTGGCCACCTGGCGCCCGGCGCTCCGGTAATTCATATATACGATGTCGACCGCATCGGTCGCACCGCTGAGGAATTCGTCGCGAAGCTTGAATTCGAACGACTTGACTGCCGCGCCCTCGCTTTTAGAGTTGACATCGGGAATCTCGGTCACCTCGACGCTGCCGCGCAGGCGGTCGACAGCCTTGAGCATCTTGCGGCCGACGGGCACGACCTCAACGCGGAGGCCCTCGCCATGGGCCGAACGCAGATTTTCGATCTGCTGTTCGAGGTATTTGACCAGATTGACGTTATATGCTCCGCAAAGGCCGTCGTCGCTGCCCATCACCACGACGGTGACCTTCTGCAGCGGCCGGCTTTCGGCCAGCGGCGAAGCGAAGGGGGCGTCGGCCGAGAGCAGATTGGCGATGATGCCCTCGATGGTCGACCGGTAGGGCTTCAGACGCCTGAGGGCGCCCTCGGCCGTATGCATCTTGGCCGAGGATATCATCTTCATCGCTCCGGTAATCTTCTCCGATGAGGCTACCGACCCGATGCGTCCTTTCAATTCTCTTAATGTTGCCATTTGCGGTTGCGGTTATTCGTTAAAACTGTCCGGCTATCTGACTTGCGGCCTCGGCGAGCTTGGCTGTCACGTCATCGGTGAGCTTGCCCTCGGCGATGGTCTGCAGCACATCCTTGTACTTTGCCTGAAGCAGCTGCACGAACTGCTTCTCGAACTCGGCGACCTTGTCGACGGGCACGTTCTCGAGCAGACCGTTGACGCCGCAGTAGATTTCGGCCACCTGCTCGGCCACGGGTACGGGATGATACTGGGGCTGGATGAGCAGGCGCTCGTTCTTGCGGCCCTTGTCAATGACGCGTGCGGTGACGGCGTCGATGTCGCCGCCAAACTTTGTGAACGACTCCAGCTCGCGGAACTGGGCCTGGTCAATCTTCAGCGTGCCGGCCACCTTCTTCATCGACTTGATCTGGGCGTTGCCGCCGACACGCGACACGGAGATGCCGACGTTGATGGCCGGACGGATACCGCGGTTGAACAGGGCCGTCTCGAGGTAGATCTGGCCGTCGGTGATAGAGATGACGTTGGTCGGGATGTAGGCCGAGACGTCGCCGGCCTGGGTCTCGATGATGGGAAGCGCGGTGAGCGAGCCGCCGCCCTTGACCATAGGCTTGAGGACTTCGGGCAGGTCGTTCATGTTCCTGGCGATCTCCTCGTTGTCGATGATCTTGGCGGCGCGTTCGAGCAGACGCGAGTGGAGGTAGAAGATATCGCCCGGATAAGCCTCGCGTCCCGAGGGGCGCTTGAGGATCAGCGAGATCTCGCGGTAGGCGACGGCCTGCTTCGAGAGGTCGTCGTAGACGATGAGTGCGTCGCGGCCCGAGTCGCGGAAGTACTCGCCGATGGCTACGCCGGCGAAAGGCGAGTAGTAGCGCATCGAGGCCGAGTCAGCTGCCGTAGCGGCTACGACTACGGTGTAGTCCATGGCGCCGTAGCGGCGGAGGGTCTCGACGGTGGCGGCGACGGACGACGCCTTCTGGCCGATGGCCACGTAGATGCAGTAGACGGGCTTCCCGTCGTCGAAATTCTTGCGTTGGTTGATGATGGTGTCGATGGCAATGGCGGTCTTGCCGATCTGGCGGTCACCGATGATGAGCTCGCGCTGTCCGCGGCCGATGGGCACCATCGAGTCGACAGCCTTGATACCGGTCTGCAGCGGCTGGTTCACGGGCTGGCGGTAGATGACGCCGGGAGCCTTGCGCTCCAGCGGCAGGCGCATCAGGTCGCCGGCGATGGGGCCGCGGCCGTCGATAGGCTCGCCGAGGACGTTGATCACACGGCCGAGCAGGCCTTCGCCCACGGGAATCGAAGCGATCTCGCCCGTGCGCTTGACGCTCATCCCTTCGGTCACCTTGTCGACATTGTTCAGCAGAATGACGCCGACATTGCTTTCCTCGAGGTTAAGGGCCACGCCCTTTACGCCGTTTTCAAACTCTACGAGCTCGTTGGCGCGCACGTTGTCAAGTCCATACACATGGGCCACACCGTCGCCTACCTCGAGCACCTGGCCGACTTCCTCGAAGTTGACCGTCGTGTTGACGCTCTCGAGCTGCTGTTTTAAGACTTCTGAAATCTCGCTTGGATTAATCATTGTGGGCTATAGCGGGGTAAAGAAAATTAAACTTATTGGAGGAGTGAGAGCCTGAGCTCTTTGAGTTGATTCGAGAGCGAGGCATCAAGACGCTCGTTGTCGATGTTGATCACGAAGCCGCCGATGAGCGACGGGTCCACACGGGTGCTGAATTCCATCGAGGCTCCCTTGAGCTCGCGGGCGATCAGGTCCTTGATGCGCTGCATGACGGCCGGATCGAGCGGAGCGGCCGATACGACCTCGACACGCCGGATGTTGTTCTCGCGGCGGTAGATGTCGGCGTAGGCGCGGGCGATCAGATCGATCATGTCGATGCGGCGGTTTTCGACAAGCAGCTTCAGGAAGTCGGCGTAGGTGGTGTCGGCTGCGGTAGCGCCGGCAGCCGTGGTGAGAAGTTTCACCTTGTCGCCGACGGCCACGAAGGGGTTCGACACGGTCGCTTTCAGGTCCGGCATTTCGTCGAACGAGCGCTGCAGCGTGTTCATCAGCTCATAAGTGCGTGAGGCGGTGCCGCGGTCGAGGTCGACCTTGTACAGAGCCATCGCATATCGCCGGGGAATGAGACCTTGATTCATATTCGTGCGGATGATCGTTATTTCTTCTCGATGTCGTCGAGCAGAGAATTTACGAGTTTAGTCTGAGCCTTTTCGTCCTGCATCTGGTTCTTGACCACCTTGGACGCGATCTCGAGAGCGAACTCGCTGACTTGGTTGCGGAATTGGAGCTGAGCTTCTTTTTGCTGTTGCTGAATCTGGAGCTTGGCGTTGTCCATCACCTTCTGTGCCTCCTGCTGCGCGCTGTGGCGCGCATCCTCGATCATCTGGGTCTTGATGCGGTCGGCATCGCGCATCATGTCGGCCTGCTGGCGACGGGCCTCATTAATCACTTCCTGGGCACTCTGACGGGCATTGTCGAGCTGTTCTTTCGCACTCTGGGCATATTCCACACCCTTGTCGATCAGATCTGCTCGCTTGTCAACCGACTTGATGATGACGGGCCAGGCGAACTTCCACAGGATGAAGAAGAGGATCGCGAATGACACGAACATCCAGAAGACGAGTCCGAAGTCAGGGGTGAATAGTTCCATTATTCAACGTTTTGGGTTAAAGCGTGGGCAGAAACCGGATTATACGAAGAGGGCAAGGATGCAGACGATCACAGCGAAGAGGGCGACACCCTCGATCAGGGCTGCGATCACGATCATGTTACTGCGGATGTCGCCGGCTGCCTCAGGCTGACGGGCGATAGCCTCCATGGCCGAGCCGCCGATTTTGCCGATACCGATACCTGCGCCGATGGCTGCGATTGCTGCGCCGATGCTGGCGCCGAGTGCTGTTCCTGATGCGACTGCTGCTAAAAGTCCTAACATAGTTTTTTGTGTTTAAGAGGTTTGATATTTTTGTTTACTTATTATCTCATTTGGTTGCCGCGGCTGCCACAGCGGGCTGAGCGGCTGTCTTTCCGTTCTTTTCTTCTTTTTCGCGTTCTTCTTTCTTATGCTCTTTCTCCTGGGCCAGCGATATGAATATTGTCGACAGCATGGTGAACACATATGCCTGGATGAAGCTTACCAGCACGTCGATAAGCAGCATGAACACCGAGAAGATGATCGACACCACCGAAGTGGCCGCGCCGATGGCGGGGCTCATGGCCGCGAAAATGAAGATAAGCAGCGTGAGGACGATCACGATCATGTGGCCGCCCATCATGTTGGCGAACAGACGTATCGTCAGTGCGGCAGGCTTGGTGAAGATACCGAATACCTCGATTATCTGCATTATCGGCAGCGGACACTTGAGCCAGATAGGAACGTCGGGCCAGAAGATTTCCTTCCAGTAGTGTTTCTTGGCGAAGAAGTTCGTCGCGAAGAATGTTATCAGGGCCAGAACGAGCGTGACGCCGATATTGCCGGTCAGGTTGGCGCCGCCGGGGAAGATTACGATCAGGCCCAGCAGGTTAGCCGCGAAGATAAACATGAAAACCGTCAGCAGATAGGGCGAGAAGCGGCGGGCTTCCTTTCCGAGCGTCGGCTTTATCATGTCGTCGTAGATGAAGAACACGAGACTCTCGACAGCGCCGCGGAATCCGCGCGGGGCGCCCTTGCCGCCGCGCTTGTAGTAGGACGACAGCGACAGAACCACGAGAATCACCACGAACATGGCTATGAACGTGGCACACACGTTTTTCGTTATCGAGAAATCGATGGGACGCACTTCGCCTCCGGCTGTCAGCTCGACGACCTTGCCCTTGTTGGGGCTGTCGTGGCCCGCGATAGCGAAACGCTTTCCGTCGGGAGCAGTGTAGACCTCTCCGCCGGTCACGCGCGCCGACGAGAACACATGGAACCCTGTTCCGTTGCCGAAGACAATGACTGGGAGAGCTATGCGCTTGCCGTGGCAGAAGGGAACCTCCCAGCCATAGCCGTCGCCGAGATGCTCGAAGATTATCTCCTTGGCGTCTTTGGGATTCATGACGACCTCTTCGCCGTCGGTCGGCTCAGCTGTCTCCGAGGCTCTGAGAGAGCCCGGAACAACCAACGCCAGAAGGGCGGCAAGTAGCGTGGCGAATATCGTTTTGTTCATCGGTTCAGTTGGTCAAGAGGTTGATGGAGAGATTAAAATACACAAACGGCAACCACATTGTTGTCGACGTCGGCTATTCCGCCGCCGATTTCGGTTGAGTGTTCCTCTCCGTCGGCGCCGCGGTAGACGATGGCGCCCTTGTCGAGCGACGACACCAGCGAGGCATGGTTCTGCAACACTGTGAAGGCGCCCATTCTTCCGGGAAGCTTCACTGAGGTCACTTCCCCCTCGAAGAGGATATCTTCGGCCGATATGATTTTCAATGTCATGGTTGTTGCTGTCTGTTGCTTGGTTATTTGACTTCTGCGAGCATCTTCTTACCCTTCTCGATGGCTTCGTCGATAGTGCCGACGTTGAGGAAGGCCTGTTCGGGATACTCGTCCATCTCGCCCGACAGAATCATCTTGAAGCCGCGGATGGTCTCTTTCAGAGGAACCATCACGCCCGGCAGACCGGTGAACTGCTCGGCGACGTGGAAGGGCTGCGAAAGGAAGCGCTGGGCGCGGCGGGCGCGGGCAACGACGAGCTTGTCTTCGTCGCTGAGCTCGTCGACACCGAGAATTGCGATGATGTCCTGAAGCTCGTTATATTTCTGAAGAAGCTGCTTGACAGCCTGGGCTGTGTTGTAGTGGTCTTCTCCGATAATGTTCGGGTCGAGGATTCGCGAGGTCGAATCGAGCGGGTCGACGGCCGGATAGATACCGAGCTCGGCGATCTTACGCGAAAGCACCGTCGTTGCGTCGAGGAAGCTGAACGTTGTTGCCGGAGCCGGGTCGGTCAGGTCATCGGCAGGCACGTAGATAGCCTGAACCGAGGTGATCGAGCCGTTCTTCGTCGAGGTGATGCGCTCCTGAAGGGCACCCATCTCAGAGGCCAGCGTAGGCTGATAGCCCACGGCGCTCGGCATTCGGCCCAGCAGGGCCGACACTTCCGAACCGGCCTGGGTGAAACGGAAAATATTGTCGATAAAGAGAAGAATCTCCTTGCCGCCGCCGTCCTGGTCGCGGAACTGTTCGGCAACGGTCAGTCCGCTCAGGGCCACACGCAGACGTGCGCCCGGCGGCTCGTTCATCTGTCCGAACACGAGCGTTGCCTGCGACTTGGCAACTTCGTTCATGTCGACATCGTTGAGGTTCCAACCCCCCTTCTCCATGTCTTTTTCGAACTTCTCGCCGTATTTGACAACGCCGCTCTCGATCATCTCGCGCAGAAGGTCGTTACCCTCGCGGGTGCGTTCGCCGACACCGGTGAACACCGAGAAGCCGTTGTGTCCCTTGGCGATATTGTTGATGAGCTCCATGATAAGCACGGTCTTGCCCACGCCGGCGCCGCCGAAGAGGCCGATCTTACCGCCTTTGCTGTAGGGCTCGAGAAGGTCGATGACCTTGATGCCGGTGTAGAGAATCTCGGTTCCGATCGTCAGGTCGTCGAACTTGGGCGCGGGCTGATGGATCGGGCGCAGATTCTTGCGGTCGAGGGCCGGAAGACGGTCGATGGCGTCGCCCATGACATTGAGCAGGCGTCCTTTGACCTGATCGCCCGTCGGGACAGCGATAGGATGGCCTACGTTGATAACCGGAAGGCCGCGCTGGAGGCCGTCGGTGCTCTCCATAGCAACGCAGCGAACGGTGTCTTCGCCGATATGCTGCTCGACCTCGAGTGTCAGTTCCTGGCCGTCGGCATCGCCGGGGCGTTTAACTTTCAAGGCGGTGTAGATAGGCGGTAGGTCTTGGTTGCCGTCGAAGCTGACGTCGACCACCGGGCCGATGACCTGGGCTATTTTTCCGAATTTGTCGCTCATGGTTTTTATTGGTCTGTTGAGAAGGATGGTTTTCTTTATTGGATTTTATTGAGGGTTCCGGGGAATCAGAGATACCAGCCGAAGGTTACTGTCAGCACCATCAGCACGAGGTTGAACAGCGATATCGGCATGAGGTATTTCCATTCGAGCGTCAGCAGCTGGTCTATGCGCAGGCGCGGGAATGTCCATTTGAACCAGATAATTATGAAGCTGATGACAACGGCTTTGCCGAGGAACCAGACAATGCCGGGGATATAGTCCATTACGGCGTTGAAGCTGTCCCAGCCGGGGATGTGGAACGGCATCCATCCGCCGAGGAAGAGCAGTGAGGCTACGCCGGCCACGATGAACAGGTTCAGATATTCGGCCAGATAGAAGAAGCCGAAGTGGATACCCGAATATTCGGTGTGGTAACCGGCTGTCAGCTCGCTCTCGGCCTCGGGAAGGTCGAACGGGCCGCGGTTGGTCTCGGCTGTGCCGGCGATGAGATAGATGACGAAAGCGATGATTGCCGGAACGTGGCCGCTGAAGAGGAACCAGAGATGGTTCTGCTCATTGACGATTCCGCTGACCGACATTGTTCCGGCCAGAACTATCATCGTTATTACGCTGAGACCTATCGAGATTTCATAGCTGACCATCTGGGCGCCCGAACGGAGGGCACCTATAAGGGTGAACTTGTTGTTCGACGACCATCCGGCCAGAAGTATTCCCAGCACTCCTATCGACGACACGGCCAGCAGGAAGAAGATACCGACATTGAAGTCGAGAACCTGCATTCCGTTGCCCCAGGGCAGAACCGAGAAGGCGAGCATCGAGGCCAGAATTACAAGATAGGGAGCAAGGGCGAACAGGAACTTGTCGGTATGCTTGAGGTCGATAAGCTCCTTGATGAGAATCTTGAACATATCGGCGAAAGGCTGGAGAACGCCGCAGGTGCCGACGCGGTTCGGGCCGAGGCGGCACTGGAAATAGGCACACACCTTTCGCTCGAACCAGATATAGAAGAGAGCCAGCAGAGCGTAGGCCAGAAGCAGGGCGACGCCGATTGCCAGACACTCGAAAGTGACGGCAAGCCATTCGGGGATGTATGTTGTCAGGCCTGTGTGGATCCACTTGGTTACAAACGTGAAATCTTGCATAGTGAAATGGATGGATGATTGGGTTTCCGGTTACTGTTCTGTTAGCGGTCCATGTCAGGGACGATATAGTCGAGCGAGCCTCCGATTGTGATGAGGTCGGCGATTTTCTGTCCGCGCGTCATCTTGTCGACGGCGGCGGCAAGCGGCAGGCAGGGGGGCACGAGCTTCAGGCGGTAGGGGTTCGTCGTGCCGTCGCTCTCGAGGCAGACGCCGAAGACGCCGCGGCAGCCCTCGACCATCTTGAACCAGCGGCCGGCGGGCACTTTGACCACTTTGGGAACCTTAACGCAATACTCTCCTTCGGGAATGTTGTCGATAAGCTGCTCGATTATGCGCGCGCTCTGCTCCATCTCGGCCACACGCACTTTGAAGCGGGCCATGGAGTCGCCTTCATGGGCGATGACTTCGTCGAAGTCAAGCTCGGAATAGATCGAATAGGGGTGGGTCTTGCGCACATCGCAGGCCCAGCCGCTGGCACGTCCCGAGGGGCCGGTCACGCCGCGCTGGATGGCCTCTTCGCGGCTTATGACGCCGACGCCTTCCATTCGGCCTTTGGCGATGACGTTACCGGTGAATATCTTGTTATATTCCTTTATATTGGCCGGCAGAACGGCAAGCAGAGCCTTGACGTCGGCAACGAAGTCGGGGGCAAGATCCTGCATGACGCCGCCGATACATTCGTAGTTGAATGTCATTCGGGCGCCGCAGGTCTTCTCCATGATGTCGAGAATCTGCTCGCGCACGCGCAGGGTGTAGAACAGCATCGTCGTCGCGCCGAGGTCCATGCAGTAGGTTCCGATGAACAGGCAGTGAGAGGCTATGCGGCCGAGCTCGTCCATGAGCACGCGGATAACCTGGGCACGGCGGCTGATCTCGATTCCCAGAGCCTCTTCATAGCAGAGGCAGAGGGCGTGGTGGTAGTGGTGGCCCGAGAAATAGTCCATTCGGTCCATGAAATGGAGCGTCTGGGGATAGGTCAGCTGCTCGCAGATTTTCTCTATTCCGCGGTGGATATATCCCATATAGACATCGATGCGCTTGACATCCTCGCCATTGATGGCTGTGCGGAAGCGCAGAACGCCGTGGGTGGCGGGGTGCTGCGGGCCGATATTGACAACGAAGTCGTCTTCCTCGAAGATGCGCGGTTCGGTCTTGACGATCGTGCCGTCGGGCTGCTCGACCCAGCTCTGGGTGAAGTCGCTCTGGCGCTCGTTCTCGATCGACACGGGGTTGATGTCGGGGTTGGCGTCGTAGTCTTTCAGCAGCGGATGTCCCTTCCAGTCGATGCTGAGGAACAGACGCCGCATATCGGGATTGTTGATGAAGATGATTCCGAAAAAGTCGTAGACCTCGCGCTCATAGATGCCGGCAACCTCCCAGAGATCGCTGACAGAGTGGATCATGGGCTCCCGGCGGTCACCGCGGGCGATGACCTTCACGGCGAGCATCTCGCCGCCGCGGCCCGTTGAGCTGAGATAGTAGATACAGCCCAGACTCTCTTTCCAGTCCATGCCGACTATCGTGACCAGATAGTCGAAGGCTGTCGAGCTGTCGTCGCGGAGCGTCATGGCCACGGTGTGCCATGCTTTCTCATCGACGCTGAGCGTTGTTATTCCGTCGGGGCCGACCTCGAACGTCGCTGTCGGGTCGAGCTTGAGAATCTTTTCCTTAAAGTCTGCCATTGTCTGCTTCTTTCGAGATGATAAGATTAATCGGCAACGCCCTCAACGGGGTGGGCCTTGAGGAATTCCTCCTGTTTCTGCTGGCGGTTGACGCCTCCGAAGAAGCGCTCTACCTTTATCTTGCGCGACAGCTGCATGATGCCGTAGATCATAGCTTCGGGACGCGGCGGACAGCCGGGCACGAAGACGTCGACGGGCACGATCTTGTCGATGCCCATGGCAACATGGTAGCTCTTGCGGAACGGGCCGCCCGAAATGGCGCATCCGCCGCAGGCAATAACATATTTGGGTTCGGCCAGCTGGTCGTAGAGGCGGCGGAACACGGGAACCATGCGGTGGACGATCGTTCCGGCGACCATCATGAAGTCGGCCTGACGGGGCGACGAACGCGCTACTTCCCAGCCGAAGCGGGCCATATCGAAGCGGGCTGCGCCGAGCGACACGAACTCAATGCCGCAGCAGCTCGTGGCGAACGTCAGCGGCCACAGAGAGTTCGAACGGCCCCAGTTGATGAGTTTGTCGAGCGAACCGACAATAACGTTGGTTCCCGACGCGAGAAGCTCTTCGACGAGCTTCTCGATATATTCGTTGTCTTTCCATGCCTCGTAGGGCATGCTCTTCGTTGTCACTTCCATTCCAATGCTCCTTTACGCCAGGCATAGACAAGACCCAGCACGATAATACTGAAAAATACGGCGATACATACAAGGCCGTCAAGGCCGAGGTCGCGCATTCTGACGGCCCACGGATAAAGGAACACTGTCTCGACGTCGAACATCAGAAACAGGATGGCGAAAAGGTAATAGCCTACCTTCATCTGCACCATCGAGCCGCCACGCGTCGGAATACCGCACTCGTAAGGCTCTCCCTTCTGTGCGTTATACGACTTCGGCGAAATCAATCCCGCGATCCACATAGCCAAAGCCACCAGACATACGCCCGTCAGCCCGGCCACTACCGCAAGAGTAACATTTTGAATCGATAATGACAACATTGTCGTGTTTAAGTTTTTACTTTTACTTTTTCTGTATGCTTCGGGCAACTCCTTGCCCTGCGACTATGATTGCTTTAATTCTGTGTCAATCATGGCATTAAACTGCCCGAAAGCGTTTTCGCCGGACATTTCAAGCCAAATTTTGGTGCAAATATACAAATTTTTGCATTTCCCCCGCCCTTTTTCCATAAATTTTTCCGTAATCTTTCATCGGCAGGGGAGTCGGCCGGAGGCACCATCGCGCACTCACATCCGCGCGCCCGTAAGAACCTGACATTCGAGTCCTTGCATTTTTTTCACAATTTCAGGGGCGCCCCCGCTCGGCGCCGTCGGATTTTTTTGTACCTTTGCACCTTGAATAAAATTTCAGATCCCAAGCGTGGAAACAAAGTATATTTTTGTCACCGGCGGCGTCGTGTCGTCACTCGGTAAAGGAATTATCTCGGCATCGCTCGCCTGCCTGCTTAAGGCTCGCGGCTACCGCGTCACCATCCAGAAGTTCGACCCGTATATCAACATCGACCCGGGCACTCTCAACCCCTACGAACACGGCGAATGCTACGTAACCGTCGACGGGCAGGAGACCGATCTC
>OGNF01001440.1_pt1 | contig 21643 bp, 19 predicted proteins | sample 1573321 | NCBI WGS metagenome assembly OGNF01 (sample SAMEA2581911, study PRJEB24529) | metagenome | biome: Human gut stool | place: China | collected 2011
CCGTGTCAGCCGGTTCCTGCTCCTGTCCGTACAATGTACGGATTCTCTCCCGGTTGATTGCCTCTATATCCGCTGCAAGTTCTTCCTCATTGCGGCGTGCGAGCATAAGCTCCGGCGCCTTTACCGGATGGCGCACCACCATGGCAAGTGCCAGAAAAAAGTTCTGAATTTTAATCAGCGTATTCTTCATATCTGTCTCATCCTCATTTTCTAATATCGCATAAATGCATACCCGTCAGAAGCATTCATTCCTGCATTGTCTACCATTTCCTGTAATTCATTGTCGTATACCATAATATTGATCCCATTTTCCGCCGCATCACAGTTGATCCCCTCGATCGATACCTCCCGATACAGGTAAGTATCATCCAGCATGGCGCTATACCGTTCTTCCGTGAGCACCGTCACACTCTTTCTTCCCAGATCCTGATAATAGACCTTATCTTCTGTGGTGTCTGCCGGAACGGTCATCTGAAGTTCTCCATCTTTCCATACCCACACAGTATCGGTGTCAGGATCCATTCCATACTTTTTCAGCATGGACTTTATAAGCGGCCATTTCTGACTACGATAGTCTCCTTTCGTCATCACACAGATCGTATAACGATCCGTGTTTGCAAAAAGCTTTTTAAAATAGGCGTTCGCATCGGTCGTCTTTTTCAAATCCACATTCTGGGCATGTTTTTCATAGTAACGGCTGTTTGCCTCCCAGGAATCATACCGCTTATCACCCCTGCGGTCACTGACCTTAAAATGTTTTGCAATATAATTCCCCAGATAGCTTGTATATTTCTCACTTCCGTAATAATTCAAGTGACTGCTCTCCGCAAAATCCTTCTGCGGATCCAGACCGATCTGTTCAAACTGTCTGTTGAAATCCACAAAATCCACCTGATGCTCTGCCGCAATCTCTGCCACCTGATTATATAACATCTCATCCTCCTCGCCAACCTCCATATAGGGAGCGGCTACGAGAAGAAGCGGGATATCCTGCTCTTTTGCCAGGTCTATAATCTCTTTCAGGTACTTTTCATTCTTTTTCTCCATCTTACCGGTTTCCGTCACCCATGTCACATCCGGGAGTCCCTCAAACACAGTCGTACTGATGGAATTAATGTTAAATCCCTTGTAATTTCTACCATTTGCATCTCCATGGTATGGCAGAAAATCATCTTCTTTTAATTCCTGGTACCTCGCATGGTACACCGGATACCGCAGCAGATAATCGAGCTGTTCCTCCTCAGGCGCAAGGCTGACCTGCAGATTTTCCACATAATCATCGGAATGGCGCAGGCCAAACATGTTCATCGTCATCCGCTCTGTACCCTGGTACTCATCCTCCTCCATGACCCGGTAGACATCCACCACAACAAGCTGTGGTGTCTGGTATTTTAACGCCTCCTTCATGTAATAATAAGTATTCCACAACGTCTGGTTCGATCCGGCAAGATCATATGCCGCCATCCCGTACTCATCCCACAAAATAGCCGGATTAATATTCGTATAGGTATGACTGCTCCCGAGGCACAAGACGTCAACGGTATTCTCCTCCTGCTGATAGAACATCTCCGCCGGATAACAGCCATCTGTCGATTTAAAATGTAGCAGGCGGTAAGCCCCATAAAGCATCCCGGCTGCAAGACCGGCAAACAGCAGACAGGCTGCCGTACGTTTTATCATTTCTTTCATTGTTTTCCTCATGCTCTTCTTTAGAACTGAAAATATATAAACTGTGCCGCATCATAATCCGGACCGTATTTTCCATACACGACCACAAGAAGAATGAGCAACAGGCACACCAGCCACCGGAACCATATATTCTGTTCCTGCAAAAACACATCCACGCGTCTGCCCAGCCGATAACGTACCAGGTCAACCAACAACAGAATGAACAGTGCAAAAAACAACACATTTGCTTCAAACTGCTCCAGTCCCATTGTATATAACGTCCCGTTAAAAAGCGCCCACGGGTTCGTTCTTGTTGCAATCCGGCTTATATACACACACGCCTGTCCCAGATTGTCTGCCCTGAAAAAAATCCATGCAAATGTGGTCAGCACAAATGTAAACGCAATCTGTGTCAGTTTAAAACTGATACAATCTGTTCGGACGTCAAAGATCTCCACGATCTTCTTTCTTACCGGGTGAAGCAAATCCCCGATGATCTGATAGAGTCCGTGCAGTCCACCCCAGATCACATACGTCCATGCTGCGCCGTGCCAGAGTCCGCTTGCGAGGAAGGTAAGCATCAGGTTGCAGTATTTTCTCACTTTTCCCTTCCGGTTTCCGCCAAGAGGAATATAGAGATAATCCCGGAACCAGGTGCTCAGCGAAATATGCCATCTTCTCCAGAAATCTTTGATCGATGTCGCAAAATACGGCGTATTAAAATTCTCCATCAATGTGAAGCCCATCACCTGTGCAGCCCCGATCGCAATCAGGGAATAACTTCCAAAGTCACAATAAATCTGAATTGCAAACGCCACCGCCCCGGTAACCAGTTCCGCACTCCCCAGGCTGTAATAATGGTCAAATGCATAGTCCGCCACAATGGCGATCCGGTCTGTCAGCACCATTTTTAAGAAAAATCCATACAACATGAGTATAAGTCCGTTGACAATCCGATGATATTCAAATGTCTTTTTATAAGGCACTTCCCGGATCTGTTTCAGCAGATTTCCCGACCGCTCGATCGGTCCTGCAACCAGCTGTGGGAAAAATGATACAAACAGCGCATAGCGAAGCGGATTTTTTTCTGCCGCAATCTCTTTCCGGTAGACATCCACCAGATATCCGAGCGCCTGAAAGGTATAGAAGGAAATTCCCACCGGGAGCAGAACCTCCAGGCTGCTGGTCAACGGTTTTTTCTGAAAATGCTCCAGCACCACATTCAGGTTTGTAAGGAAAAAGTCAAAATATTTGTAAAAAAACAAAATGCCGAGATTGGAAAGGAAACCAACCGCGACGACCAGCTTTCCTGCCACGCTCCATCTTTTTTCCTCATGTGTACCGGTCCACTCTACAAGAAGTCCACACACATAGGTAATCAGCGTTGAGGCTCCGATCAGCATCGCATACGACGCATTCCATGACATGTAAAAATAATAGCTTGCCACCAAAAGCCAGAGATAGCGCACTTTCTTTGGAATGATCCAGTAAATCAGCACTACTGCCGGAAAAAATACGAGAAAGTCAATTGAATTAAACTGCATCGATCTCCCCTTTCTGACATGCGCCGCCATCCAGTACAATCCAGTCAGGCAATGCCATCTGCTCTACCCCGTGAAACTTCGGAACAATGACAATCCTTCCCGGCAGCGTGTTCAGATACGCTGCCCATGTAGAATAGGTACTGTTGGAAATGATCTGATTCTGGCATGCAGACATCAGAAAGAATTCATCAATATCCGACAGTGCTTCCCCAAACTCCGCAATATAGCGCATTCTGGCTTCTCCGTCATCCAGACATTCTTTCGCCTTCGGAAGATCATTCGTAAACACAATAAACGTCACATCCGGTTTTTCCTTCTGCATCCGTGCAATCGCCTGCTGAAAATACGCACGGTTCGGGCCACCAAGATCCCCTCCACGCACATGCAGTGCACAAGTCGGCGTCTGTGTGAACTGCTGCATGAGTTCTCTTACCGCATCCGTCTGCTCATATGCCGGTGTAAACATTTCGCGCAGATCATCCAGATATTCTTCAAAATACCCGAGGCACTGCCAATAGCCATGAAGATACCTGCCCCGCCGGGCTGGTACAAACACCCGCTCATCCACAGCATACATATCCCGTTCCCGGATCACATGATACCGGATATCGCGCCGCAGGCGCTTGTAGAGCTTCTGCCAGAATGTGCGGTTCGGAAAGGATTCTTTTTCATCATACACCACGCGGAAATGATCCAGCTCATAATCACGCAAGGTCGAATTATCACACTCCGAAATATCCAGCCTGAGCTTTTCCCCGCTCCGTTTTGCCGCAGCATAGCCACAGGCATAGTTGTACATCTGGTTGCCCATGCCATCGCCGATCTTAACCGTTACCAAATCATGATCCTCCCTGTTTCTCCTGTGTTCCCACGCTTGCATTCTTCCTGTAAATTCTCACAACATCCGCCACCGGCAGATTCTTCTATCTGCCAAGAATAATGTCACAGATACGATCCACCTGGTCAATCCGAAGATCTGCATACAACGGAAGGGTCAGTACCTTTTTCGACAGATCCAGCGCTACCGGTGTATCTCCCATATCAAACATGCCCTTATAGCATTCAAACGTGTTCGTCAGCGGATAAAAATATTTTCTTGCGTAGATCTCGTTGACCTTTAACAGCTCATAGATCTCGTCCCGACTCTTTCCAAATTCCTCCGGTTCAAAGATTACCGGATAATATGCATAGTTAGGCTTCACGTCCTTTTGCGGTGCAGAAATCTTTAATCCATTTACACCGGACAGTCTCTCATTGTAATGCTCTACAACTGCCTTTCTCTTTGCAAGTTCTCTGTCAATATGGCGCAGATTGCATAATCCCATTGCCGCCTGGAACTCGTTCATCTTGGCATTCGCACCGACATCCTTGATAAGTTCCTCATCCCAGATGCCGAAATTCTTAATACCGAACAGCTTTTCCCGCAGACCATTCTCACTGCTGTTAAAGCAGACAGCACCACCCTCGATTGTATTGAACACCTTGGTCGCGTGGAAGCTGAAAATGGAGGCATTTCCAAAGGTTGCCACTCCTCGTCCCTTATATTCCTCGCCAAAAGTATGTGCCGCATCATAGATGACTTTCAGATTATGCTTTTTCGCGATCGCCTCGATTGCCTCGACATCGCAGAGATGCCCGTATACATGTACCGGAATGATGGCACTGGTTTTCTCTGTGATGAGCGCCTCGATCTTATTTACATCAATCGTGTAATCCTCCGGATTCACATCACAGAACACAGGTGTCAGTCCATTGCGGACGATCGCGTGCGTGGTCGATGCAAACGTGAACGGTGTTGTGATAACTTCTCCGGTAAGTCCCATTGCCTGAATCAGAAGTTCCAGTGCCATGTGCCCGTTGGAAAACAGCAGAATATTTCTCACTTTCAGATATTCTGCCAGTTCCTCCTCCAATCTGTTATGCTTCTCCCCCATATTTGTCAGCCAGTGGCTTTCAAAAATACTCTTTATCTCGTCCACATACTCATCCAGTTCAGGCATGGATGAACGTGTCACCAAAATCTTCTCCATATCTACTCCATTCTACCGGATTTTCTCCGGTTTTCTTTCATCTGTGAAACACAATCATCATACTCCAAACACCGTTGTTTTGTCAACGAAGTCCACTTTTTCCCTTGACATTGCACACGCAGGATTTATAATAAAAATTATTGCGTATTGACCACTTTCTATAAGGAGATTTCATGAAACAGAGGGTTCTCTATTTATACTACTATTTGAAGCACATTCATCATAAACTCCGTGCCAGACGCACCGGAAGTTACAACGTTCTCGGATCTTTTCTGGGAATTCCGGCTCCGACAGACGAAGAAGCCAATGAGCTGATCAAGGACTTTATCAAAAGCGGCAAGCCATTTGCAATCTGTCGCCTTGGCAGCGCTGAGTTTTCAGAGTTGCAGCTCTACGACGAGCATGTCCTCTTCCACACGAACCGTCTTGGTAAGAGTAATATGTTTGAAACGTTTCACCACAGCACAGAGGAAGTCGGCCGCTGGTCGTCTCTGATCAAGCGTGATAATCAGGATATCGATGTGATGGCTTACTTTGACGATCATCCTGCCGAAGAATACATTGTACGCACCAGCTGTCCAAAAGATATGAAGCTGATCCGTCTCGGTCAGTTGGAACCACTGGCTTACAAAGAGCCATGGACACTGGCTCTTGCCGGGAAAAAGGTTCTTCTCGTCAATCCATTCGTAGATACCATGTTGGAGCAGTACCCCCACATGGATCAGATCTTCCCGGACCGTATGGTTCTTCCACCTGACATCACATTCCGCACATTCAAAGCCGTGTGGTTCACCGGACGCGGAGACGATTTTGACACATGGTTTGATGCTTTAAATTATATGTATGAGGAGATCATGAAGATCGATTTTGATATTGCCCTGCTCAGCTGCAGTGCTTTCGGCTATAATCTGGCTCCGATGTTAAAACGCGCCGGCAAACAGGCCATTCAGATGGGGGGATCCATGCAGCTGCTCTTCGGGATCTGGGGATCGCGTTGGGATGACTACCCACCCTACCTCCCTCTCAAAAATGAATATTGGGTTCGTCCACCAAAAGCAGAAGCTCCTAAGGACAAAAAAGGACTGGAAGAACTGGACAATGCCTGCTACTGGTAACAGATAAGAAATCAATGGCAAAGATCAAAAAAAGACACGCCCAAATGGACGTGTCTTTTTCTGTCACCTATGTTTTATTCAATTACCAGACTCTTCCAGTCATCCACCGGAACAAGCGCTATATACGTCTTACCGGTATTTAACTTGATCTCATTGCCATCTGCATCATAATAGCGTGTCGGAGAAGTCATGCTCGTCTTCTTCCAGGTAACCGGAATCGCCTCGCCATTCGTCACATAATATCCACCACCGGATGTAATCACATCAAAAATCATATAACCATGTTCGTCATACTGTGTAAATCCTGCACTCTGAATCAGCAGATTCTTAAAGCAGAGCTGTGCATTGTCATTGCCCGGATCCACATGTGCTTTGCCATACTCGGAATAATAATACAACTGATCATCTGCATCGTACTCCAGATAGGATCCATTATGCGGGAATGGCAGATCCACTGTCTCTGCTGTGATCGCGTCTGCTGCATCCGAAAGATCCACCGGGTTGTCCTCATTTGCAAACTGATAGTGCTCACCCTCATAATAAGATGTATACTCTTTGGACACATCCGAATTACTGAAGTTCTTGTCCATATCACCGGAAACGATATACTCCGTATATTCTCTTGACTTTCCGTTGTTCACACGGGAAAATGTCCCACTGAAATGGTCGGAACACGGCTCTGCCAGATATTCATCAATATAGAATGGTCCTCCATCATGACAAATGATCGCATTCCATTCTGCTGCCAGAATAATATTCGTCGGGCGGACGCTTCGGATGCTTCCGATCTGATCCACGCTCTCGTAATCTTTAAACAGTGCCATAAATCTGGTAATACGACCATTCATTGTACTGTTCATCATCTCATATACGACATCTGCGTGCGATAATCCATAATGCGGTAACGCAATAGACTCATTATCCACCATGACCGCAATCGGACGCTGATCCTTCAAGGAATCATCGATCAGTTCATTCGTAAGTTCGCTCCGGTATTTACCTTCCGGAAGCACTTCTTCCTCAGACTCAGTCTCTGCCTGTTCGGTCGTCTCTGCAATAACCTGCTCAGTCGATGTGTCCGCGCTGCTCTCCTGAGCATCCTTTCCACCACATGCCATAAGGTTGATAGAAACCGCAAACAATGTCAATAAGGTGACTGCTCTTTTCTTCACAATGTATACCTCTCAATATCCTATTAATTAAGGGCTTTTCTAATTTCAAACTGCGCCCCTATTTTTATCATACCATACTTCACCCGCGTATAAAAGTGTTTTTTGTGCACATTTCCTAAAACAGGCTATTTTATCCGTTTCACTTCGTCCATATTGCTCTCTGCGACAATATAATGCGGACGTTTTTTTACTTCGAGGTATGTTTTGGCAATGTATTGCCCCATAATTCCCATACAAAAAAGCTGTACACCGCCAATAAATGTAATGATACACGCTGTGGATGCCCATCCGGTCACCGGATCTCCAAAGACAAGCTTTCGTATAATAATAAAAATCACCGCCACAAAGGACAACACTGTCATGAACATTCCAAACCAGGATGCAAATGCCAATGGTGCCTGTGAAAAATTGATAATCCCATCAATCGCATACTTAAACAGCTTCCAGAAATTCCATTTCGTCTCGCCTGCCACCCGGTTCACATTCTCATACGGCAGCCAGCATGTCCGAAATCCGATCCAGCCAAAAATCCCCTTGGAAAAACGGTTATACTCTCCCATCTCAACGATCGCATCTACCATCTCACGCCGCATCAGCCGAAAATCCCGTGCCCCATCCACGATATCCGCATCTGACACGCGGTTGATCATCCGGTAAAACAACCGGGCAAACCAGCTCCGAATCGGCGGCTCTCCTTTTCTGGTCACACGGCAGGTTGCTACACTGTCATATTCACCTGTCAGAAGCTTGTCTAACATCTCCGGAAGAAGCGCCGGCGGATCCTGCATATCAGCATCCATCACTGCAACGTAGTCTCCGGTGACATTGCAAAATCCTGCATACATTGCCGCTTCCTTTCCGAAATTTCTGGAAAAGGAAAGGTACTGCACACAGCCATCCTGCCCTGCCAGTTCCTTTAAGACAGCCAATGTCCGGTCTCTCGATCCGTCATTGATAAACACAAACTCATGCTCGCATGGCATGGTTTCCAACACGTTCTTCGTCTCCCGATAAAAAATCGGCAATGCTTCCTCCTCATTATAGCAGGGGACTATCAGTGAAATCTTCATAGCATCTCCTTCTGTCGTAATACTTTTTATATTCTACAACATTCCGCTCCAAAATGCCACTTCTATTCACACCGCTTTCTGATATCATGAGGGTTTCCTCAAAAGCATATGCTTATAAGACGTAATCAGCTCCCAGTGCCACATAACAGGTTTTCAACCCTTTATGTTTCTTCTCCACATAATCCTGCCCGATCAGAAACCTTATGAAATCCTTCACATCCTGCTTTTCACACTTCACAGAAAATTCCTGCTCCAATGCCTCCCTGATCTCAGTCTCATTCATTGCATGATTACGATCCCACAAAATATTAAGGATCTGATTTGCAGTCTCCGGAAGTGTGTCTACCATTACGCATTCTATCATTTTATCTCTTCCTTTCATATGTGTGAAATTAGTTTATTTTACTCCCTTCGGCAGGAAAAGACCATTCGATATGACGTAAATTTAAACTTACGTCATATCGAATGGTCTTTTGTCAAAACCTCTCCTAATATAGCAAAAAAAGCAACAGAAAAGGAGATTTGTTTATGAAAAAAGCATTTATTATCACCACACTTGCACTCATCTTGTCCGCAGCCGCAGTACCAGGTATCGTCAATTCTTTTGGGGTATCATCCGGCGTGACTTCATGCTTTATTTTTGGCGAAATGACAGAGGGGTACTAACTCATAATTCGATACCATAGTTATTTTTGCACCAGTCAGCCGCCTGACGAGCTTTTTCATCTTTTTTCATTATTTCAAACAAGACGACTGACTGTGCAAAATATTTCTTTGCTTCTTTATTCCTGTCAAGTTCTGCCAATGCACATGCTTTGTTATACAATAACAATGGCAACATAATAAGATTTCCATATTGGATGCAAAATCCCACTCCTTCATCCGCAACCTGCTCAACTTTATCAAACTCTCGCGTCTGTGCCAGCCAAAGACTAAGATTATATACAATGACTGGATATTTCGCTGTCTTCTGCTTACTATCCATCATCCTCTCTTCCATATATTCTTTCAACCAATACCCCAATTTTAATGCAATATCAAGATGTTGTTCTCTTGCATGTTTAAATGCGATAGAATTAATAATAACAATTTCATCAAATGTCAATAAGTTCTCACGCAAAGGTGTTTTTCCATCAAACTGCGGCAGCGTAACATGAATCGCTTTCATTAATAATTCATACACCTCATCGGATGCGCCGTTTTTCTTTCTCAATAATTCTGCCTTTGCAAAGTATAAATATTGTCTTTCCAGATGTGATGTTTTCTTCGTCAGACCTTCTACTTTCTGAATCTGCTTTTCCAATTCCTCAAAATTCCCATCCGCAATGTTTCTTACCATTTCCTGGACACACTCATAGAGTTCCATCTCCTCTTTGCTCACGAAGATATTAAACACACTGTTCTCCATACCCAGGCGTTCCATTAACTTATCCAGTATATATCTGCCAGGTGTCTGCGCTCCATTTTCAATGCGCGACAGTGTTGCAGATGTACAAATTCCAAAACTTACATCCTCCTGCGTGTAGCCCTTACGAAGCCTGATCTCTCTGATATAATCACCAATCACATATGTTGCCATAGCTTTTTCCACCCATCATTTGTTCTATCATTGCAGATTTTTGTGTATCCGTTTTCATTCTATTATAGTAGTTTTGTTTTGCACAAATACCACATGGCATTCCAAATTTCCTGCCTTGCAACAATTATGTTAACATATTTCCCTTTCCTTTTCCACTTTCTATTGCAGATTACTAGACAGGCACGTCCCGAAATTATTTTTGTAGATTTTATCGGTTGATACTACCGATCAAGAATGAGACAGATCTGTCTCTACATTTTAGATTGGAACTCTTCAATAGAATCCGCGCGTGCTGCAAGCTTAAGCCACGCCGCCAGAGTATCTTCCCGCTTTTCAGCTGCAATACACTCCCTTAATTCTTCCGGAACGCTTCCGAGTTCAGCTAATAACGCCACTATGTTCTGCGCTATTTTTGAAGCCGCGAGTGACTCTGCCATTGGCTTTGCCATTGATTCTGCCATTGGCTTTGCCAGCGTTTCCGCCATCTCTTTTGCTCTCCGCTCCGCTTCCGAATGGATATATTCCTCCATCGTCATATAGCCCGCCTCCAATTTTCGATCACGTTTTAAATATTCCACCCTCTGGTGGATCAGTTGAATCTTTTCATCGTTATGCATATTGGCAACTTCTTCAGTGCTTTGTTTCAAATATTCAAACAGGTGCAGCAACTGCGGAGTTATATTCTCACTGTCGGTGCCATTCGTATTAAAAAAGATCTTCTGCGTTCCATCCCCCAATGCGAGCCCTGCCTCTTTGCAGTACTCTTCGAACACATACTGGTATCTTCCCTTTCCAAACGGATCAAACGCACAGATGAAAATGATGTAACTGGGCTTTAACTCCTTATAATCCTCCCCCGGCTTTAAAGATGAGACATCCAGCTCCGCCTGATAATATCTACAGCGCCTGGGCAGATCCCTGCCGAAATCATTCTGCATCTCAACGTCATAGCTGACCTCCTCAGCATCCAGCGCATACACATCAAAGCGCACCGATTTGAAATCGCTGTCAAGGAAGAGCGTATGCTCTGCGTGCGATCTGACCGCAGTGATCTTACGGTCCAAAGCGATCTCTAGCACATTCCGGCAGATTTCCTCATCCTGTAGCGCCGCTGCAAACAAATATGCATTTGTCAAATTCAATGTCTGAAAACATTCTCCCATACACGGGTACCTCCTCATTGGGAAGTGCCTGTCTATGGGAGTATTATAAATCACTTTTTCGTCAAATGTCTATTGGGTGAAATCACGAATTTCCAGAATCGTATTTTCAGAAAGTGCACAAACAATTTTCCACCCACTACCATCCCTAAATCCTATGTGACGGCATTTTCCATCCTGTTTTCCTGGATCAGACCAGATCAACATTCCAGGCGCGAAGTCCTGAATAGGAAAACATCAGATTAAATTTTACCCTGTCATTCACATTGTCCGATGTAAATTCACGTTTCCTTCCACTTTCATCCATAATGGATGGCGTAAATGTAACCGTCAGATTCATTCCATCTATTTGTATCGTTCCGGCTGTGCTTCCCTTGATCTGTGTAATCGCACCAAAAAACTCCCTAAGTCCTGTCATCCTCCCGTTCCTGTCATGCTTGACATCACTGTACGATACGACCGGACTTCCAGTTTCCCGGTTCGAATATACATCTCTGCTGGTAATATTATTGATTCCTGCCGGTACCATATCCTTACAGCGCTTTATATGTTTCACCACTTCTGCCGAAGATGACAGTTGCTGCTCCAATTTTAGAAAATGCATCACATACAGCAGATATTCCTTTTCATAGCTATCTTCCATATAGTCTTCTACTAACCGGATTACCTCTCCTGCATCAAACTCCGGCAGTCGCCTGTAAGCCTCATACCAGTAATATATATCCCCCTGGCGCACATTCTGCCGGACACTCTGGAGCACATTCATGTGCATACTCTTTGCAATCGTGGACAATAATTTTCCACTCAGATTATTCCAATCATATCCGCCCTGTGCATAAGCGCAGGATGCATATGTTCTCCGGTAAAAAGTCGCCACACTGCCCTCCTGTCCATTCCACATCGTTAATCGCCTTTGGATATCAACCGTTTCCAACTCAACAGATTCCACTAATCCCTTTGCCTTAACCAGATACTCCTGATAAGATTTATCGTAGGTTTCACAATGCCTCTGCATGGAAGTAAAAAGTTGCACAGCGATACTATAATGCTCCCTATACCATGTCCTGAACTTCTCATTATCACGGTATATCTGCCCCATCGGTCTTCTATCTCTGTCGTATTCGACAATCCGCTGTATCAGGACACATTCCATCTGGATCTGTGGATAATAGGTATAACTACTGTTCTTCGCGGACGACAGACGGGCTTTTTTAAAGGTCTGATCCGCCAGAAGATACTTTTCTCCGATTTCCTGCATCAATACCTCTATGCTGTCCGCAAATCTTCCCTCCTTCTGAAACGTCTTCTGCTCTTTTATATATGCATAGATCTGCTTGCAGTAAATGCATCCCAGTGTGATATAATGCACCGTCGTATTCATCTCTTGATCCCGTGCAATATCAATTGCTTTATCCAGCAGTCTGATTGCCTCCTTATATTCGCTTGCAGATGATTCTACAAGCAAACGTGCCAGATGGTTATAATAATGCGGATTTTCCGGATACAATTCGATCAGTTTTTCAAACAGTTTTTTTCTTTTCGTATGCTCGGGGATTTCCTCTATTAAACTGGAAAATCTTGTCCTCATGCTGTCGATATAGGCCCGGTCTACAAACAGCTCCTTGAGAACCTTATCTGCCACCTCATCCTCGCTCCCGTATAGGTCATCAAATCTGGTAATAAACTCTAATGATGCATTATATACGCCATCCTCATAATCCTTCACTCCGTATAATTCACACAACACCTTTTTTGCAATCAGGGGATGGCAGAACCGATACCCATTTTCGTGTAGAACAATGATCTTTTTAATAGATGGGTCTATTTCATCATACAGTAAATAGGGAGCTTTCTCCCTCCACTCTTCCACATCCTTTTTGACATTTCCAAGTCTTGCTGGTAATTCCGAATACCTAATACAGATATTCTGGGAATAAATGGTCACGATCGCAAGATCTGATAGCAAATTCTTCATGATCTGATCGCACTCCTCCACAGTTCTCTTAATATTATTCAAGTGATACTTATCCTGAAATGTATAAAATCCGTAAAAGAATGGGCATCTCTGTTCCTGCCACTCCTTAACTAAGCCTTCCGTAATCTCATGGATAAGATGCCTCCGCTCCTCATCATTTGTCATTCTTCCAAACTGAAGTTCAAAATTCCGGGCAATATTATCCTGCATAGTATCCTGTATTTTTATAAATGGAGTATCCCTGCCTACTTCTTTGCTGTTCCTCTCAATTTGCAATACCATCAGTTTTCCATTACTTTCATTTACCCTTGATAATAAATTAGTTAAATCCTCCCCATCTAAAATGGTAGCTCCCATTTCCACTGCCATCAGAACCCGTTTTCCTGTATTATGATAAATCTCAAGCAAAATATTTGCCGTATCCTGCGTATATTTTTTTAGCCGCACACATGGAACTTGCTCCTTCAAATCCCACAATAATCTCTTTGAAAGCGTTGTGCCACCTGTTCCTGCACCATGGATCAGCTTTAATGTCTTTACACGAGGGGAATCTTCGTTTATTGTTTTTAGCAATAGATCCCGTTTTTTCTCATAACTGTTGATCAGTCTGAAATCACAGTTGTTTGCAAGGTCACTCCAGGTGATTTCCTCTCCCCGGTAAAATGCCTCACCAAAATTTGTATTTTCATCTTTTCCCTCAACTCCAGCATAGACCAGTTCAACACTGGATTCATAATAATTTATCTCCTTTTCTGTAAGCGGCTCCGGACGAATCGTGCTGATCGTAGGAAATACGACCTCTGTGGAATGTCCTTTTTCTGCCAATGCCGGCATATAACACTGTATGGTTTCTGCCACGTTTCCAAGATCGGCATCACACCTTTCAAAATAGCGTATTTTCAACGCTTTGGCTGTCTCTATCTCATCTTCATCCAAGATCCTGCTGCCCAACGTCATCAGTCTGGATCCTTCTATTTTATTATAATGTTCCAGCATACACGACCAGAATTTTTTTACAAATGCCTGTCCCTTTTTCACGTCAAAGACAAATAATACAGGCCTTAATGCCTCCTGTGACAGGATCTGCCTAATCACAATGCTTACCACATTTTGATGATATGCCCACAGAACTCCATATGTAGGCACCTGTTCATCCTTCTTTATTGTCAGCCATGTACAGGTATTATGCGTATACTCCACCTTCATATCGGGATTATTTAAATTACATATGCTTACATTCCTGTATTCCGATGCAGCACTGCCAATTACTGAGCTGAAATCCTCCGGTGGAAGCTTCTTTCCAATATCGATCACTAATGCCCATTTTACTTCTGATATTTTCTTTATTTTTTTATAACTTTCCATGTTATAAGCATCATCCGTAATTAATATGGGAACGTATTTTGAGGCATACTTTATTCCATTCTCCCATAGATCATCTACATACTCTTCCTTCGATATCTCAGACTGTAACAGCGTGATATTCTGTGTATTCCATTGAAATTGTATTTTATCAAATAAAGCCTTAAAGCTATTTCCAATATAGTCCAATATTCTTATCAGACATTCTCTTTCCTGCACCCCACCTTTTGAAAAATAATTAATTCCGGCTGCGATGCGCGCCATCAGGATCTGCAATTCTATACTGTCCTTCGTGTGTGGCTGTTCCTCACTCACCCACTGTACCATTCCTTTATAAATGGCATTTCTCAGATATGTCAGCGGTTCATCTACCGACTCCTCTACCTCCTCATACACACCCTTCTCAAAAAGCAACTTCAGCAGCTCATTCCATTTTTCTGCATCATACGATTCCATGCTGTCAAAATAAATGCTCATCTCAAGATATGCCTGATCAAAAAAGAGATATCCGTCTTTCTGATACGCATCATAGTCGATCACAAAATATCTTTCCTTTTGCCGGTTCTCTCTCCCACACATAACATTTCTACGATGCAGATCACTGTGTAGATTTCCTTTCAAGAACCTCACGGTGGAAATTTTTCCAATCCACTCCTGCTGGTGCCGGATATAATAATATGGATTCGGATAAAGCCTGTCTTTTATCACAAACGCGCTCTGCTCCTTGTCCTTAAGCAATCCTGCCATTTTCTTTTCAAAATTTCCGTCCATATTTAACCTGTAGTTTAAAAGACCGTCAAACATTTCTTCCGACGTTTCCGTCACACTGCATTCTGCATTCCATTCTTTTAAAAGATCATACGACAGTTCTCTTAAAATACGGCTCTGATCGGATATTTTTAATTTATCACATGTCATTGTATTTAAAACGCTATCATTTGCCTGCCGGTAAATAATCACATGGTACCGGTCAATCACCTTTTCTGCACACAGTTCTACCAGGTGTTCCCTAAAAGCGGTTTTCTGTGACCAGAGCTCTGCAGCCCTCTCAGCCTCATTTGTGCTTTTGGTATACCACATGCTTTCCGTATCAATTAATTTTACAATATATATCCCGGACTCACTCGAACATCTGCTGGAAATATTGATCCGGTACACCTCTGCCCCGGATTTTCCATCGGTCAACGTAATGATTTGCCCCAGATCTCGATCATCCAGTATCTGCAATGCAGCCTTTACAAATTGCTTTACGTTTTCTGTCATCATATGTGCCTTCTCCCTTCCTCTGACGCTAAATCCCTATACTTTGTAAACCCACTTTATCCTCCATTGAAACCAGACAATGTACCTACGACGTCCGGTCACTGATATCCCAATGAAACACAGTTCTCCTCCATAATATGTATCCCTGATTCTTTTAATGCCGTCCTTAAGCTGGTATCATTTGTCACGACACATAATCCCTCTTCTCCATAGCATCTTGCCGTCGCGGCAATAACCGCATCCATCGATGCAAACTTATACTTAAATGCATAGTCGATAAACCTCTCTGCCTCCGCGATCACTTCCCCTGTTATCGGCAGAACCGTCACCCGAAAGATCTCACTTTCCCCATCTATAATATCATTTATGAGTTTTCTCATCTGAACGATCTGTTTTCTCTTCCAGCGTTTTCTTCCCGGGTTATAATGTCTCTGTGTACATTTCGTTCCATCATCTGCGATCATGCGGTTACAGGACTGCCACTGTGCCTGCTCCCCACGGGCATATTTCCCCATGACAGACATGATCTCCACGCATGTAACCTCGGAGATATAACATTCCCCTCGCCTGATCACCTCTGTGTCAAAGCGCTTTCCCCTGACAGGGATCTGCGCACTCTCGCATATGATCTCCCAAAAAACATTCGTATCTATCAGAAATTTCTCCATATGCCACCATGTTCTCCTTATCCTCTTGGGAAATCATCCATACTCTCTAATAATTCTCTCATTTCTTCCGCATCCAGTGGCTCTAATTTTTCCCGTATCATATCAATAAGCTTCCCCAACTCTGCCTCCGGGCCCTTATTGATGTATCCATCAATCCCCATATTTGCCAGTTCCTTGACTTCTTCAAAATCTCCGTAGTTTGTGTAAATAATGACATAGACATACGGATCCATCTTTCTGATCTGCTTTAAAACCTCCTCCCCGGTCAGCTTCGGCATTTTCAGATCCAGCAATACCAGATCATATGCCTTTTTGCGAAACATTTCCACTCCCTTTTCGCCATCCGAGGCAATATCTGCATCGTAGCCGTACAGCTTTAATGCTTCCTGCACTGGTGCAGCCGTATCCTTCTCATCTTCCACAATCAATATTTTATACATGCTCCTATTCTCCTTTCGGAATTTGTATCAAAAACTCAGCTCCGCCTTTGTAAGACGAATTTACCCGGATCTTTCCACCATACATCTTTAAGATATTCCAAACAATATATAGTCCAAGTCCCTCTCCGCCATCTGATTTTTCCTTGTCTTTCGTGGAATAAAACGGATTAAATATCTTGTTTTCAATATTCCTTGGAACTCCCCTCCCGTTATCCCTAAAATGGATGCTCAGCAGGCTATCATTCACATTACACTGTACAGTAATCTTCTTCTCTCCATCCTTATCCCTCAATTCATCCGCAGAATTGCTGATCAGGTTATAGATCACCTGCTCAAACTGGAGACTATCGCCATACACCATAAATTCTTTTACTCCCCGGATCTGCGTTTCAATTCCAATACTTTCCAGACGCATCTGCATATCTTGAAATACAAACTTAATACAATCAATACAATTAAATCTGGTGTTAACACTCTTACTGGAAACAATCGGTGCAAATCTTTTTAACAGACGATTTACGCGGATCGTTTGTGATAATATGTTCTCCAATAATGTATCCAGGCTTTCACGGTCATCTAATTTCCTTTCCAGTTTCATCTGATATAACTGGACACCGTACCTAATATTTGTGATCGGCTGCCCCAACTCATGAGAAAAACCCTTCAGCAGCTCCTTGATAGCTATTAACTGCCTGTTATGCTCCTGCTCAGAGACCATATCCTTGATCGTGTTCCAGAAAACTTCCTCCGTCTCACGCTCCTCTTCCGTCCCCTTCACATTCGCATCAGGTCTCTCATAACCTTTTGTTCTTTTTACTAGCTGCCCGATATGATCACGCATCTCGACTGCATCATCGATCATACCAAGCTTTACATAAAAATTCTGTAATGTCTTGCTGATCGGGATACTGCCCTCTGCACTTCTGCGTATCTTTTTTAATGTATCAAGAAGGCTTGCCTCATCCCCTTTTTTCAGATAATAATAGACAAACTCATACTGGATATTAAATCCATCCCTCTGCCTTATCTCGGGATGTCCCTCCAGATACAGATCCGCCCTCGTATAATCGTCTATCTTTCTGCACAGCCGGAACAGTGCGCGGATCGCGACCTCATTTTTGCTATATTCGAGCACAGCCTCCGTTATGGAAATGGCCATCTCGTAAAATCCATGCTTTTCCATGACAGCGATAAGTTTGATGTCCCTCGGATAAGTGACCTTTTCATGCACAGAATACTTCGCCTCCCAGAACAGGAAACAATAAATCTTCCAGATATCTTCTATCCCTTCCCACTCATTGATCCCGTTGGAAAGCTTTTCTGGACTCTGCTCCACCTTCCGATAGCTGTCACACTGCTTTTTATCATACTCAAAAAGTACTGCCGCCAATTTCCGCCTTAACGCATCCGCAAACTGTCCCTTATTTACGCGCGCCACGATCTCTCTGTACACCGTTTCACAATTCTGCTGCCCGGCATTTTCCACGTACCGGCTCCAGAATGTCTCAAAACTCTGAAAATGCTTCAAGTCTTCCCCTATCTTAGTCAAAAAACCCACATATGCACTGCCCGCCACATCATACTCTCCCCTGGACATGGCGATATCCCCCAATATCCTGTCAAAATATGCCGCGTCCGGAAAACGCTCCCTTGCCTGCTCTGTCAGCGCCAATGCCTTGTCAATCTGCCCCTGCCACCGATATGCCCGTATCTCTTTGGATGCCTGATATTCGTCTTTTTGCATATTTATCTACCCTCAAACTCTCAAATACTACATACTGCCTGTATATTGTCATTCCAACTACGCTTTCAAATTTCTGGATATCATATAAATCTGTTCATATTCAGTGTAGTATGATTATAACATGTTTAGGAGAGTATTACTATACTATGGATGCCATTTTGCACTACATTTATCATCCTTTATTCTTTTCTTATTACACTGCTCCATCAAAAAATACCAGAACCGACATTCAACGGAACTGGCATTCTCTATTAGGGGCTCATTTTACAGTCCCTTTTTCCCTTTTCTTTGCGCAAATCTCTCCTGGTATTTTGCTATTTACTTGAAAAAATCAAACATTTCATAATTTGCGGATGTTTCATTGTCATGTGCACCAATCATAAACTGTGCATATGCTACAATCACCGTATCATATGAATTATCAGTAATGTATTGTTTTAGATCGCCATCCCATGCCCGTAATACCAATGTATCCACTCTACTTGCTCCAAGAGACAAAAACGGCACCATAACCTGCGAATAAGAATCTCCTAATACTAGCACCCGTCCACTCTGAATATTATGGTTTACTATCTTTGAACCGCTCATATTAGGAATATATGAATAATGCCAACTTGGTGCACTATATACATCCGTGTTATTTTCTGGTAAATATATGGATTTTGCTATCAGTGCATCTGCAAACGATCCATCTGTCTTACTCTCTCCTTTATATAGCGTATAATCTGTATCATACACGGGTTCTATTTCGCAAAAATCATCCAATCCCACATATGCTTTTCCAAGTTTTTTTCCCTGCTCTCCAAGCCATGCATCCTCATATTCCGTATAATAGAAATTTTCATCCTGATACAAGGCTTTATCAATATCATAGCCATATTCCGCATTCAGTTCGTCCACGATTTTTTCTGCTGCCCATTTTCCACTTGGAACAGTCCAGTGATGATCCGTCCGATAAAACATTTCGTAGCTGTCTTTCTTTTCCTCTACGATTTTTTCCCTCAAATCCAGATATGTGATTCCTGCATTGTCCAGTCCGCTTAAAAATGTATCTGCATTTTGATTTGAATAGCTTACCAGCCCAAGATCTTCTGTCACATCACTATCTTTCAAATACTTGACTGGTTCATTCACATACAACAGCTGTATTCCACATTGATCCAGATATTCTTTCAGCAATTTCATCTGGCTCACTTCATATTCTGTCGATGTATATGGATATATTCCTGCAATATATCCATTTTTCAAAACCACCCCGCCATTATTCTTATAAAAATCTCTCATTCCAAGCTTTTGGGATATCCAGCCATTCAAGTCTACGAGATTCTGTTTCCCCCATAAAGAACTTGTAAAATCTGTAGTAACTGTACTGATTTTTAAATTTTCCTCCTCTGCAGCTACCTCCAAAGCCGATTCTTCCACATTTCCACTGCAAACTTCATTTTTTGTTGCTGTAATAAGTTCACCTATATACTGATAACTATGACTTTTTATTGCAACTACTATTAATCCGGTCAGAAGAAATACCGATATGATGTTCTTCTCATTTACAATCTTTCCCACCGCTATTCCTCCTTAGAAATTCGCATACATAAATGGATTATTCTGCCCCGCCACTACAAACGAAAGAGCCCATACAAACAACCCTGCCATAATCACTGTCATGCCCACATTTACACTCATCGTTCTGGCTCTGGTTTTCAACTTCCATTTCTGAAGCCACGGGACAATCGGTATTGCAAATAGCACAGCAGTAAAAATTATCACACCATACTCCTGTAATAAAATAAATGCCCGGTGATTCCATACAGTATCCCCCCCACCCAAAAACATATATTTTATGTAAGAAACTCCATGGTGCAGACTCGTTGCATTAAAAATCACCCACTGAAAATTGATAATCAGTAAACAACCTGCCTGATAAATCATTTTATAAATTGGATTTTTTAGTCGCTTGGGTAAATTTGTTGTTTTTTCAAACGCAATTAAAATAAAATAAATCAATCCCCACGCAATAAAATTCCAGTTTGCTCCATGCCAGATACCGGTAAGCAGCCATACCACAAGCAAATTAATGTATAAACGAACATGCGATTCTACTCTGCTTCCTCCCAGCGGAAAATATACATAATCTCTAAACCATGAACTCAGTGAAATATGCCATCTTCTCCAAAATTCAGAAATCGATTTTGTCATATATGGATAATCAAAATTTTCCGAGCAATGAATTCCAAACATTTCTCCAATACCGATTGCCATATCCGAATAGCCAGAAAAATCGTAGTATAACTGTAAAGAATAACATAAGGATCCCAGCCATAATATTGATCTTGTCGCATCGGAAGGATCTAATGCAAAAACTTCCGTTGTAACATGTCCCAGGACATTTGCGATCAATACTTTTTTTATCATCTTTCCTTACACTCCTATGCTGCTTTTTGTTTATCCAACCATGAATGTCAGTTCTGCACTGACTACTACCTTTCCATCCACACTTGCGACTGCCTCGCCGACACCGACAGGTCCTTTTCTGCGGATGATCTTCGTCTCCAGACGTACCTTGTCTCCCGGAATGATCTTACCTTTGAATTTACATTTATTGATTCCGCCGAAATATGCAATCTTTCCTTTATTTTCTTCCAGGCTTAAGATTGCAACCGCACCGGCCTGCGCCAGCGCTTCCACAGTCAGTACTCCCGGCATCACCGGTTCTTCCGGAAAATGTCCGGCGAAGAATTCTTCTCTGTAAGACACACATTTATATCCCACTGCGTATTCTCCCGGTACATAATCCTCAATGTAATCCAACAGAAGAAATGGGTGGCGGTGCGGGATGATTTCTTTTATCTGATT
>OGNF01001441.1_pt1 | contig 21636 bp, 18 predicted proteins | sample 1573321 | NCBI WGS metagenome assembly OGNF01 (sample SAMEA2581911, study PRJEB24529) | metagenome | biome: Human gut stool | place: China | collected 2011
CCTGCCCCGCTCGGAGGGCAAGGCCAAACGGGTTATCGACAACCGGGCTCTATAAATTTCCGAATTTCCATGGTAAAGCCGACCTTATCCGTGTTATACTAAAGGCGGAAGGTCAACGACAATTTAAGGGAGGATATCCTATGTTTATCAAACAGCTATCCCTCTTTGTGGAGAACAAATCCGGACGCCTGGCGGAAATCACCTCCATCATCGCCGCCGCCGGTATCGACATCCGCGCCCTGTCCATCGCGGACACCACCAATTTCGGCATTTTACGGATCATTGTGGATAAACCGGACCAGGCGGAAAAAATCCTGCGGGACGCCGGTCTGACCGTCTCTCTGACCAATGTCATCGCCATCGGTATTCCTGACGTTCCCGGCGGCTTTGCCGGTGCGATGAAGGCCCTGTCCGATGCGGGCATCAGCGTGGAATATATGTACGCCTTCATTTCCCGGGACGAGGGCCGGGCCTGCGTCATCCTCCGGGTGGAGAACAACGAAGCTGCCGTCCGTGCCCTGCAGGCCGGCAACGTGGAAATCCTCAGCGAGGACAAGGTGTATTCCCTTTAAGGAAGCGCTGTATCCCCCCGCGCATGGCGGTTTCATGCGCGGGGGGCCTTCTAAACCGTGAATGCCGGCATCCCCCTTCCTGCGCAATGTATCCCGGCCAGGGAAAAATCCCCTTGACAGGCGAGGGGCTCTGTGCTAGAATAATGGACGCGCTGAAATCTGCGGCTTTAGCTCATCTGGTAGAGCGCCACCTTGCCAAGGTGGAGGTAGCGAGTTCGAGCCTCGTAATCCGCTCCACATATTAAACCTGTTCTTTAAAAAAGAGCAGGTTTTTTTGTTATACTTGGCGCTTCCCTGCTTGACAAATCGAATTTACTGTTATATAATATACTTAGTAGGAATTAACGTCCTGCGGTTTTTGAATTGGAGGAAGTATAATGCACATTTCAACTAAGGGTAGGTACGCCCTGAGAATGATGATAGATCTGGCGCAGCACCAGACCACTGAGGAAAACGTGCCGCTGAAAAAGATCGCCGAGCGCCAACAGATCTCGGTGAAATATTTAGAGCAGATAATCACCGCGCTGAGCAGAGCGGGCTACGTCAAGAGTCTGCGCGGCTCACAGGGCGGCTACCGCCTGGCTTACCCGCCCGAGCACTACACCGTTGGCATGATACTGCGGTTGACTGAGGGCACGCTCTCGCCCGTAGCCTGTCTGGATAATGAGGTCAACGAATGCCCGCGTCAGGAAGTCTGCCCTACCCTTTTCGTTTGGCAGAAGCTTTACGATGCCATAAACGAAACGGTAGATTCCATAACGCTTCAAGATATTCTCGACAATCAGGCGGCAAATTCGCCCGCGGACGATTACGTTATTTAAGAGCATATAGATACAAAAAGACCGAACGCCTTTTAAAACGTCCGGTCTTATTTTTTTATCAGTAGTACATTACAACAGGCGTGCCCATCGCGACGTTATCGTAGATGTACTTCGCGTCGTCGTAGGTCATGTTGATACAGCCGTGCGAGCCGTTGTACTTGTAAATATCTCCGCCAAATGCGCCGCCGCGCCATGTCGAGTCGTGCATGCCTATGCCGACTATGGCTATTCTGTTCCAGTAGTTGCAGGTGGTGTCCCAAGTATCGCCGTCGGCGTTGGAATCCTTCATGCGGTAGTTGGTAGCCTTCTGCCATACTTTGTAAACGCCGGGAAGAGTAGTGCGTGCTTCGGAAGTCGTCTGACCAGAAACTATGTAGCCTGATCTTATCTTCTTGCCTTTTTTGTAGTACCAGAACTGCTGATTGGTAAGGTCTACCTCGAGGTAAGTCTTGCCTATATCGTCATTCTTGCTTCTTGCGGAAGCAAGACCCGTAAATTCGTAGTTGCCCTGCGAATAGTAGATAGGCTCTACCTTTTTCTTGGTCTTGCCCTTTTTGATGAGTCCGACAAGCTGATCGCAGGTCTGCTGCTGGTCGAGCCACCAGCCGTACTTAGCGTCAGAGCTTATCGGCACGGTGATCTTGCCCTGTATAGTAGCCTTAAACTTTCGCTCGGTATTGTAAGTATCGTACTTTCTGGCGAGCTTTTCGATGTACTTCATGCAGGCGTCCTCGTCCACCGTATAGCTGCCGTCGCGCTTGACGTGAACCATCTTGGTGAGCTGCTTGCCCGTGAGCGTTTCCTTAGTGTAATTGAAATCGTATTTTATCTTTACGTTCCAAAGCTTATTGAGCGTTTCAAGCTTAGCCTCAAGGTCGCCCGAAACGGTATCGGGAGCGGTGTAAGCGCCAGAATCTACGCCCTCTACCGTATAGCTTCCCTTATCCAGGCATTTTATAACGTACTTTTCCAGCTCGGTCATATCAAAAACGTCGCCCTGCACCTCGGGAACTATGTAGTAGCCGTCGTCATTAGTGCGCAGCTTGGCGTTTTCGTTGACGTTGCTGCCCCAGTCAGAGCTTTCCATCTCCTGCACCAGCTTGTTCTTATCGTAAGAAGCAACGTCGGTGAATGTGTAATCGGTCTTGCTGAGCAGCGCGGCGAACCAACTCTTGCGGTCTATATCGTCGTAGACCTTTTTCAGCTCTTTTTCGCAGCTGTACGAATAATTTATCGAGCTGAGCTGTATATCCACCGTTTCGCCCGAAGGACGTATCACCTCTAGCGCATCGGGAACTTCATCGTGCTCGAAAAGCTTTGAAGCCTCGGCAAAGGTCTTTCCGCTGACCTCTACGCCGTTGACGAAAGTATTCGCCGTAAACTTATCCTTGTAATACGCGTAGCCCGCGAAGTAAGCGAGCACGCCGGCACCCGCTATGCAGAGTACCGAAGCGAGGGCTATCTGCGGAGCACGGCTCTTTTTTCTGCGGCGCTTTTTGTGCTGCTGCTTGCCGCCCTGAGCCGAGCGAGGCTTTGCGGCGTTTGCGTTTTTCGCGCCGCTGCCTGTTTTTCTTACAGCCTGCGGAGCGGGTCTGCCCGAAGCGGAGCGCTGCGCTGCGCCTGCGGGTCGCGCGCCCGAGTGTACGGGCTGACCATTAGCAGCGCGCTGCCCCGAGGGACGGTGCTGCGGGGCTGCGTTTGTGCGCGCCGAGCGTGCTTGACCTGCGGGCGCGAAATTCGGGTTAGGCTTAGGGCGGGGTGTACCGCCGTTTTTGATGCCGTTATCTGCGGCTTCTTTAGACGCCATTCTTTCTACACATTCCTTTCTCGCAATTCATGCTTTCCTTATTTATGTCAATAATTATTCTGTTATCCGACAAATTTCATTATAGCACACCCGCCGTAAAATTTCAAGTAGCAAAAAAAGATTTTAAACACTTTCTAATAATTGTAACATATCTGTAACGTGTGTCGGAAAAACAGATAAAGTGTAACAAATTGTAATAACAATGTAATTGAAATCTATTAAAAATTAGTTTATAATTATTTTAAAGATGATTTATGACAGAGGAGAGGATACATATGGCAAAGATAAGAGTAGCCGCCATTCAGCGGCAGTATTGCAGCGGCGGAAGAGAGATAGCTAAGCTCGCGGCAAAGCGGCTGGGCATTTCCTGCTACGATAAAGAGCTTGCCGAGCTTACTGCGGCGAAGCTGGGCGTTACTTACGAAGAGATAGCGAAGTACGAGGAAACGCTGGTAAGCCCGCTGTTTTCGCCCGTAACGTTTCGCAGCGGTATAGACCGCAAGCAGAACATGAGCGAGATAGTTTTCGCGGCGCAGGCTGATATAATCACCGAGCTGGCGAAGAAAGAGCCCTGCATAATCGTCGGCAGATGCGCGGGCTTCATACTCAAAAACAACGTGCCTGCGCTGAGCGTTTTCGTGTATTCAAGTCAGGAGAACCGTATGCAGCACGCTATGGAGTGCCACGATATTTCCTACGAGGACGCACCCTCGCTGCTGCGCAAGATGGATAAAAAGCGCGCCGATTACTACAGAACCAACACTCAGCGCGAGTGGGACGCTATGTCCAGCTACGACATCTGCTTAAACAGCGGCAGGCTCGGCTTTGAGGGCTGCGCGGATATTATCGCCGAGATGATAGAAAAGAGCAAATAACGTTCGATAATTACTGATATAAAGGCAGAGCGCATGGGGCAGTTTCCGTGCGCTCTGTTTTTTTGCATGAAAATACCCCCGCCGAACCGACAGGGGTATTTTTTCTATATCAGGGTATCAAAATCAAATGCCTTAGACCTTTTCTACTGCGATAGCTACCTTTTCGCCGTTGATGTCCCATTCCTTGGCGTTTTCAGCGTCCGCCGCCGAAATGTCCTCAGCGAGAACATCGTGAGCTATCTGCTCCTTGTTCTTCTCGATAATGCCGAGCACCTTTTCGCTGCCGCTTACGGCTACCTTGATGTGATCCATTACCTCGAAGCCCGAATCTTTTCTCATGGTCTGGAGCTTGCTTATAACTTCGCGCACCATGCCCTCTTCGATAAGCTCGGGAGTAAGCTCGGTGTCGATGGCTACGGTAACGCCGCCGTCGGTGAGGGTGAAGAAGCCCGCTTTCTGCTCAGACTCTATAAGCAGATCTTCCTTGAAGAGGGTGATCTCGCCTATCGAGATATTCAGCTTGATGAAGCCGTTTTTGTTCAGCTCGTCCATAGCGGAGTGGCTAGCCGTGCCTGTAAGCTCGCTGAGCTGCGTGCGGATCTCGCCCAGATTTTTGCCGTACTTAGGGCCGAGGGTCTTGAGCTGCGGCTTGAACTTGTAGTCGATATACGCCGAAACATCGTCCGAGAACTCTACCTTTTTGAGGTTCAGCTCATCGCGGATAATGTCTACATAGTAGCTGTCGAGCGCGTGGTCTGCCTTTACATACATTACGTTCAGCGGCTGGCGGTTTTTCAGATTTGCGCCGTTTCTCGCGCTTCTGCCGAGAACTACTATATCGAGTACTTCGTCCATATCGCTCTCGAGCTTGAGGTCTACCATGCTCTCGTCCACCGCGGGATAATCGCAGAGGTGTATGCTCTCAGGAGCGGCAGCGTCAACGCTTCTTACTATATTCTGATAGATCTCCTCAGTGATGAAAGGCACCATAGGAGCTGCGCACTTGCAGAGGGTGCAGAGGGCTGTCCAGAGGGTCATGTAGGCGTTTACCTTATCCTGGCTCATGCCCACCGCCCAGTATCTTTCTCTGCCGCGGCGAACGTACCAGTTCGAGAGGTCGTCTACAAAATCCTGCATAGCCTTTGCAGCTTCGGGTATGCGGTAATTATTAAGATTATCATCAGCAGCCTTTACCATAGAGTTCATCTTGGAAAGCAGCCACTTATCCATTACGGAAAGCTTATCGTACTCTATCTTGTGCTTGGTCGGGTCGAATTTATCTATCTCAGCGTAGAGCACATAGAAAGCGTAGGTGTTCCAAAGAGTGCCCATAAACTTTCTCTGACCCTCGGTAACTACCTTGCCGTGGAACTTGTTAGGCAGCCAGGGTGCGGAATTGGTGTAGAAGTACCAGCGGATAGCGTCAGCGCCGTACTGCTGGAGAGCCTCGAAAGGATCTACCGCGTTGCCCTTCGACTTCGACATCTTCTGGCCGTTTTCGTCCTGCACCAGTCCGAGAACTATAACGTTCTTATACGGCGCTTTGTCGAAGATAAGGGTAGAGATAGCGAGCAGCGAGTAAAACCAGCCGCGCGTCTGATCCACCGCCTCAGAAATAAAGTCTGCGGGGAACTGCGCTTCAAAAAGCTCTTTGTTCTCAAAAGGATAATGGTGCTGAGCGAAAGGCATAGAGCCGGAATCGAACCAGCAGTCGATAACTTCGGGAACGCGCTTCATCTGCTTGCCGCACTCGGGGCACTTTACGGTAACGGCGTCGATGTACGGGCGGTGAAGCTCAATATCATCAGGGCAGTTATCCGACATAGACTTCAGCTCTTCGATAGAGCCGATGGAATGGCGGTGGCCGCACTCGCACTCCCAGATATTAAGAGGAGTACCCCAGTAGCGGTTTCTCGAGATGCCCCAGTCCTGAACGTTTTTCAGCCAGTCGCCGAAACGTCCCTTGCCGATGCTCTCGGGTATCCAGTTTATAGTATCGTTATTTGCGATAAGTCTGTCCTTAACGTCGGTCATCTTGATGAACCAAGTATCTCTCGCGTAATAGATGAGCGGAGAGCCGCAGCGCCAGCAGTGAGGATACTCGTGCTCGAACTTAGGCGCTTCAAAAAGCTTGCCCTGAGCGTCGAGGTCTTTAAGAACTACGGGGTCGGCGTCCTTTACGAACATACCCGCGTAAGGAGTTTCGGCGGTAAGATCGCCCTTGCCGTCTACGAACTGTACGAAAGGCAGGTCGTACTTCTTGCCGACCTTAGAGTCGTCCTCACCGAAAGCGGGGGCGATGTGAACTATACCCGTACCGTCGGTCATAGTAACGTAATTATCGCAGGTAACGTAAAAGCCTTTCTTATGCTGCTTTTCGGCGCACACGCCCGTGCACTCGTAAAGCGGCTCGTATTCTTTATATTCGAGGTCGGTGCCCTTGTAAGTTTCGAGAACTTCGTAAGCGGCCTTGCCCTCTTCGGCGAGCTTGCCGAGAACGCGGTCGAGCAGAGCCTCAGCCATGATATAGGTATAGCCGTCGGCAGCCTTTACGCGGCAGTATGTTTCGTCGGGGTTTACACAGAGAGCAACGTTGGAAGAAAGAGTCCAGGGGGTGGTCGTCCAAGCGAGGAAGTAAGCGTCCTCGCCCTTTATCTTAAATCTTACGACAGCCGAGCGCTCTTTAACGGTCTTATAGCCCTGCGCAACTTCGTGAGAAGAAAGTGGCGTTCCGCAGCGGGGGCAGTAAGGAACTATCTTAAAGCCCTTATACAGCAGACCCTTATCGTAGATCTGCTTTAAAGCCCACCATTCCGACTCGATGAAGTTATTATCGTAGGTAACGTAGGGGTGCTCCATATCTGCCCAGAAGCCTACTGTGCCGGAGAAATCTTCCCACATACCTTTATACTTCCAAACGGACTCCTTGCACTTTTTGATGAAAGGCTCTAAGCCGTATTCCTCTATCTGCTCCTTGCCGTCAAGGCCGAGCATTTTCTCTACCTCAAGCTCTACGGGCAGACCGTGGGTATCCCAGCCCGCCTTGCGGGGAACTTGATAGCCCTTCATAGCGCGGTAGCGGGGTATCATATCCTTGATAGCGCGGGTAAGAACGTGGCCTATATGCGGCTTTCCGTTAGCGGTAGGAGGGCCGTCATAAAAGACATACGATTCGCCTTTTTTTCTGGAGTCGATACTTTTTTCAAAGATATTGTTCTCTTCCCAAAAGTGCTCGACCTCTTTTTCTCTCTGAACGAAGTTCAGATTAGTGTCCACTTTTTTGTACACTTTAATCATTCCTTTCAGTTACGTTTGCAATAAAAAAAGGCTTTCGCCCGAAATAGGGACGAAAGCGCAAAAGCTTACGTTTTTTAAACCACCTGTTTCAGCATACCTGCATATGCGTTTCCTTTAACGCGGAAAAAGCGGCGGAGCTTACTGGGCGAAAGCTGTAAACGACCTTCGTGGTTCTGCTCTGCAACTCGGAAGTGATATTCGGCAAAGCGGTACTCACGCCGCGCTCACACCCTCCGCGGCTCGCTGAGGTATTTCCCATAAAAACAATGCCTACTGTCTTCGTCACAGTCTTTAGCTATATAAATCTATTATAACAAAGCTTTAAGGCGTTGTCAAGGGGCGTTTGTTAATTTTTTGTGTACCGCCGCGCCAAATATTTTCCCCATTGCCCCCTTTTGCCCCCTTTACATCTTCGGAAAAAAATGCTATAATAAATGTGTATAGACAACAGTCGGGAAAGGGGTGTTTGGCATGGGCGCGTCAGGCGGCAAAACAGTGCACGCAGGTCACCGCGAGCGTATGAGAAGGCGCTTCGCGGCAGACGGCATGAGCTTTGATTCGTTTGAAGATCATGAACTGCTTGAAATGCTGCTTTTCGGCTGCTATCGCCGCAGGAATACCAACGAGATAGCCCACGCCCTGCTCGGTTTTTTTTCATGTACCGAAGCTATGCTGAAAGCACACGAAGAGCGGCTCTGCGAGATCAAGAACGTGGATATTTCCGCCGCGCGGCAGATGCGCTTTTACGGTGCGCTGCTCGATATGGCGGCGCAGTTCGCCGAGCCGGTGGTCGCGGACATCACCGACAGCGCCAGACTTTGCAGGATACTCCGTGCTGCCGAGCTGAAAGGCGAGGTCACGGCAGTCATCTACGAAACGGAAAACGGCGCGCTGGGCTGCCGCGCATTCAAGGCGGACGAAACGCTTTATGAAGCTCCCGAAAACGCTCTGCGGCACATCGTTCCGCGGTGCAAGGGCAAACTCGTGACTATCCGCTGTACGGCACGCCCCGAGGATATTTCGCTGATGCAGGAGATGACCTTTGCGGCGATGGCGGCGAAATTTGCCGCCGTGAACCAGCTGGAGCACACCGACCACTGCATTTTCGACGGTCAGGAGCTTTGCTCGCTCGGCGATATGGAACTAATTTAAAGCAGGAGAAAAGTTATGAAATTTACAGCAGATCAAAATAATGTTAAACTTGTAGGAAGAACTATGCTCATCGGCGATACGCTTTGGCTCGGGCTTTCGGGCACGGGCGCGGAGTTTGTGTTTACGGGCAAAAAGCTCAGCGTTACTTTCGTTGCCGACGAGATCGCCCACGGCGACCAGAACGAGATAGCGCGCGCAGCGGTCTTTATTGACGGCGTGCGCAAAGCAGATGAAATGCTCGATACCGACGAAAAGACCGTATGCGTTATCGACAGCGAAGAGCCTGTTACCGCGAACGTGCAGGTGATAAAGCTTACCGAAAGCCCGATGTCGGCGGCGGGCGTGAAGCCGCTGGAAACTGACGATGGCGCGAGCATTGTCCCTGCGGCGGAAAGACCGCTGAAGATGGAATTCATCGGCGACTCTATAACCTGCGGCTACGGTGTTGACGACGAGGTGGCCGAGCACCAGTTCAAGACCGCGACCGAGGACGTCACCCGCGCCTACGCCTACAAGACCGCCCGTATGCTGAACGCGGATTACAGTATGTTTTCTGCCAGCGGCTACGGCATAATCACGGGATACACCGAGGGCGACGTTAAGCTGGAAGACCAGCGCCTGCCGCAGTTTTACGAGAGCCTCGGCTACTCGCGCGGAAGTTTCGGCGGGGTAAAGCCGCAGGACGTTGCCTGGGATTTCTCGCGCTTCGTGCCCGACATAATCGTGATAAACCTCGGCACTAACGACGACAGCTACTGCCGCGATTTTGCCGACCGCCGCGCTGATTATCAGGCGGAGTATGTGAAATTTCTCAAAGAGGTGCGCAGGCTCAACCCCGACTCTGTAATATTCTGCGGAGTGGGCATAATGGGCACGCGCATATACCTGCCGCTGGCGCGCGCCGCCGCCGCTTACTGCGCCGAAACAGGCGACCGCAAGGTTTTCACCGTGAAATTCTTTGAGCAGGATACAGAAAAGGACGGCGTTGCCGCAAACTGGCACCCCACCGAAGCCACCCACGAAAAGGCGGCGAAGTACCTCACAATGATAATAAAAGAAACGCTGGGCTGGGACTAAGCGGCGCGAATTTTACCGCCGCGGCTGTTTATACTATTAAATATAAACTAGAAAGGACTGCACGTTATGGCTGATATACAGGATCTTACTTTTGAAGAAAATTATTTCGACAGTGCCGACGGCGTTCACCGCTGCCGATACATCGCCGCGATCCCCAAAGGCGAGATAAAGGGCGCGGTGCAGATCTCGCACGGTATGTGCGAATACATCGACCGTTACCGCGATTTCATGGCGTATCTGGCGCAAAACGGCTTCGCGGCTTTCGGCAACGACCATCTAGGCCACGGCAAGACTGCCGCAGACCCCGCCGACCTCGGCTATTTTTCGCCCGAAAACGGCTGGCAGAACGCCGTCGCCGACCTGCACACGCTGACCAAAATAATGAAAAAGCGCTTCCCTGCCCTGCCGTTTTTCATGGTGGGCCACAGCATGGGCAGCTTCCTCGCGAGGGCTTACGCTCTGCGCCACGGCAGCGAGTGCCGCTCTTTTGTTTTCATCGGCACGGCTGACGGCTTTGAATCCGCCGCGGCTGACATCATCGAAAAGGGCGCGGGCTTCGCAGGCAGGCTGACCTCAAAGCTTACAGGCAAGGAAACGAACCTCGGCAGAGCGGCGATAACGGCTATGCTAACGCAGGGCGAGATACTCAAAAAAGTAAAGGGCGAAAGATACCGCAGCGAGCTGCTGAACAAGCTGGGATTTGGTCGTAACAATGAGCGCATAGAGAACTGCCGCACCGAGTACGACTGGATCTCGCGCGACGAAGAGATAGTTGAAAAATACGCCGCCGACCAGCTTTGCACCTTTATTTTCACCGTCAACGGCTTCATAAATCTGGCAGAGGTACTTTGGTACGTTTCAAACGACAAGTGGTACACAAATCTGCGCAAAGACCTGCCGCTGCTGCTTCTTGCGGGCGACGCCGACCCCGTTGGCAACTACGGTAAAGGCGTGCGCAGCGTTTACGAAAAGCTCTGCGAATACCGCTGCGACGCTTCGATGAAACTTTACGAAGGTGCGCGGCACGAGCTGCTGAACGAGCTTTGCCGCGAGGAAGTTTACGGCGATATACTCGAATTTATCGGCGCGAATTTGTCCGACTAATTGTACAAATTTCCGGACAGCATAGGTGATGACAGATGTTTTATAAAGTAAAGAGTATGGGGCTTACGGGGCTGAACGCTTTTCCCGTTACCGCCGAGATAGAGGGCAGCAGCGAGCTTCCAGATTTTCAGATAATAGGCCTTGCCGACGCCGCCGTGCGCGAGTGCCGCGAGAGATTAAAGAGCGCTTTCCGCACCACGGGGCTGAATTTTCCCGAACAGCGCGTAGTGGTGAACCTTGCCCCCGCCGATGTGCGCAAGACTGGCACGGTACACGACTTAGCGATAGCCGCGGCGCTCTGCATGGTGCAGGGCTGGATAAAGAAAAGCGCGGTGGAAAACGCCGCTTTCATCGGCGAAGTATCGCTGGGCGGCGAGATACGCGCGGTACGCGGCGTGCTGCCAATGACGATCTTGGCGCAGAAGCTGGGCTGCAGCGAGATATTCGTGCCCGCCGACAACGCCGCCGAAGCTTCGGTAGTTTCGGGCATAAAGGTCTACGGCGTGCCCGACCTGCGAACGCTTGTCGCGCACTTTTATTTCAAGAAGAAGATAACGCCGCAGCCCGAGTATCAGCCCGATTTTGAGCAGGCAGCGGACGGCTGCGATTTCTGCGACATAAAGGGTCAGGAGCTTGCGAAGCGCGCGCTCGAGGTGGCTGCCGCGGGCGGGCACAACGCGCTGCTGATAGGCCCGCCGGGTTCGGGAAAATCAATGCTCGCAAAGGCGCTGCCGTCTATACTGCCGCGCATGACCTTTGACGAAGCTATCTCCGCGACGAACGTTTACTCGGTAGCGGGCGAGATAGACCCAGAGCACCCGCTTATAACCAGCCGGCCTTTCCGCGCGCCGCACCACACGGTATCTACGGCGGGACTTTCGGGCGGCGGCACTATACCGCGGCCGGGAGAGATCTCGCTGGCGCACAACGGCGTGCTCTTTTTAGACGAGCTGCCCGAATTTTCGCGAAACGCGCTAGAGATACTGCGCCAGCCGCTAGAGGACGGAAAAGTTACAATATCGCGCGCGGCGGGCACGGTGACATACCCCAGCTCGGTAATGCTGCTGGCGGCGATGAACCCATGTCCCTGCGGATATTACGGCCACCCGACGCGCAAGTGCACCTGCGGCGCTAAGAAGGTAGAGAACTACCTTTCGCGCATATCAGGCCCGCTGCTCGACCGACTGGACATACACTGCGAAGCGGCGGCGGTGGAGTTTTCCTACCTTGCCTCAAAAGAAAAAGCCGAGCCTTCCGCCGCTATACGAGAGAGGGTGCAGGCGGCGCGCGACATTCAAAACCGCCGTTTCGCGGGCACGGATATAACCTGCAACGCGAAGATAACGCCCGACATGATGAGCGAAGTATGCGTTATGACGAATGACGCTAAGGACGCGCTGAAAACGGTATTTGAAGCCTTTGGGCTTTCGGCGCGCGCCTACGACAAGATACTTAAAGTAGCCCGCACCGCCGCCGACCTTGAAAATTCCGAGCTTATAGAGGACAGGCACATAATCGAAGCGGCAGGCTACCGCACGCTGGACAGAAAGTATTGGGCGACATGAGGATAGCTATAATCGGGCACAGCGGCTCGGGAAAATCTACGCTTGCAAGAAATCTGGGAAAAGCTCTGGACACAGACGTGATGCACATGGATAAGGTGCATTTTGAGGCGAACTGGCAAATACGCGCAAAAGAAGAAAAAGAGCGCATGGTAAAAGAATTTCTCGACTCGCACACGTCATGGATAATCGACGGTAATTACACAAAATTGGAGTATCAGCGGCGAATGGATGAAGCTGAGCTTATAGTTTTGCTACTTTTCAGCAGAGCCGCCAGCCTGCGCCGAGTATATCGCAGATATAGAATGTACAAAGGAAGATCGCGACCGGATATGACTATTGGCTGCCAAGAAAAACTTGACGCTAAGTTTATAAAATGGGTGCTTTTCGGCGGACGCTCTAAAGAAAAAATGGCGGACTACCTCGACATTATGGAACGCTACGGCGAAAAAACGCTTGTCGCAAAAAATCAAAAACAGCTTGACGAAATATACAAAAAACTTGCCGCGCACAAATTCGCCGACGAAGAAAACGTTATCGGTGTAAAAACCGACAAAATTTAATGAACAAACTTTTAAAAGTACCGAAAACACTGGAAAATATTCTACCGATATGATATAATTAAATCATGAATGAGAAAAAAAACGGCGCGCGTTCGCTAAAGCGCTGCGCTGACAAAGATTTTTTTATGAGGTGATATTGAAATGACAGACGAAATCATGTCTTTGTACAAATTATGGTGCGAAAAGGCTACCGACGACGCTGATCTTCAGACCGAGCTGAAAAGCATAGAGGGCGACAATGACGCTATACTCGACCGCTTTTACAGAGATCTCGAATTCGGCACGGGCGGCCTTCGCGGCGTTATCGGCGCAGGCAGCTACCGCATGAACATCTACACCATCCGCCGCGCTACTCAGGGTCTTGCCGACTACGTAAACGGCGACTTTGAAAAAGGCTCGGTAGCTATCTCCTACGACTCGAGAATAAAATCTGACGTTTTCGCTAAAGAGGCTGCAAGAGTTCTCGTTGCGAACGGTATAAAGGTATATATTTACAAAGAGCTTATGCCTACCCCCATGCTCTCCTACGCTGTACGCTACTTCGGCGCATCCGCAGGTATCATGGTAACGGCTTCGCACAACCCCGCTAAGTACAACGGCTACAAGGTTTACGGCGCTGACGGCTGCCAGATCACCCTCGACGTTGCAAACACCGTTATCGGCAAGATAAACGACGTGCCCATGTTCGGCGGCGCTAAGATAGTTTCCTTTGAGGAAGGTCTTGCCAGCGGCATGATACAGTACATCGAGCAGGACTGCATCGACTCTTACCTCGCTAAGGTAATGGAGCAGGGCATACATACCGACCTCGTTGCCGAAAGCGGACTCAAAGTAGTTTACACCCCCCTCAACGGTACCGGCAACAAGCCTGTACGCGCTATACTCTCGAAGATCGGCATAAAGGACGTTACCGTAGTTCCCGAGCAGGAGAACCCCGACGGAAACTTCCCCACCTGCCCCTTCCCGAACCCTGAGATAAAGGAAGCTCTCGCTTACGGTCTTAAGCTTTGCGAAACTGTAAAGCCCGACCTGCTGCTAGCTACCGACCCCGACGCTGACAGAGTAGGCATAGCAGTTCCCTCACCCGCAGGCGACTACGTTCTCTTCTCCGGCAACGAAGTCGGCGCGCTGCTTATGGAGTACATCTGCCACGAGCGCAAGGCACTCGGCACTATGCCAGAGCACCCCGTAGCTGTAAAGACCATCGTTACCACCGACATCGTAAGCAAGATGGCTGAGGAGTACGGCGTAGAGCTGAGAGAAGTTCTCACCGGCTTCAAATTCATCGGCGAGCAGATAGGCTTCCTCGAGGCTAAGGGCGAGGACGCAAGATACATCTTCGGCTTTGAAGAGAGCTACGGCTACCTCGCAGGCTCTTATGTACGCGACAAGGACGCAGTAGTAGCTTCTATGCTGATCTGCGAAATGGCTGCATTTTACAGAACTAAGGGCATCTCGCTGCTGGAAGCTAGAGATAAGATGTACGCTAAGTACGGCAACTACCTCCACTCGCAGGAGTCCTTCGTTTGCGAAGGTGCGAGCGGAATGGAGCGCATGAAGGAGATCATGGCTGACCTGCGCACCAATACCCCGAAGGAGATCGGCGGACTCAAAGTACTGAGATTTGGCGACTACATGGCTTCGGAAGAGGTAGACCTCGCTACTGGCGCAAAGACCGAGATCACCCTGCCGAAGTCTGACGTACTGGCATTCCGCCTTGAGCAGAACGCTTCTGTTATCATTCGTCCCTCGGGTACTGAGCCTAAGATAAAGGCTTACTACACCACCATCGGCGAGAGCAGAGAGGCTGCTAAGAAGCTGGAAGCTACCATAGCGGGCGACTTCAAGAAAATACTTGGTTTCTAAGCGAAAAATTGCATAAATACACAGCCGTTCTCTTGTGGGAACGGCTGTTTTTTTGGCGCGGGTATTGCAAAATCAGCGCGGATATGTTATAATTAAAATGATATATCGGCGGCAACGCCTTTTACGGAGGTATTAGAAAATGATACATACACTGAAAGAAATTTACGGCGCGGAAGCAACGCCATTACAGGCTCAGCGCTATGCCGCCGCCGCAGAGGAATTTGAAGCGCTTTTCGGCATGAAGCCGCAGCGCTTTTTCAGCGCCCCAGGCAGAACCGAGGTCGGCGGAAATCATACCGACCACAATAACGGCAGAGTGCTCGCCGCGGGCGTTTCGCTGGACGTTATCGCCGCTGTAGTGCCCACCGACGATGGGATAATCCGCATAAAGTCGCAGGGCTTCCCTATGGACACAGTAGACTCGAACGACACCGAGATAAAGGACGAAGAGGAAAACACTTCCTGCGCACTGATACGCGGAGTTGCGGCAGGTATGCTTCGCCGCGGCTACAAGGTCGGCGGCTTTACCGCTTACACCACCTCAAACGTGCTTAAAGGCTCGGGACTTTCCTCCTCCGCCGCGTTTGAAGTGCTGGTAGGCACTATACTCAGCGGTCTTTACAACGATTTCGCGGTATCGCCCGTTGAAATAGCACAGATCTCGCAGTTTGCGGAAAACATTTACTTCGGCAAACCTTCGGGACTGATGGACCAGATGGCTTCATCGGTCGGCAGCTTTATCACCATCGACTTTGCCGACACGGCGAACCCCGTTATTGAGGCGATAGACTTTGACTTCGCCGCCAGCGGACACCGCCTCTGCATAGTTGACACAAAGGGCAGCCATTCCGACCTCACGCCCGAGTACGCCGCTATCCCCGCCGAGATGAGATCGGTGGCGCAGTTTTTCGGCAAGGACTATCTGCGCGAGCTGACAAAGGCGGACGTTATGGCAAACCTCGCGGCGCTGAGAGCAAAGCTGGGCGACCGCGCGGTGCTGAGAGCGCTGCATTTCTTTGGCGATAACGAGCGCGTAGTTAAGCAGGCTGCGGCGCTGAGATCGCACGATTTCAAGAAATTCCTTAAACTCATCAACGAGTCGGGCGACAGTTCTTACAAGTATTTACAGAATATATATGCTTCATCTAACCCCGCCGAGCAGGGTCTTTCGCTCGCGCTTTACATAGCAAGCGATGTTCTCGGCGGCGAAGGCGCTTGCAGAGTGCACGGCGGCGGATTCGCAGGCACTATACAGGCATTCGTGCCCGAAGAAAAGCTGGAGAAATTCAAGTCGGCGATGGAGGGCGTATTCGGTGAAGGAAGCTGCTATGTGCTCTCGATAAGACCTTTCGGCGGAACTGAGGTATCGCTGTAATGGCAAAGAATAGCTTTAACGACATGATAGTTCGCGCGATGCAGAAGCGCGACGCTGGCCGTGTGGCGCTGAAAAAATCGGGCTGCGGCGCAGTTATGATCGACGGGCTGACATTTTCCGTAAGCGCTGAGAGCGACGGCGCGGCTTCCTCAAAGGGCGTGATGTTCACGCTTTCGGGCGAGGCAGCAGACAGCGGCGAGCTGACGCTCGACATGATCGACGTGACCTACCCCGCGGGCGCGGGAGTTAAGACGATACGCCGCAAAGCCGAGCTTTTTGAGCGCAAGGACGGCGGAAAAGTTTGGCGTGCAAAATTCGGCGAGATCAAGATACCGCAGTGCGCGGAAGGCAACATTTTTGCCGATGGCGCGGTGACGGAGGACGAGCTGCGCGGCAGCATGAACAAGCAAATTATTTTCAAGTTCGTGCCAAAATTCAGCGGCGCGGGCGAGCCGGAAGTCATGCTGAACATCTACCCGATAGAGAACCCGCTGGACGGCAACTTCGCCGAATGGGTAACGCTGACCGCCGATCAGGAGTTTTTTGAGCACGGCGGACTGTCAAAAATTATGAACCGCAAAAGGAAATAACCAATTATGAGAATGAGAAGAAAAAAGCACCTTGACGAAAGGCTAGCTGCCTGCGGCGACATGATAATCTTCATGGATCGCGAAGACAGGGATTTTTCGGTAAAAGATACAGAAAATATACTCGATTACAAGGCGATCTTCGGCAACGACAAGCCGATAGTGCTTGAGATCGGATGCGGCAAGGGACAGTTCATACGCGAGCTGGCAAAGCGCGAGCCGCAGTACAACTATCTGGCGGTAGAAAAAGCCAGCAATGTCATCGTTGACGCGGCGGAAAAAACACTGGTGGAGGGCATCGAGAACATTCGCTACCTGCGCGGCGGCGCGGAGTACCTCGACTGCTATGTGCAGCCGCTTTCGGCAGAGCGCATCTATCTGAATTTCAGCTGCCCGTTCCCCAAAAAAAGCTACGCGGCACACCGTCTGACGCATCGCAATTTTTTACAGATATACGAAAAACTGCTGAAAGACGGCTGCGAGATACACCAGAAAACGGACAATATGCAGCTTTTTGAGTTTTCCATCGCGGAGTTTTCGCAGAGCGGGTGGGGGCTGAAAAACGTTTCGCTTGATCTGCACAACTCAGATTTCGAGGGCAACATCGTGACCGAGTACGAGCGGCGCTTCTCAGAGCAGGGCATGCCGATCTACCGACTCGAGGCGATGAAGCCGAAAAGGAGCATTTGATATGAGCAATTCTATTTACAATAAGCTGGAAGCTTGTCTAAAAAGTGTACGTGAAAAGACTGATTTTGTGCCCGAGATAGCGCTTGTACTCGGCTCGGGACTTGGCGCATTCGCCGACGAAAAGGTAAATGTGGAAGTTTCAGTGAACTATGATGAGATCGAGGGCTTTCCCGTTTCAACCGTGCCGGGGCACAAGGGCAGGTTCGTTTTCGGAACAGTCGGGGGAGTCAATGTCGCCGTCATGCAGGGTCGCGTGCACTACTACGAGGGCTACCCGATCAGCGACGTGGTGCTTCCCGCCCGCCTGCTGCGCATGATGGGCGCGAAGGTGCTGTTTTTGACCAACGCTGCGGGCGGCATCAATCCTGATTTTTCCGCCGGCGACTTTATGCTTATCCGCGACCACGTTGCGCTTTTCGCACCGAACCCGCTCGTTGGCACAAATGTCGAAGAGCTGGGCACGCGTTTTCCGGATATGAGCAATGTTTATGATAACAAGATTTGCGAGATAATCCTCGATACGGCTAAAGAGTTAAACATTCCCATCAAGCAGGGCGTTTATGCTCAGCTGACCGGGCCTTCATATGAAACGCCTGCCGAGATAAGAATGCTCGGAAAGATGGGCGTTGACGCAGTTGGAATGTCCACCGCGGTCGAGGCGATCGCCGCGCGCCACGCAGGAATGAAAGTTTGTGGAATTTCGTGCATTCCTAACCAAGCATCAGGCATTCGCAAAGACCCTCTTACGCACGAGGAGGTTCAGCAGATCGCCAGTGCTGCCGCGCCGCGCTTCAAAGCGCTCATCGCCGAAGCTATCGAGAACATTTCCGACTACATTTCGACCGAGGGAATCTCTTAACTTAACAAAAAGCAAACGTCCTGCTCCGCCGTGGAACAGGACGTTTTTTATATCTCAATTTCGATGGAGTCGGACAATTTCGAGTCGCCGTAAAAGTCAGTTCCTGCCTTGATTTCCTCAATACAGAATTTCAGTGCGACTTTTTTGACCGCCAAAATGTCGCCCTCCAGCATGAAAAAAGCGTTCGCACTCGTTTCACTTGGCAAAGTCACGTTGTTAAAGCAGTCAGCGCTGACCGGCGCGCCGTCGCTGTCAAAAGCGCGTATCTCAGTCAGCGAGATCATACGCTCAGCGCCGCTGTTTTCGGCAACAAACTTCAGCCAAAGCCGCTTTTCGCCGTAGTTTTCTGCGACTTCCGAGCCGACCGACCAAATTTTCAGCCCATCGCCCTCATACACCAGCTTGCCATTTTTAGGCGGCGTGTAAGAGTGTGCGCCGTCGGCATACACAATGCTCACCCGCTCGCTAAGGTACGTATCGCCGTCGTCTTTGTCGATAAAAAATCGCAAACTAACGCTGTCGATCTCGTCTTTTTCAGACAGATCGTCACAAATTCCCGTCAGCACGCGCGTTTCTGTGCTGTTCGGCGCGACGATAGCGAGAGTGTAGGCGCTGCTGACAAAGCCGTTCACAGCCACCGCGTCGGTCGAAATGATGACCTCGTCGGACGAATCGTTCGTCATCTCAAAACGCAGCGTCTGCCGCGAAAGATCACTCTCTATAAGCCGAACCGACACTCCTCCGCGCGAGTAAAGCAGGTCGAGTTCGTCAGATTTACCGTCCGTGTCAGCATTTTCTATGGTATATTCAGTATCGTCTAACTTACTTTGCACATTTTGCTTAAAAATAACAGATGAGGACTGCTCTGACGAGTTTAAATTATCTGACGGCAGTTCGGTAATTTTGTAAGATATGCCAATCAAAACCACTAAAAAGATGACAATACACGTCAGATAGCAGCGAAATTTCATAGTTCAGATCACTGGAGGTCGCCGCGGTTGAATTCCGAAAGCTCTAAGCCCTCATTGCGTTCCAGCGCCCACCTAATATTCCATTCACTAGTAAATAGAAGCAGCGGATTTTCCTTGAGGTCGGTCACGAGCTTGGTGTCAGAGCTGAGTTTAAGGTCTTTCGGTTCGCACGGCGCGCTGTCGATCCAACGGATGAACGAGTAGCCAAGCCCCTCTTTGAGCATTTCGACGCCGTACTCGTTTTTCATTCGGTACTCGAAAACGTCGAACTGAAGCACGCCGACAACGCCGACGATAACTTCCTCCATGCCCATCAGCGGCTCGCGGAAGATCTGGATAGCGCCCTCCTGCGCGATCTGCGTGATACCTTTGACGAACTGCTTGCGCTTCATCGTGTCTTTCGAGCGGTAGCGCATGAAATGTTCGGGCGCAAAGGTGGGTATACCCTCAAATGTAAATTTATGTTTCGGTGAGCAGACCGTATCGCCTATCGAGAAAATGCCGGGGTCGAATACACCGATGATGTCGCCCGCGTATGCCTCGTCAATTATCTCGCGCTCCTGCGCCATGATCTGCTGCGGCTGCGAAAGACGCATTTTCTTATTTCCTTGAACGTGCAAAACTTCCATATCTTTGTCGAATTTACCCGAGCAAACGCGCATGAAAGTTATCCTATCGCGGTGAGCCTTGTTCATATTTGCCTGAATTTTGAAAACAAACGCCGAAAAATCGGGCGAAAATGGGTCAATAACACCGTCGTTCGACATTCTGGGCAGCGGCGGAGGGGTCATTTTGAGAAATTCCTCCAGAAATGGTTCAACGCCAAAATTTGTCAGCGCTGATCCGAAAAATACCGGTGAAAGCTTACCGCCGTGCACCGCCTTGAGGTCAAGCTCGTCGCTCGCGCCGTCCAGCAGTTCAATGTCGTCTTTGAGCGTTTCGTAATTCACCTCGCCGAGAATGTCGGCAAGAGCGGGGTCGGTGAGGTCGGCTTCGGTCGCGGATACCTTGTGGCTGCCGCCCGTAGGGTCAAAATAAATAACGTGGCGGCTGCGGCGGTCGTAAACGCCCTTGAAATCCTTGCCAGAGCCTATCGGCCAGTTGATGGGGCAAGTCGGCATACCCAGTTCCTGCTCGATCTCCTCGATGAGGTCGAACGGATTGCGGGCTTCACGGTCAAGCTTGTTAATAAAGGTGAAAATGGGTATATTTCTCATTGCACATACCTTAAACAGCTTCCTCGTCTGATTTTCCACACCCTTTGAAGCGTCGATGACCATGACAGCGGAGTCCGCCGCCATCAGCGTGCGGTAGGTATCCTCCGAAAAATCCTGATGTCCCGGTGTGTCCAGAATATTTATGCAAGCACCGCCATACTGGAACTGCATTACCGAGGAAGTTACGGAAATTCCTCTCTGCTTTTCAATTTCCATCCAGTCAGAAACTGCATGGCGCGAATTTTTCTTGCCTTTAACAGCGCCCGCCTGCGCGATCGCTCCGCCGTACAGCAGGAATTTTTCGGTAAGCGTGGTCTTACCGGCGTCGGGGTGCGAAATTATCGCGAAGGTGCGCCGCCTTTTTATCTCTTCAACTAAATCAGCCATTGATTTTCCTCCAAAAAACATAATATCTATACTATTATACTATATTTGCGCAAAAAAATCAAGGGCGCCGCGAAGTTTTTCGCAAATTGCGAGGCTTCGGGCGCCTATCTCATATATCAAATGTCAGTTCATGGAAAATGTTGGTCTGTTTAGCGGGCGAGATGCGCACTTGCAGCCTGCCCTGCGCGGGTCTTGGCAGCACAAAATCAAAGATACCGCTGCTTTTTTGCCGCATCGCGAGCACGCCGTTTATGTAAAGGTCGAGTTTTGCGAGGTCTGAGCTGACGCAGATGTCCAGAATGCCCTCGCCGAGCGATACTTTTCTGACGTGCAGCAACTCGCCGCCCGCCGAATTTTCCTCATATTTCAGAATACGCAGTTCATCCATCGCAGCAGTCCTCCTTCACATTTCATATAATAATATTTTCTAAATATATTATATTCCAAGGGTACTTGTTTTGCATGAATAAAGGTGCATAATTTTCCGAACTTTTATCCTTTTGATTTGATAATTTTTCTTTACAAAGATTTTTAACAATTCTATGCAGAATTTGTGCACAAATTTACATAGATCTATAAACAGCCGTCAGTTGTCGATAAACCCTTCGCAAGCCCTCGCCAGCTCACCCAAGCACGGCTCGAACCGCACCGAGTAAAACAACTCTTCGCGAAGCGGCTGCGTCGCTTTTATGCAGTCGTGCGTGAAATTCACCGCCAGCTCTACCGCCGTTTTCAGCTCCATGCCGAGGGTCATTCCGCCCGACACCACGCTCGAAAAAATGTCGCCCGTGCTGTGGTAGCTGCCGTCGATATTCTCGCAGGTCGCGATGAAAAAGTCCTCGTTCAGCGCGCTG
>OGNF01001443.1_pt1 | contig 21552 bp, 18 predicted proteins | sample 1573321 | NCBI WGS metagenome assembly OGNF01 (sample SAMEA2581911, study PRJEB24529) | metagenome | biome: Human gut stool | place: China | collected 2011
TCTGGTCGATGAACGAGCCGGTGCCGCCGGCGCAGACGCCGTTCATGCGCTCCTCAAGCGTCGTACCGAAGTAGATGATCTTCGCGTCCTCGCCACCAAGCTCGATGGCCACATCGGTCTGCGGAGCCTCGCGCCGCAGCGCGTCCGCGACAGCCACGACCTCCTGCACGAATGGGATGCCGAGCGCCTTGGCGAGATTGATGGCGCCCGAGCCGGTGATCTTCGCCCGCAGGGCACAGTCCCCCACCTGCTCGCACGCCTCGCGCAGAAGCGCTGAAAGCGCCTCCTGCGTGTGCGCGCAATGCCGCCGGTACTCGCCGAAGAGCAGCTTTCCCTCCTCGTCCAGAAGGACGAGCTTCACGGTGGTGGAGCCAATGTCGATGCCTGCGCGATATGTATTCATGAAAGGACCTCTTTCTGCCGGAAAATTGTCTGTGCGAATGCAACGTATGAATCGGTAATCTCAGTATAGTTTTCTCAAAAGCAAAGTGAAAGTTAAGAAATAAGGACAGGAAGTTAAGAAACTGTAAAAAATGGCATTGCACGCCGCGCCTGCGGAATGCAATGCCGTCCTCTTTTTTTCTCCTTGCGCGCCTGCGTCAAAGCTCCAGAATGCGGCGGATCGCCTCGCCTACGCCGTTGTGGTCGTTGTCCTCTGTGATCAGATCGCACTGCGCTTTGATATCCGCCTGTGCATTGCCCATCGCAACGGACAGGCCGGCGTCGTGCAGCATCGCGCGGTCGTTATCGGAGTCGCCGATGCCGACGGTCTGCTCCATCGGGATATGCAGATAGTCCGCAAGTGCCTTCAGGCCGCTGCCCTTCGTGACGCCCTGCGCCGTCATCTCCAATGTAGTCTCCTCCGGCATTGCAAAGGACAAGGGAAGTGTCCTGAGCTCCTCATAACACGCATGGCAATCCTCCGATGAGCGGAAGTAAATGTTCACCTTGCCGATGGATGTAAGACGCCGTGCCTCCTCAGCCATATCAGCGACCTTGCGCGTGATCCTCTCAAACATAGGCTGATAGATCCCCGCGTGAAAGTCCTTCATATGCGTTACATCGTCTGCGGCAACAATGGTCTCGTCGTCCGTGAGGATATGCGGCATCGCGCGATACCGTTTTGCAGTCTCCGCCAACGCAGCAGCCAGTTCCGATCTGACCGGGCGGCGGTCAATGCAGCGTTTTTCCACGCGGTCATAGACAAGCGCGCCCGTGCTGCACACAGCGTAGCGCATCATCGGCACCATATCAAAATACAGCTTCAGCTCCGGCACGGCGCGGCCCGTGCAGTACACCACATGAATGCCGCGCTCGCTTGCCGCGCGGATATCGCGCACAGTGTCCGGGGCAATGGTCTTGTCCGATGTCAGGAGCGTTCCGTCCATATCCAACGCAATGATGCGGTAATTCTTTCTCTCCATGCATGACCCTTTCTTCAAATTCAGAAGGTCTCCCCTGCGCCTCCGCGGGAAGACCTTCCTTTTATCGTTTGAGATGCCCGGCAAGGGCGGTGATGAGCGCGTCCTTTCCCTCGCCCTTCTCGGCGGAAAACGGCACGAGCACATCGTCTGGTCCGAGGTCAAGCGTCTCGCGGATGAGCGCGAGGTTCGGCTCGATCTCGCTCCTTTTGAGCTTGTCGAGCTTGTTCGCCACGACCACCATCGGGCAGCCGCTTCCCCGGAACCACTCGCGCATCGTCACGTCGTCCGCCGTCGGCTTGTGGCGGGCGTCGACGATCAGCACGCCGAGGTCAATAAGCCCCGCGCTCTGGAAGTAGTTCTCCATCAGGCGGCCCCAGCGGTCGCGCTCGGCCTTGGAGACCTTCGCGTAGCCGTAGCCGGGCAAATCGACGAGGTAGAGCCTGCCGTCGATTTTGAAGTAGTTGATCTGCGTCGTTTTGCCGGGACTCGCGCCGACGCGGGCAAAATTTTTGCGGTTCACCACGCGGTTGATGACGCTCGATTTGCCGACGTTCGAGCGTCCCGCGAACGCGACCTGCGGCAGTCCGTCATGGACGAACTGCGCGGGCACGGTCGCGCTCAGGATAAATTCCGCCTTGTTGAAGTTGATCGCCATAAGGGGTCACTCCGCTTCTGTTGATTTTCAGACCCGCAGTGCGGGCAGCTTGCCGCCCTCCGCAGCCCCCGGCAGCACGGTGTCGAGCCGCGCGGCGGGAGCCGCCTCGGGATAGACCAGCGCTTCGGCGAACACGGCGTCCACCATCTCCACCGGCACAAAGCGCAGCTTTGCGCGCACGTTCGGGTCGATCTCGTCGAGGTCCTTTTCATTCTCCTTCGGAAGGATGACGGTGCGGATACCGGCGCGCAGCGCGCCCATGGTCTTCTCCCGCAGCCCGCCGATGGGCATGACGCGCCCGCGCAGCGTGACCTCGCCGGTCATGGCGACGTCGTGGCGCACCGGGCGGTCCGTCAGCGCCGAGAGCAGCGCCGTCGTGATGGCAATGCCCGCGCTCGGCCCGTCCTTGGGGACCGCCCCCTCTGGGAAGTGGATGTGAATATCCTTCGTCTTATAGAAGTCCGTCGGAATGCCCAGCTCCGCCGCGCGCTGGCGCAGGCAGGACATAGCGGCCTTGCAGCTCTCCTGCATGACCTCGCCGAGGTTGCCGGTCAGCTCCAGCTTGCCGCTGCCGTCCATCACGCCGACCTCGACCGGCAGGATCTCGCCGCCGACCTGCGTCCACGCAAGACCGTTGACCACGCCGACCAGATCGGTCTTTGCCGCCTCGTCGCGCGTATAGCGCGGCGTGCCGAGATAGCCTTCTACATTCTCTGCCGTAATGGAAATACGCTTTACATCCGTTGTGGCAAAAGCCATTGCCGCCTTGCGGCAAAGTCTGCCGAGCTCACGCTCCAGACTGCGCACACCGCTCTCGCGCGTGTAGCGCGCGATGACCGTCCGCAGCGCCCCCTCGTCCACGCGCAGCGCAGTGGGCGCGATGCCGTTCGCTTTTTTCTGCTTGGGCAGCAGATAGTCCACAGCGATATGTAGCTTCTCCTCGTCTGTATAGCTGGGAAGCTCGATGACCTCCATGCGGTCAAGCAGCGGGCGGGGAATGGTATCGGTCGTGTTGGCGGTCATGAGGAACATGACGCGGCTGAGGTCGACCGGAATTTCAAGATAGTGGTCGCGGAAGGCGCTGTTCTGCTCGCTGTCGAGCACCTCGAGCAGCGCCGACGCGGGATCGCCGCGCTGGTCGCTCGCGAGCTTATCCACCTCGTCGAGCACGAGCAGCGGATTCATCGAGCCGCTGCGGGAGATGGCCTCGATGATGCGGCCGGGCATCGCGCCGATGTAGGTCTTGCGGTGACCGCGGATGTCCGCCTCGTCCCGCACGCCGCCGAGCGACAGCCGCGCGACCTTGCGGTTCATCGCCTTGGCGATGCTCAGCGCGATGGACGTCTTGCCCACGCCCGGCGGGCCGACAAGGCAGATGATCTGCCCTCTGGCGTCGGGATTGAGCCTGCGCACGGCGATGAACTCCAGAATACGCTCCTTGACCTTCTCCAGGCCGTAGTGGTCGCGGTCAAGACGGCGGCGCGCCGTTTCCACGCTCACGCGCTCCTTTGTCTCCACGCCCCATGGCATATCGAGCACGGTGTCGAGATAGTTGCGCAGCACGCTGGCCTCCGCGCTGCCGAACGGCTGACGCGACAGGCGGTCCACGTCCTTGAGGAGCTTTTTCTCCGTTTCCTCCGGCAGGCGGCAGGCGCAGATCCTTGTGCGGTATTCGTCGAACTCCGCGTCGCTGTCTCCCTCGCCCAGCTCATTCTGCAGCACCTTGACCTGCTCGCGCAGGATCATGTCCTTTTGGATCTGACCGACGCGCTCGCGCACCTTGCTTTCAATGTCCTGCTCCATCGCAATGACGCTGATCTCGCGCTTGAGGATCTCGTTCACACGGCGCAGACGCATCAGCGGGCGCAGCTCCTCAAGCACGGACTGCTTATCCTGATAGCGCAGATTGCTGTTCTGCGCGATGAAATCAGCGAGGAAGCCCGGGTCGGTCGCGTCCATGACCGTGGTGAAGATGCTCTCGGGCTGCTTGGGCAGCAGCTCGCTGTACTCGCCGAAGAGCGCGTAGGTCTGGCGCAGCATTGCCTCGGTGCGTGTGCCGTGCCGCGGCGACTTTTCCTCGCCGATCAGCTCGACCTGCGCCTGCAGAAACGGCTCGCGCTGCCACAGGCGGCGCAGCCGCGCACGGCTGCTGCCCTCCATGACGACGCGCATCATGGAGTTCGACGCGCGCAGAATCTGAATGACGCGCGCGACGGTGCCGACCTCATAGAGGTCCTTTTCCTCCGGCAGCTCAACGCCCAGCTCGCGCTGCGTGACAAGGAAGATCTCCTGCCCTGTCTCCATCGCGCGCTCCAGCGCGCGCACGGAGATCTCGCGCTCCACGTCAAAGCTCGCGGTCATGCGGGGAAAGACCGTGAGTCCGCGCAGCGCAAGGGCCGGGATGTTTTTGGTGATGGTTTCCATAGGGTCTCCTTACGTCAGGAGGCCGGCTCGACCGGCGGCAGCTCCGCCGCGGGCTTTCCCTCCTGCAATGCTTCTTTTCTGTGTCCGAGCTGCGGCGGCTCCTTGCCGTCCACGCAGTCACGGGTGATGGTCACGCGGTCGATCGTGCGGTCAGACGGAATGTCATACATCACTTTGGTGAGCAGGCCCTCCATCACCGCGCGCAGGCCGCGCGCGCCGATCTTGCGCTCGATGGCCTTGTCGGCGATCTCCTCGAGCGCGTCGTGATCGAACACGAGCTCCGCGCCGTCGTAGCTCAGGAGCTTCTGATACTGCTTGACCAAGGCGTTCTTCGGCTCGGTCAGGATGCGCACCAGATCGTCGCGCCGCAGCTCGTCGAGCGCGGCGATGACCGGCAGACGGCCCACCAGCTCGGGAATGATGCCGAACTTGAGGATGTCGTGCGGCTGCACCTCGCGCAGGATCTTCGCGTGATCCTTCTCTTTTCTGCCCTCGATGACCGCGTCAAAGCCGATGCTCTTGCGGTCCAGACGGCTCTCGATGATCTTGTCCAGTCCCTCGAACGCGCCGCCGCAGATAAAGAGAATGTTGCGCGTGTCGATCTGAATGAACTCCTGGTGCGGGTGCTTGCGTCCGCCCTGCGGCGGAACGTTCGCGACCGTGCCCTCGACGATCTTCAGCAGCGCCTGCTGCACGCCCTCGCCGGAGACGTCGCGCGTAATAGAGGTATTCTCGCTCTTGCGGGCGATCTTGTCGATCTCGTCAACGTAGATGATGCCGCGCTCGGCGAGCTCCACGTCGTAATCCGCCGCCTGCAGAAGACGCAGGAGGATATTCTCCACATCGTCGCCGACGTAGCCCGCCTCGGTGAGCGTGGTCGCGTCCGCGATGGCGAACGGCACCTTGAGGATGCGGGCGAGCGTCTGGGCAAAGAGCGTCTTGCCGCTGCCGGTGGGACCGAGCAGCAGGATGTTGCTCTTTTGCAGCTCCACGTCGTCTCCGCCGCCGAAGAAGATGCGCTTATAGTGGTTGTAGACCGCCACGCTCAGCGCGACCTTGGCCTCGTCCTGTCCGATCACATACTGGTCGAGCACGGCGCGGATCTCGTGCGGGGTGGGGATCTCATCGGGCGTATCGAACTCGTGCTGCTCGGCCTCATAGCCGTCCTCCACGATCTCCATGCACAGCCGCACGCACTCGTCGCAGATGCGCACACCGGCGGGGCCCTGGATCATGCGGTGCGTTTCCTTCTCCGACTTGCCGCAGAACGAGCAGCGGAGAAGCTGCTTCTTGCTTTTTTCTTCACTCATTCGTGTAATGACCTTTCCCTTTACAGGTATTGATTACCGCTTGTAGATGACCTTGTCGATCAGGCCGTACTCCTTGGCCTCCTCCGCCGTCATCCAGTTGTCGCGCTCGGAGTCTGACTTGATCTGCTCGGGCGTCTTGCCGGTGTTGTCGGCAAGGATCTTATTGATGCGCTGCTTGATCTTGAGGAAGTGCTCCACGTCGATCTCCATATCGGTGACCTTGCCCTGCGTGCCGGCGGAGGGCTGATGGATCATGACCTCCGCGTTGGGCAGCGCGATGCGCTTGCCCTTCGCGCCGCAGGAGAGCAGGAACGCGCCCATGCTCGCCGCCATGCCGACGCAGATGGTGGAAACGTCGCACTTGATATACTGCATGGTGTCATAGATCGCCATGCCGGCGGTCACGCTGCCGCCGGGCGAGTTGATATAAAGCTGGATATCCTTGTCGGGGTCCTGCGCCTCAAGATAGAGGAGCTGGGCGACGACGAGGCTCGCGGTGGTGTCGTTGACCTCCTCGCCGAGGAAAATGATGCGGTCGTTGAGCAGGCGGGAGAAAATGTCATAGGACCGCTCGCCGCGGCTGGTCTGCTCGACAACATAAGGGACTAAGCTCATAGGGTTACCTCCTTGGTGTCCGTTCAAAATGTTCATACCCTGTTCAAATTTCCGGTATGTATGCAATCAACCACAAATGCTCCTCATTTGTGGTTGATTGGCTGTCTCTATTTATGCCTGTTTACTTTTTTCTGCTGAAGTATAACCGTTTTCCGGCTCATTCAGCCTTCTCGGCGGCCTTCTTCGCAGTCTTCTTGGCGGGCTTCTTCTCTTCCTCGCCCTCGGCAGCCTTCTTGGTCGTCTTCTTGGCGGCGGGCTTCTTTTCCTCTTCGCCCTCGGCGGCCTTCTTCGCGGTCTTCTTGGCAGGCTTCTTCTCTTCCTCGCCCTCGGTCTTTTCGGCCTTGGCGGGTTTCTCCGCCTTGGCGCTGTCAACGACCACGGCAATGGCCTTCTCGTTCAGAAGCTGATTGCGGACGGTGGGCGCGTCGAGATACTTCTTGAGCATATCAAGCTCCATACCGTACTGCTCGGCCATGGACTTGTACTTCTCCTCGATCTCCTCGTCGGTGACGTCGAGGTTCTCCGCCTTGATGATGGCGGCGATGGCAAGGTCCATCTTGACCTGACGGACGGCGGGCTCGCGGCCGTCCTCCATGAACTTGGCCTCGTCCATACCTGTCATCTTGCAATACTGGTCGTAGGGGATGCCCTGCGCCTGCAGACGCTGCTTGAACTCGTCGAGGAAGCGGCGGCACTGCTCTTCGATCATGACCTCGGGGATATCGGCCTTGATGTCGCCGGCAACCTTCTCGAGCAGAGCGTTCTCAAAGGCGATCTTGGCGGACTGCTCACGCTCGGCCGTGATCTTGGCCTTGGTGTCGTCCTTGAGCTCCTTGAGCGTCTCAAACTCGGAAACGTCCTTGGCGAACTCATCGTCGAGCGCCGGGGTCTGCTTTTCCTTGACCTCGTTGACCTTGACGTGGAACACGACCTGCTTGCCGGCGAGATCCTTGGTGTAGTTCTCGGGGAAGGTGATGTCGATGTCCTTCTCCTCACCGGCCTTCATGCCGATGATCTGATCCTCAAAGCCGGGAACGAAGCTGCCCGAGCCGATCTCCAGCTCGTGGTTCTCGCCCTTGCCGCCCTCGAAGGCAACGCCGTTGTCAAAGCCCTCGAAGTCGATGACGGCGGTATCGCCCTTCTTGACCTTGCGGTCGACGGAAACGAGGCGGGCCTCACGCTCGGCCATCTGGTTCAGGCGCTCCTTGACGTCGTCCGCCGTGACCTTGACCTCTTCCTTCACAGCGCTCACGCCCTTGTACTGGCCCAGCTCGACCTCGGGATAGACCGCGACGGTTGCCTTGAAGGTGAAGCCGTCCTTGCCGATCTGATCGTCCACGATCTCGACCTCGGGATAGCCGACCACATCGAGGCCGCTGGAGCCGATGGCCTGCGTATATGCATCGGGAAGCGCAGCGTCCACAGCGTCGCTGTAGAACACGCCCTCGCCGTAGAGCTTTTCAATCATTTTGCGGGGCGCCTTGCCGGGACGGAAGCCGGGCACGCTGATCTTATTGCGCATCTTGAGATACGCCTTCTGAACGGCGGCTTCAAACTCCTCGGCAGTCACTTCGACGGTGACGGCAACCTGGCTCTTTTCGAGCTTTTCAACAGACTTGACATTCATGTTTCTTTTTCCTCCGTATTAAGCAAATGATGCTCATTGCAAAGCGGTATTTTACCATAGGTTTTGGAAAATATCTACCCTTTTTTTATCATTTTTCCTTTAATCGCAGATTTTTTTTGGGACGAAGCCCAGATAATCCGCGGAAACGAGGGCATAGTCGGTCTCTCCGCGCCGCCCCTCAAAGGCGCGGCGGTGCGTGGGGCCGTGCAGATGTCCGTAATAGCAGCGCTCGGCGCGGTAGCGGTCGATGAGTTCGAGCAGCTCCGGACACCGGTAGCCCTGGTAGAGCGGCGGATAGTGCAGGAAGCAGAGGATGGGCCGCTCCCCCGCCGCCTTGAACGAGGCCTCCAGCCGCAGCGCCTCGCGCGCAAGCATCTTGCCCGTGTGCGTGCCGGCGGCGTCCTCCTCATAAAACCAGCCGCGCGTGCCGCAGAGGGCATAGTCCCCGTAGAAGAAGCAGTTGTTGAACAAAATGTCAATGCTTTCGATGCCGTGCGCCTCGAAAAATTTCTTCATTTTCGTGGCGGTGCCCCACCAGTAGTCATGGTTTCCCTTCAGAATGATCTTGCGCCCGGGCAGCGCGTCGATGAACTGAAAGTCCGGCAGCGACTCCTCGAGCGAAATGCCCCAAGAGAGGTCGCCCGCAAGCACCGTCACGTCGTCCGCCGTCAGGTGCGAAAAGGACTCACGCAGGCGCTCAACGTGGTTCGCCCACTTATCGCCGAAAATATCCATCGGCTTGCTCCCGCCGAGCGAGAGGTGCAGATCGCCGATCGTATAGAGCGCCATAGCCGCCCCCTTTCCTGCCGATCACTCAAATGCGTTCTCAATGTACTCGATGCGCGGCGGCGTTTCATCGTCGTAGACCTCCGCCACGTCAAAGCGGGCGCAGAGGTCGGGATCGTGCCGCGTCATGTAAAAGGCCGCCGTGGTGCGGATACGCCGCTGCTTGGCAGCGGTGACAAAATCGCGCGGCAGACCGAAGCGCCGGTCGCTGCGCAGCTTGACCTCTACAAAGCAGAGAATATCGCCCCGCCGGGCGATGAGGTCGATCTCGCCGAAGCGGCAGCGGAACTGCGAGGCAAGGAGCTCATAGCCGTTTTCGCGCAGATACTCCGCGGCCATCGCTTCGCCGCGGTCGCCGGCTTCTCTGGTCGTGCTCATGGTCTCCCCGCCTCCCACTTTTTGAGAAAAGTCCTTCGGTGACAGGGGCAGGGGCCGTACTCGTCGAGCATGGCGTAGTGCAGCTTGGTTCCATAGCCCTTGTGCCTTGCAAACTGATACTGCGGATATTGCTTGTCCAGCACGTCGGTCACGAAGCGGTCGCGGCTGACCTTGGCTAAAATCGATGCCGCGGCGATGCTCATGCTCACGCCGTCGCCGCCGACGACCGTGCGGTGCGGCGTGGAGACGGCGTATTTCGTCCCATGGTCACGGTTGCCGTCGATGAGGGCAAAGTCCGCCTCGATGCTCAGGCCGTCGATGGCAAGCTGCATCGCCTTCATGCGGGCGTTCAAAATGTCGATCTCGTCGATCTCCCGCGCGTCCACGGACGCGACGCTGTAAGCGACCGCTCTTTCGCGGATGATGTCGAACAGCGCCTCGCGCTTTTTCTCGCTGAGCTTCTTCGAGTCGTCCAGCCCCTCGATGACGCAGTCCTCCGGCAGGATCACCGCGGCGGCGTACACCGGCCCCATCAGAGGACCCGCGCCCGCCTCGTCCGCGCCGCAGACATGGGCATACCCCTCTGCGCGGGCGGCGGCTTCCAGCTCATAGCTTGCGAGCGAAATATGCTTGCTCATGCGTTCTCCTCCGGCAGCTCAAGTGTAAAGCGTCCCAGCTTGCCGGCACGGTATTCGTCGAGCAAAATGCGCGCCATGCGCTCGGTGTTCACCTCGCCGCCGGACATGAGGAAGCCGCGCTTACGGCCCGCCTTCTCCAGCAGCTCCCAGCCCGGCTCTCCCGGCTCGACGGTGATCTTGTAGCGCTCGGTCAGCGCGTCTGGATAATGCGCACCGAGGTACGCCATCAGGCGGGAGGCCAGATCCTCCATATCCATCACGTCGTCGCGGATGGCGCCGGTAAACCCGAGGCGCACGCCCACATCGGGGTCCTCGAATTTCGGCCAGAGGATGCCGGGCGTGTCCAGAAGCTCCAGCGTTTTATCCACCGGAACCCACTGCTTGCCGCGCGTCACGCCGGGGCGGTCCTCCGCCTTGGCGGTCTTTCGGCCGGAGACCTTGTTGATGAAGGTCGATTTGCCGACGTTCGGGATGCCGAGCACCATCACGCGCAGCACGCGCCCGACCTGCCCCTTTTCCTCATAGGCGCGCAGCTTGTCCGCAAGCAGCGTGCGCACCGCGGGCGCGAACTGCTTCACGCCCGCGCCGGACTTGGCGTCTACCTCCAGCACCGCGTAGCCCTGCGCGCGGAACCATGCCGCCCACTGCTTCGTCGCCTTCGGGTCAGCCTGATCGACGCGGTTGAGCACCACGATGCGCGGCTTGCCCGCGGTCAGCTCGTCGAGGTCGGGATTGCGGCTCGCGCGCGGGATGCGCGCGTCGATGATCTCGCACACCGCGTCCATGCTGCCGATCTCGGAGGCGACCATGCGGCGCGTTTTTGTCATGTGTCCGGGGAACCAGCTCAGACTTTCCAGTTGCATGACCGTTTCCCCCTTACTTCATTTTCAAAGAACCGAGACGGCTGAAATCGCGCTTGTCGGTCAGGCTATCCCTGCCCGGAAATACAAGCAGCACCGCCTTACCGATGATGAGCCGCTCGTCCACCGCGCCGAGTCGTTCGTCGCGGCTGTCGCTGCTGCGGTTGCGGTTGTCGCCCATCAGGAACAGCTCGCCCTCGCCGAGCGTCAGCGGGAACTGCGTCCCTTCGTCGAGATAGGTCAAGTCGTTGACATAATCCTCCTGCAGCAGCTCGCCGTCCACGAACACGCGCCCGAGCGTAAAGTCAATGTCCACGGTCTGCCCCTCGGTGGCGATAACGCGCTTGACGATGGGCTCGGCATCGAAGCTCTCCTTGTACGCAATGACGATGTCGCCGTATTTGTAATCGCCGCACAGCCAGCCGCTGACCACGATCAGGCGGTCGCCGTCCTGCAGCGTCGGCACCATCGAATGGCCGTCAACGCCCATCAGGCGCACCACGAAGGTAAAGAGCAGCGTGATGACCAGCACCGCGCCCACCAGCGAGCGCACCCATTCGTAGGTCTCGCGCCCGGCGACGCGCTCGGTGATCTCCTCTCCCTCGTCGGGATCAGTGGGCAGGATCTCGTTATCAAAATCGTTCATACTCGTTTCTCCATCGCTCGGGCGGCGCAGGGCCGCAGAATATTTCATGGTGTATGATACCACGCGCCACGCAAAAAAACAACAAAAATAAAAACGACGCGGTCACCCACGTCGTTTCTATTTTGCTTTTCTTACAGCTTCTCGCGGATCTTGGCAGCCTTACCAACGCGGTCACGCAGATAGTAGAGCTTCGCGCGGCGGACAAAGCCGGTGCGCACGGTCTCGATCTTCTCGATCGAGGGAGAGTGCAGCGGGAAAACCTTCTCGACGCCGACGCCATAGGCCAGACGGCGGACGGTGATGGTCTCCTCGATGCCGCCGTGCTTCTTGGCGATCACGATGCCCTCGAAGACCTGGATACGCTCGCGGGAGCCTTCCTTGATCTTGACGTGGACGCGGACGGTGTCGCCGACGTTGGCAACGGGCTTCTCAGCCTTCATCTGCTGGCTTTCGAGTTCCTTGATGAGATCCATGGATATTTCCTCCTAATTTATAGGCGTTCGTGACCGCTTTTCCATGGCGCATCGGGGTTCTTTCACCCGCGCACGGCAGAGGACCGCCCTTTTCAAGCTCGGATAGAATATCACACCAAGCAGGAAAATGCAAGCACTTTTTGCATTTTTGCAAAGTTTTTTCGTTTTTATAACTAGAGTATGATCTGCTCGCCGCGGCGGAGGAAGTATAGGATCTTCTCCTTCACGGGCTTTCCGATCACCTGCGCGAGTGCGAGTGAGTACGCCTCGAGCTGCGGCCGGTAATGCTCCGCCCGCTCGGCGAGCGCGTCCGGCGCGATGCGGTCGGTCTTGAAATCGACCACGACCAGCGCGCCGTCCTCCTCAAAGAAGCAGTCCACCACGCCCTGCAAAAGGATCTCGTCTCCGGCGCTCGCCTCCGGCACAAAGCGCGCGGCGCTCTCAAGCAGCGAGAAGCGGTATTCCCGCCCGACCCTCTCCCCTGCCGCGCGGATGCGCGCGCACAGCGGGCTTTGCAGGAACCGCGTCAGCGCGGCGGCGTCGACCGCCCGCGCCTGCTCGGGCGTGAGCAGGCGGCGCTCCTCCATGCTTTTGACTGCGGCGCGCACCGCACCTTCCTCCGCTGGCGTCGAGAAATCGAGAAACTGCAGCGCCGCGTGCATCGCGATGCCCTGCTCGGCGGGCGTAAGCGCCGCCGCTCCCTCCAGAAATCTCGGCTTTGCGAGGCTCCGCAGGCGTGGAGGCAGCGGGGCGTTCTCCGCGATCTCCTCGTCAAGCGCGCGGCCCTTGAGCTGCGTCGCGGTCAGCTTGGCGCTGAGCGTCGTTTCCGGTTCGTAGGGATAGCGCCACTCCAGCGCCGCCGTGTCCAGCGGCAGCTCGGGGGCAGTCTCCTCCGCGCGCTCCTCTGCCGCGCGCTCGGTGGGCACAAAGTCGTAGCCGTTGTGGACCTCCACGCGCCACGGCGCATCGCTTCCCATGACCGCCGCCGCGTCCGCGCCCGCCAGCTCACGCAGCGGCGCAGCCTCCGGACGGCACAAAAGCGGCAGCAGGATCCAGTCCGCCATGCACTTCTGCTCCTCCACCGTCTCCGGCCGCACGGGGCAGGAGGTCACAGCGCAAAGATCGGCAAGATGCTTGGCCGCGCCCGCGCGGGCGCAGACCATGACGAGCTTTTCCTTCGCGCGCGTCATGGCGACGTACAGCACGCGCAGCTCCTCGGCCTTTGCCTCGCGGCGCAGCTGACGCTCAAGTGCGAGCCGCGCAGCCGTGGGGTATTTGATCGAGCGCTTCGTGTCCACGCAGACCGGCCCGAGGCCGTATTCCGGGTGGACAAGCACGGAGCTCTGGAAGTCCATGCGGCTGAACGGGCGCGCGAGGTCCGCAAGGATCACGACCGGAAATTCCAGTCCCTTGGACTTGTGGATGCTCATGATGCGTACGCCCTGCGCGGCGTGCGTGGTCTGCGGCACGGGCGGCTCGCCGGATTCCAGCTGCTCGCGCAGATGCCGGACAAAGGCGAAGAGCCCCCGCCCGCCGCCGCGCTCAAATTCCTCCGCCAGCGAGAAGAACGCACGAAGATTTTCCCGGCGTGCGGCTCCCCCCCGCATCGCGCCGAACACCGCCGGGATATGGCAGCGCTCATAGAGCGCCGCGACCAGCTCGGTGAGCGTGAGCGTCTGCGCACTTTCACGCAGCTCGCGCAGCAGCGCGAGGAACCGTTCGGCATCCTCGCCCCCGTCCGCGGCGAGCGCTTCGTAAAAATCGCCGCCCGGCGTTTTCGCGCGCAGCTCGGCGAGACGGTCCGGCGTGAAGCCGAAGAGCGGCGAGCGCAGCACAGAGATGAGCGGCACGTCCTGCCGCGGGTTGTCCAATATTTCGAGCAGCGCGAAGGTCACGGCGACCTCCATCGTCTCGTAAAAGCCGCCGTCGCTCTCGGCGGCACAGTGCAGCCCGCGGCTCTCCAGCGCGCGGCGATAGTCGGCAAGCCGTGTGCGGGGCGAGCGCATGAGGATGACGATGTCCTCCTCCCGCACCGCGCGCGGCTCGTGCGTTTTATCGTCCTGCACCGTGAAGCCGCCGGCGATGAGCCTTTGTATGTAGTCCGCGGCGAAGCTCGCCTCGGCCCGGGCCGCGCGGAGCTTTTCCGTGTCGCTCTCCTGCGCGGACATCTCCACAAAATGGAACTCCGTGCAGCAGTCGGGGTTCTCGGGATAGCTCGCCCCGACGTGCAGGGACTCGTCCTCGCCGTAGTCCAGCTCGCCCATTTCCCGGGAAAGGACGTTGCGGAACACGAAGTTCGCCGCGTCCAGCACCGTATCGCGCGAGCGGAAGTTTTTGCTCAAAAGGAGCTTCGCGCTCTCGCCCTCCGCCGCGTCGGCGGCGTGCGGGTAGCGCAGATAGTGGTCGAGGAAAATACGCGGGTCGGCGAGGCGGAAGCGGTAGATGCTCTGCTTGACGTCGCCGACGGTGAAAAGGTTTTTTCCTTCACGGGAAATGGCGGAGAAGATGCAGTTCTGCACCTCGTTCGTGTCCTGATATTCGTCCACCATGATCTCGCGGTAGCGCTGCGAGACTGTCCGCGCAAGGTCGGTGGGCTGTCCGTCCGCGCCGAGGAGCAGGTCGATGGCCTCATGCTCCTGGTCGGAGAAGTCCGCCGCGTTGCGGCGGCGCTTCTCCTCCTGATAGGCGCGGGAAAAATCCGCCGTCAGCTTTAAGAGCGCGAGCATGGCGGGCGCCATCGCGCGCAGGTCCTCCATCGCCTCGGCAGAGGTGACGGAAAACACCTCGTCAAAGCCCTTAGCGGTCTTTTTGCAGCCGTTCCACACGCCCTGCATTTTGGCCTTGAGCGCTTCGTCCCCGCACTTGCGCACCGCCGTCAGGCGCGGGAAGTCCACGCGGCGCTTCGCCGCCGCATCCCAGTCCTCCTCCGCTGACGCGGCGAGGAGCGCGAATTGCTCCGCCACGCCGAGAAAGAGCGGCGCGTACTTATCCGCAATGGCCTTATCCGTCGCCATCTCCTCCGCCGCGCCGCGCAGCAGTGCGGCACAGTGGAGCGCCTTGCGCCGCACCATAGAAAGCAGCAGCGTCCCGTAGACCGTATCCTCCACGCGCGGCGGCAGATCGTGCCAAAGCTGCTCCTGCGACGCGAGCCAGCGGTCCATGTACGGCTGCGCCTGCAGCTTTCCGTGCAGCTCGAGCACCAGCGCGCCGAGTGCGCGGTCGTCCCGCCCCGCGCCAAGGGTATCGGCCAGGAGCGACGCGCCGTCGCCGTCGCGCATCGTCTCGTAAAATTCATCCAGCGTGCGCGCGAGCACCCGCTCGCGCAGAAGCTGCGCCTCATTCTCGTCGAGCACGCGGAAATCGGGCCGCAGCGCGTGGCCGCGCGCGTCCTCACGCAGCAGGTGGCAGTTCTCGCGCAGCAGCGCCGTGCAGAAGGCGTCCACCGTTTTGATGTCCGCGCGGTAGACGCGCAGCAGCTGCCGCTGCAGATGCGCGTTGAGCGGGTCCTCCTGCAGCTTTTCGCCGAGAACCTTGGCGATCTTGCCGCGCAGCTCCGCCGCCGCGGCGCGGGTGTAGGTGATGATGAGAAAGTCGTCAAGGTTCGCTTCGCCGCTCTCGACGTAGGAAAAAAGCCGCTCGACGAGCACCTTCGTCTTGCCGCTGCCCGCCGCGGCGGACACCAGCAGGCTCCGCCCGCGGTTCTCTACCGCCGCCTGCTGCTCGGCGGTCAGGATGTCAGCCATCGCGTTTTCCCCCTTCCTCGATCGTCCGGTCAACGTGCTCCCAGAGCTGCTCGGCTCCGGTCGCGCGGATGTATTCGATGCGGTCGCCGCCGCGGCCGTTTTCAAAGTGGCAGGCGGGCGCGAATTCGCAATAGGTGCAGGCGCTGTCCTGCTCGCTGCGCGCCCACGGGTCAGCGTCGATGTTGCCGCTCGCCAGCTCGCGCACCATGCGGCGCAGCTGCTCCTCAACGTATAAGCCCAGCTTGCCGAGCTGAGCGCTCGTGACGATGCTGCCGCTGATCTCCGTCTCGCCGTCCTTGTTCTTTTTCACACGCACCGGGAGATAGCACGGCGCTTCCAGCGCGCTGTGCTCCATCGCGTGCAGCACTGCGGGATCGTTCAGCACCATGCCGCTGCGCTGCAGCTCCTTGTGCATCGCGCGCTCGATCTCCGCCTCCGAGGCATTACGCGGCAGATTCAGCAGCTTTTCCCGTGCGGGAAGATAGAGGACGCCCGCCGGCTCGATGGGATAGCCGCCGAAGAGCTTTCCCCCTTCGTCCCGCAGCGTAAAGAGATAGAGCAGCATTTGCAGGCCGAGCCCGTAGCGCAGCTCCGCGAGGTCAAAGCGCTTCGCGCCGGTCTTGTAGTCCACCACGCGCAGATACAGCTTACCGTCCTTGAGCCAGCCGTCCACACGGTCGACCTTGCCGACCACGCGCAGCTCCTCCCCTGCCTCGCGGATGGTCACGGCGGGAAGCTGTCCGTCCGCGCCGAAGCCCAGCTCAAAGGCCAGCGGCTCGAAATCGGAGTTGGAAAGCTCCTCCACCGTCGAATCCATGATGCGGTAGACCGACTCGCACAGCCGGCGGAAAAGATAGCGGAAGCGCGCGTTCTTCCCGTCAAGGTCGGGGAGATTTTTTTCGATGTATGCACCGATCGCCTGCCGCACAAGCGCGTGCAGCGCCGGACGCTCCAGCGCCTTGAGGCCGCCGCGCTCGCTCGCCGCGCGGAGCGTGTGCTCCATCACGTCGTGGACAAAGGTGCCGACCTGCGGCGCGTCGAAGCCCGCAGCTGTGCGTTCCTTCGCGCGCAGGCCGTACTGCATGAAGTAGGCGAAATGGCAGCTCCGCGCCTTGTCCATGCGCGAGGCGCTGAGCGTGATGCTGCGCCCGTAGAGCGTGTGGACGGCCTCACGCGAGAGCCTTCCGCGCGTATAGTGCGAAGCGTCGCGCATGGCGGCGAGCGCCTCGGCGCAGCCGCCGCGCCGCTCCAGATAACGCCACGCTTCCCCGCCGACGTGTTCGCCCGCGTAGTCGAGCGCACCGCTCTCCGTTGTAAGGCGGTATGCCTTGTCGGCATCCTCCGTTTCGACCTTTACCGACGGGCAAAGCGTCTGCACGCGCCCGACGACAAAGCTGGGGCGCAGCTCGACGCCCGCGTTATCAAAGCGCGGATAAGAGATGTAGAGCCGGTCGGTCGGCTGGGCGAGCGCGGCATAGAGATTCTGCAGCTCCAGCCGGAACTGCGCCATACCGTAGGGCGCAAGGCGCACGTCGAGCGCCTCGAGCGCCGCGCGGTCCTCGTCCTTCAAAATGCCGCCGCTGCCGCCCACAGCGGGCAGCACATGGTCGTTCGCACCCATCAAAAACAGCACTCGCACGGCGTGGCGGTCGTTGCGCGTCATTTCGGCAAGGCTCACCCGGTCAAGCGAGACCGGGATCGTGCCGACCGAATACTGCGTGAGCACAAGGCGCATGAGCCGCGCGAACTCCTCCGCGTCCAGCTCGGTACCGCCCAGCATCTCCACAAACTGATCGAGCACGCCGCACAGAACGTTCCAAAGCTGCGCCAGCTCCTCCGCCCGCTGCGTTTCGCCGCGCTGCCAAAGCGTCTCCGTCTGCCGCTGCAGCTCCTCGGGCAGCGCGATCTCCGTCAGATAATTGTAAAGCGCCGTTACTTTACCCTCAACGTCTCCCGTGCCGCGCACGCCCTCATAGAGATGGCTCAGCGGCGCGCGTACCTTTTCCCGCGCGGCGTTCACCCGCGCGAGCATTTCCTCATGCTCTGCGCGCCACGGCACGCCGTAGCCCTCGGGGTGCGCCGTCCACGGAACGTCGCGCGTCCACATTGCGCCGCGAATGTCCCACTTGATGACGTAGTTTTCCAGCAGGTCGCACTCCTCCGCCGAAAGTCCCGCGAGGCCGGTCTTGAGGCAGCGGAACACATCCTCGTACTCAAAGCCTCCGCTCACCGCGTCAAGCGCGCCGAGCAGCAGCGCGGGCACGCCGCGACGCAGAATATCGCTGCGCCGCGCACAGTAGAGCGGGATGCCGCAGCGCGCGAATACGGTGCGCAGCACCGGCTCCGCGGCATCCATATCGCGCGAGGTGACCGTAATATCGCGGAAGCGGTAGCCCTCGCAGCGCACCAGACGCAGAATTTCCGCGGCGATCCGCTCCGCCTCGTCGTAAGCGGTGGAGGCTTCATACAGCCGCAGCTGCTCCGTTGGCTCGTCCCAGCGGACATTGCCGCCGAAGAAATGCTTCTCCACATGACCGAGCGCATCGCGCGGCGCGCCGCCGCGCAGCACCTCCTCCGTGCAGGGAACGCCCGCATCCCGTGCAAGAGCGTAAAGCTGCTCGCGTACGCGCAGGCCCTCGGCGAACAGCTCGCTGTCGCTGCCGTCGCCGAGCAGCGTCACGGTGACGCTTTTTGCCCGCTTGAGCAGAATGCGCAGGATGTTCCGCTCGCGGCCCGTGAAGTAGGAAAAGCCGTCGAGAAAAATGTCCTTATCGTCGGCGTAGCCGGAGGCCGCAAGGTTTTCCTCCAGCTTCTCCAGCCGGTCGCGCGCGTCGCGCCCGCCCTCGTGGAGCTTGGCAAGATACGCGCCGTAGAGCAGCGCCACATCGTGCAGCCGCTCGCCGCTCTCACCCGTGATGGCCTCGGCCTTTTCCACCAGCACCTCCGGCGCGACGGCATAGGCCTGCAATTCTTCGATGAGCGCGAGCAGACTTTCCAGAAACGCCGCGCGCTGTGAGGGGCGGCGATAGACGCGCAGGCTCGGCGCAAGCGACACCAGCACACGCTGGAGCAGCAGGAGCTTTCCGCCGTTGTCGAGCGTCACCTCCGCCGCGCCGCCGGTGAGCGTCAGCACGCGCGAGGCCAGCAGCTTGAAGGTCAGCACCTCCGCGTGACGGCTCGCGGTCACACCGCACGCGCGGCACACGTCCACCTCCGCGACGTGCGAAGCGTGCTCCGGCACGAGCAGGATCTGCTGCGAGGAATCGCCCAGCGCGCGGATCTCCTCCAGCACCCGCGCGGACTTGCCCGTGCGGGCGCGGCCCAGCAGGATACGCAGCATGATACCGCCCTCCCTTCGTCGTTTTTTTCTATTTTACCATCATTCCCGCCGTTCGGCAACCGTGGATATTCCGCCGTGCCCTGAATTGAACGGGCGTCAATATTTTTCTTGACAGGATGCCCGATGTGTGCTATCTTTTAGTTCAAATTTGAACTATTCAATTTTGCATTATTTGAAAAGGAGTCCTGTGTATGAACGCCGGTATGGAATTTGCCCATAAATTTGCCCGCGCCTATGCCGCCGCCTGCAAGCCGCTTTGCCGCGAGCTGAAGCTGCCGCAGACCGCCTTTGACATTCTGATGTTTCTCGCCAACAACCCTGGCTACCGGACGGCGGGCGACATCGTGGAGGTTCGGCGCATCAAGGCCAACCTCGTTTCGGTGAACGTTGATAAGCTCGTGCGCGAGGGCTATCTGCGGCGCGAGACGGTCGAGGGCGACCGTCGAAAGACGCTGCTCGTCTGCACCGAGCGGGCGCAGCCGGTCATTGAGCGGGGCCGCACGGTGCAATCCGCTTTTTTTGAGCAGCTCTTTGCTCACACAGACGAAGAAATGCGCGCGAGCTTCTTCCGGACGCTCGCCGTTATGGACGCCGATCTTGACGCCATGTTAGAAAAGGAGCCTTAAAAATGGAATTTGTCATCACACTTCTCGTCACCTTTTTCGCCGGCATGGGCGCAGGCCTCGGCACCGGTTTTGCTGGCATGAGCGCCGCGGCGGTCATCAGCCCCATGCTCATCACCTTCCTCGGCATGGACCCCTATATGGCGGTCGGCATCGCGCTCTCGTCCGACGTGCTGGCAAGCGCCGTCTCGGCCTATACCTACAAGAAAAACGGCAACCTGGATGTGAAAAACGGCGCTGTGATGATGGCCGCACAGCACCAGCCGGACATTGGCATGTGGCACCACCAGCGCGTTGTAATACCCCTTGCCGATGGTGGTCAAAGCGCCGGTGTCGTGCATATAGCTGTGTACCCCCAAAATGGCGTACCGGTCGGGATAGCGGGAGAGAATCTCCGCCGCCCAGGCCGTTCCCTCCTCCTCGGTGCCGTACCCCAGGAAGACCCTCAGAAAATCCATCCCGTTCATGGATAATAAGGCTTATTGCCCCTTCCCCTCCTCCCAGGTTTCCCCGCCCGGGGGCACGTTCGCGCCGAACCGGGGAGAAAACCGGCTGTAATCTCCCGTGGGGGTCCCCACGTCGTGATTGCCCGTGGCGATGAGATAAGGCAGGCCGTCCAGCAGCGACATGGCCTCCACGGCGTTGTTCCATTGAGCCTCGCTGTTCCGGTTGTTGACCACGTCCCCGGTGTGGAAAAGCATTTGAATATTTTCCTTCTCCCGGTTTTCCGCCAGCCAGCCGGTCATGCGCCGGAAAATTTGCGGCCAGCTCTCCGAATACAGCTGTGTGTCGCTCATCCAGGCAAAGGTGAAGGGCTTTTCCTCCTCCGGCGGCTTTGTTGCCGACGGCGGCGATGTCTCCGGTTCGGATGAAAGCGATGCTTCCGGCTGAGAAGTGGACGCTGTGGAGCCCTCCGATGGCGGCGGGGAAACGGCTCCCGAGGTGGAAAGGGCCGCCATCGGCTCCGTCAGCAGCAGCCGGATCCAGATGCCCCCTTCCCCATTCAGCCAGAGGCCGCCCATGACGGCCACGGTCAAAAACAGGAGATACAGACCCGCCCGCAGCCATGCGAAGCGGGCGGGCCACCGTCCCTGCTCCCGCCGTACCTCCCGGTTGTCCACCCTTCGCATCCGCCGTCTCCCCCCTTATCCCCATTCCTATTCCGGATTGGGGGGAGACATGCCAACAATTTTACAGCACGGGCTTGAGCGGCGCGCCTTCCTCATAGGCCGCCAGATAGCGCCCGCCCGTAAAAACCAGGATTTCGCTGTTCCAGAAGGGATGGAGCCCGTTGAGATAGGTGGGCAGCAGCACCCGCCGCAGCAGGATATGTCTTTGCAGCAGCGCCGCGTCGCTGGCGGTAATGGCCAGAATGCTCCGTTCGCCGTCCCAGGGGCTGGCGATGACCTGCATCACCACATAGCTTCCCTCGGCTCCCCCTGATAGACAAAGCCCTCCGCCTCCGTCCTCACCGGCAGCCGGTCCGCAAACCGGCGGAGCACGCCGTTGTTACCGCCGATATCCAGCAGAATCAGATGATTCTCAAAGAGATAAGCAGGCAGCTCCCCGTCCCGTAGAATAGGGTATTTCACCGCCAGGTTCGGATCCAGCCCGTTGGTCTGGGGGCAGGACAGCATGGCCGCCGCCCGTTCCACCGCGGGCTCCTCCCCGGCGGGCAGAAGGATCCGCATCGGCCCCAGATACACATCCAGCAGCCCGGTTCCCTTGCGCTGATCCGGCACCGGCTCCTCCCCGGTCTCCCTCCAGCGGCCGCCGCGCCGCTCCAATATCACGCGGGGACCGGTGACCTCCCGGAACGGCACCTCCGCGCCGTTTATCCGCACGGTGAAAGCGCTGCGGTCAATCGCCGGGGAAAGCCGCAGGGTCACGCCGTCCGCTCCCTGCAAGCGGATATCGATGAGCCGTTCGCTGAGAATACGGGCGTGAATCCGGGCCCGGCGCCGCCCCCGCGCGATGCCGTGGAGCCGCACCCAGAAGCTCTCCCTGTGC
>OGNF01001452.1_pt1 | contig 21518 bp, 17 predicted proteins | sample 1573321 | NCBI WGS metagenome assembly OGNF01 (sample SAMEA2581911, study PRJEB24529) | metagenome | biome: Human gut stool | place: China | collected 2011
GCTAAGAGAGTGCCGACCGTTTTTCTGCAAAAAAGTTTGATATTTTTTTCGTCCAAACGCGAAAAAAGTGTGGAATACAGGGTGAGAGGAACTTTCCCTGAAAAAAGTTTCCGCCGACAGGTTGTAAAATCTGAAAAAAGTGTGGAATACAGGGTGAGGAAGTTTTTTCAAAAAACTTTTCGCTCAAACCACAAAAAAGTGTGGAATACAGGGTGAGGGGAAAAATAATCCTCCGGGTTCATTGACAACCGAATAAAGGGATACCGAGGTAGCATCCCACCTTGCCCGAAAGGGCGAGCCGCCGGGACCGGGCGCCATGACCTCACCCATCGGGTGAGCGAGCGATCAACCGTGTTGCCGGGCCGACCGATAAACAGCATCGGCGGCAGGCGATGACAGAGGTGCGGAACAATGATACTTCTGCGAAAGCAGCCCGCGATGTGCATGCGGGATACGGGGGTTACGGGCTGGAACTCTTATGTCCGCGACACTGTATATGATCCTCGTTTCCGTGAAAATAGTCACGGAATAGATGCTGCGAGGTACTCGGTATCTCCCCTGTGGGCAACGGTCTGCGCCGTCTGACGACTACGCTCTCCGTTGTCCCATCGCCGGGGGCTGATACAAATACGGCGATACAAAAAATAATTTGGGAGGACAAGAATATGATCTCCGAAAAACACAGAACACGAAACCTGACCATCACCCTGCGCGTTACATCGTCGGAGCGAGAGCTTTTCCTCCGGGGCGCAGAGAAAAGAAACATGACGCTGACGGATTTTCTCGTCAGTGCCGCGCTCTATAAACCAAGTCACGCCATCAAAGAATGCAAAGCCATTCTTAAAAAACTGAATGAAGTGCAGGCAGAATTGCTCCGAGCCGAGTCCGACCATCCCGATTACGCGGATGTGCTGGCAACGCAAAAGGAGTTGTATCAGTTGCTTTTTCTGCTTGCAAGAAAGGAAACGATATGAACATACAAACCGAAATCAAGCCATGCCTTGCGGATTATCCCGACGCGCTCACCGTGGATGAAGTTATCGCTATCCTTCGCGTCAGCCGGAAAACGGTGTACGAGTTGATCAAAGACGGGCGCATCAAAGCGGTCAAGGTCGGACGCAGTCACCGCATCGCAAAGGAGAATCTCATCGAATTTCTGAACCCCGCCGCGGCACATTCGAACCCCGGTTGTGTTCTTTCTGATAACAATCGGGAAAAGGTCTGGACTTGCGAACAACAGTGTGGTATGTTGTGTGTTGCGCAGACAGCGTAAAACCAAAAGCAAGGAGAAAAGCATTATGCCACAAGCGAAAAATCATCTGACCGCCAGCACGCAAGCAAAAAACGGAAGCCTCTATGCGGTCATCCAGTACAAGGACGAGAACGGAAAGCGGAAAAACAAATGGAAGTCCCTCGGGCTGAAAGAAGGGGCTTCCAAAGCAAAAATCAACGCCGCCATGCGCGAGGCGGTCAACGACTTCGAAAAAGAGCTGACCGAAATTCTCACGCGCTCACAAAATCCCGATGCGGATATGCCGGTCTTCGAGTACATGGTCAAGTGGCTCGGCAGTGTTCAACCGAGCCTGCAAATCAACACCTATCGCAGTTACCACAACATGATTTACGGCAGAATCAAACGCTACTTCAGTCCGAAACCCATCACCATCGCAAGCCTGCGCCCGAACCAGATCGATGAGTTCTATCAGTCCATCTTCGATGAAGGCATGGTCGCCAACACGGTCATTCACTATCACGCAGTCATGCGCCGCGCCTTCCAACAGGCGTACAAGAAAGAAATCCTCTCTGCCAATCCCTTTGACCGCGTGGAACGCCCAAAGAAAAACAAATTCTTCGGACAAAACCTCTCGGAAGAAGAACTGCTGACGCTGCTCAGTCTCGCAAGATCGGAAGCCATCTATCCGGCAATCATCCTCGCGGGGTGCATGGGACTGCGACGGAGTGAGGCACTCGGAATGCGGTGGTCGCGCATTGACATGGAGAAGCGCGAGGTTCTGCTCGACACCAAAGTGGTAGAAGTCGAGATTGACGGCGAGAAAATTCTCAAACCGATTGAGGAAATGAAGAACTCCAGCAGTCGCAGAAGCCTGCCGATCCCCGTGCCGGTTTATGAAATGCTGGTCGAACAAAAGGCGCAACAAGACCTCTACCGCCGTATGTTCAAGGGCAGTTACAACCGCGCATACGACGATTATGTGTGCACGGACAAGCTGGGCAACCTCCTGACACCGCGATATGTCACGCTCCGCTTCTCACAGGTGCTTGAGAAGAACGGCATGCGGCACATCCGCTTCCACGACCTGCGGCATACCTTCGCCAGCATCCTCATCAACAAAGACATCCCACTGTTCAATGTATCAAAGTACCTTGGACACTCGGACATCAGTACAACGGCAAATATCTATGCGCACCTGGACAAGAGCGGAAAAGACATCAGTGCGGAAACCATCAGCGCGCTGTTTGATGATCGGCATCACGACTAATCGTGGTGCCGATTTCTGACAGGTGGTGAGCGCATGGAACAGATCATCAGCGCTGACGCGGCAAGAGCGTACCTGCATATATCCAAACGAAAATTCCTGTTTATGCTGCAAAACGGCTATATCCGATACGAGGACAACGGCAATAAAACACATCGGTATTCCTTGCGGATGTGCGATGTGGAAGCCCTGCGGAAGGAAATGACCAATCATCCCGAACGCTTTGCCGACCTGAATGGGCGGTTTACGGCGCAAAGGAACAAACCGCCGACACCGACCGTCGTGCTGTCGCAGGAGGAAGCAAAGAAACTGCGTGAGTACATAGCAAAATGCTGGAACAAATATCCCGACGCTATGCCAAGCAAGCTGGCATCGGCACTGACCGGCTTGACCGTCGGCACGCTGAACCGCCATGTGGCAAACGGAAACCTCGTCGGCGCAGTGATCGGCGGAAAAATGCTGATCAGCAAGCAAAGCCTGATCGGATATCTCTCCTCACCGGAGACGGTGCGCAAGGTCGGAACAGAGCAACTGCGAAAATTACTTGCAGAATATAAAAAAGAGAAAAAATAAAGAGCAAAGGAATGGTCTTGAGATGTTCTCAAGGTTGTTCCTTTGCTCCTTGCCAACAACTTGACAAAAACAAACCACTTACTAAACCTTGTGTCTTCAATTTCGAACATGAATTTCGCATTTGCAAAGTCAAATTTCGACATTATGCTTTTCACCACTTGTTTTTCTGCAACAAATATGATATAATTATAATGAGTCTATTTGTTTAGGAGTAAAACATGAGTGTAAGTTACAAAAAGCTGTGGAAGCTATTGATTGATAAGGACATGAAGAAAAAAGATCTCCAGATGGCTACCGGTCTCAGTTCTTCAACCATTGCAAAAATGACAAAGAACGAATCGGTCAATACAGAAGTGCTTGTCAAAGTCTGCACGGTGCTCGGCTGCGATATAGGCGACATTATGGAAGTGATTCCGGATATCAAATCTGACACGGAGAAACGCTAATGGAACTTATCGATAACATCAACAAAACATTGAAAGATGACCTGGCAGATTCGATACACAGCGGGAGTAAAATATCCATTGCCGCAACTTGCTTTTCAATATACGCTTTTCAAGCGTTAAAAGATCAACTTACACAAATAGATGAGCTGCGTTTTATTTTCACCTCCCCGACATTCATCGCCGAAAAAGCCAAAAAAGAACGCCGGGAGTTTTATATTCCTCGCCTTACGCGAGAAAGAAGCCTTTATGGAACGGAGTTTGAAATAAGGCTACGCAATGAGTTAACTCAAAAAGCCATTGCTAAAGAATGTGCAGATTGGATCCGAGCGAAAGTTACTTTCAAATCCAACATCAGTGACAAATCCATCCAAGGGCAGTTAGTGGTTGATGATTTAGGCTATACGCCAATCAATGGCTTTACGACAGTTGAACTCGGCTATGAAAAAGGAAACGCAATGAACACAACCATCGTAAAAGATGCTTCTCTTGCTAAAATGCTCTTGTCGGGATTTAATGAGATTTGGTCTGACAGCAAATTGCTTCAAAATGTGACAGACGAAATTATCGATAGCATCTCCACTGCTTACAACGAGAATTCACCCGAATTCATCTACTTTGTAACGCTCTATAATATCTTCAACGAATTCCTTGAAGATATTTCAGAAGATGTTTTGCCGAATGAAGCGACCGGATTTAAGGAAAGTAAAATCTGGGGAATGCTTTATAACTTCCAAAGGGATGCTGCATTGGCGATTATCAATAAACTTGAAAAGTTCAACGGATGCATCCTGGCAGACAGCGTGGGATTGGGCAAAACCTTCACCGCACTGGCGGTTATTAAGTACTACGAAAACCGCAACAAATCGGTTCTCGTCCTCTGCCCTAAAAAACTGGCGAACAACTGGAACACCTATAAGGATAACTATGTCAATAATCCAATCGCCGCTGACCGTCTTCGCTATGATGTGCTTTATCATACTGACCTGTCGAGAAACCACGGTTCCTCCAATGGTTTAGACTTGGATCGCTTGAACTGGGGCAATTATGATCTGGTCGTAATCGATGAATCACACAACTTCAGAAACGGCGGGAAATCCGGCGGCGATTCGGAAAAAGAAAACAGATATCTCCGACTTTTGAACAAAGTCATCAGAACAGGTGTAAAGACCAAGGTTTTGATGCTTTCGGCAACGCCGGTAAACAATCGCTTTAATGATTTGAAAAATCAGCTTGCGCTTGCTTATGAGGGTAATTCAAACCTGATCAACGAAAAACTGAACACCAAAAGCACAATTGAGGAAATATTCCGTCAGGCTCAGCGGGCGTTTAACACATGGAGCAAACAAGATCCTCGCAGCAGAACCACCGAAAGCCTCCTGAAAATGCTGGACTTCGATTTCTTTGAGGTACTGGATTCTGTTACGATTGCCCGTTCAAGAAAGCACATTGAAAAATACTATGATACCGCAGATATCGGTTCTTTTCCGGAAAGGCTTAAGCCAATTTCCTTGTATCCGCCACTGACAGATCTGCGCAGTGCGATCAACTATAACGAAATTTTTGAGCAGCTGATGCTCCTGAATCTTGCTATTTATACCCCTTCCCACTACATACTTAACAGCAAAAAAAGCAAATACGCTGATTTGTTTGACGATGAAAAGGTTAATGTGGGCTTTACACAGGCGAACCGAGAGCAAGGCATCAGGCGTCTGATGGCAATCAACCTGATGAAACGGATGGAAAGTTCCGTTGCATCGTTCAGACTCACACTGCGCCGGATTGACGATCTGCTGAAAACAACGATATCAACCATTGACAGCTTCAATCAGTATTCCGATACCAAAGTCAATCTGGAAGACATCTCTCAGCTGAACGATTTTGATCTTGATGACCAAAACGATGATGAACTCTTTTCTTTCGGGAAAAAGATCAAAATCAATCTGAGCGATATGGACTATACATCATGGCGCAGGGATCTTGCAAAGGACAAGGAAACCATTGAACTTTTGACTGTCATGGTTGCTGATATTACACCGGAGCATGACAGCAAATTGCAAGAGCTTTTCAGAGTTCTCTCAAATAAGATCGAACATCCCATCAATGACAATAATCGAAAGGTTATCATTTTCACCGCATTTTCCGATACCGCAGAGTACCTTTATGAGAATGTGAGCAGATATGTTCTGCAAAAATATCGTTTGAATACCGCAATGGTAACAGGCTCGGTTGACGGTCGTTCAACCGTTCCTCGTCTGCATTGTGATATGAATACCGTGCTGACTTGCTTCTCTCCGATTTCTAAAGATAAAGAACTGCTGATGCCCGGTGATACGACAGAAATAGATGTGCTGATCGCAACCGACTGTATTTCCGAAGGTCAGAACCTGCAGGATTGCGACTATCTCATCAATTACGATATTCACTGGAATCCCGTTCGCATCATTCAGCGGTTCGGGCGTATCGACCGTATCGGAAGTCGCAATAAAGTCATTCAGTTGGTAAACTTCTGGCCAAATGTGACACTTGACGAATATATAGACCTCAAGGCACGTGTTGAAACCCGTATGAAGATCGTTGATATAACCGCAACCGGAGACGACAACATATTGCAAGAAGAAAAGTCCGATCTGGAATACAGGAAAGCACAATTGAAGCGCCTCCAGGAAGAAGTCGTTGATATTGAGGAAATGTCCTCCGGCATCTCCATCATGGATCTGGGCTTAAATGAATTTCGGCTCGACCTGCTGGAATATGTCAAAGCAAATCCCAATCTTGACAAAACACCGTTCGGACTTCACGCCGTAGCCGCTTCAAATGATGAATGCCCTCCGGGCGTTGTGTTCGTGCTGAAGAACCGATCAAACAGCATCAATATCGATCACCAGAATCGGCTGCATCCGTTCTATATAGTGTATATCGGCGATGATGGTGAAGTTGTCTGCGACCACCTTTCTCCCAAAGCAATGCTGGATAAGCTCCGCTATTTGTGCAAGGGGAAAGTTGCCCCCGTACCGGAACTCTATCGCCGCTTTAATCGTGAAACGAAAGACGGTAGGAATATGCAGGCAGTATCAGCTTTGCTCGGTGATGCCATAACATCGATCATTCAAACGAAAGAAGAAAGCGAAATTGACACCTTTTTGAGCGGTGGGCAAACGAGTTTTCTTTCAAACGAAATCAAGGGGCTGGATGATTTTGAACTCATCTGTTTCCTGGTGGTAAAATAATCTCAAACAGGAGGATGTGAAATGCTCGGATTTCCGCAAAAAACTGAACTCAGAAAACCGTTACATAAAAAAGCGATTTTTGATAGACTCAAATTGAACAAGGCACAGCAGGATCGTGTGGATGCGGATATTTCACGCCTCTGGTTTGTCAATGAAATATCGCCTTTCAGCGTCGGCATTGCGGCAGGCGAAGAAGTCAAAGCTTTCTTTGTTATTTTGGTTTCTCTCAAGAGCAAAGAGTATGACGATAAAACGATCGCTATGCTGTTCCGTATGATCGACAACAAAATGATTCTCGTCCTGCAATATGAAACGGAAAGCCGGGTGGCGATCTTTCACGGGAAGCTCATTCAAACGGATTGGAATCCGACAGACGCATTTTCCTACTCCCTGCAGGGGCTGAACCTTGATTCAGCATGGAACAACCTAATCATTCAAATCGGGGATATTCATCCGGAAAACGGACGCTCCATTGAAGAACAGATTGCATTTGACGAACAGCGAAAAAAGATAGAAAAGGAAATTGCGTCTCTCGAAAAAATGGCTCGGGCGGAAAAACAGCCGAAGAAGAAGTTCGAAATGGTGCAGCAGATAAAGAGATTAAAAGAAGAATTGATATAGACGAAGGGAGTTCCTGATATGTCAAGTGAACAATATCAACAGACGGTCAATAGCCTTGATAAAGAAATAGCCGACCTCGAAAAGAAAAAGGCGGCAAAGGACAAAGAGGTAGCTACACTTCAAAGTAAAATTAACACCTTGAAGAAAAGCATAAGCAACCATACTTCCGCATCCACACTCAACAGTAAGATGCGTCAGATTTCTACTCACGAATCCGATCAAGCAAAAAAGAGTCAGGACAGTGCTGAACTCGGAAAGAAGATTGCCGAAAAGCGCAAGAAGCGTAATGAAGCCTATTTGAAACTCCAAAAAGAGCAGCAAAATGAGCAAAAAAAACAGGATAAAGCCAACCGGCAGATTCAAGCATCCTATGAAGCTCGAATAAAAGAACTCCAGCAGCAGATTTCGCAGCCGATAGTTACATCGGAGGCTACCCCAATAGCAGACGATGAAGAATACGATGTATTTGTATCCCACGCATACGAAGATAAAGAGTCGTTTGTTGACGAATTTGTAGAGGCGTTACGAAATCAGGGACTAAAAGTATGGTACGACACGGACAAACTTAAATGGGGTGATCCAATGCGAGATAAAATCGACAGGGGGTTGGCGAAATCAAGATATGGCGTTGTTGTTCTCTCGCCCAACTACATTGCCGAACATAAATACTGGACAAAGGCAGAACTGAACGGGCTTTTTCAAGTCGAAACCGTAAATGGGAAAACCATTCTCCCAATATGGCACAATCTGACGAAAAAGCAGGTTGTCGAGTATAGTCCAATTATTGCAGACCGCAAAGCTATGACAACGGCTTCAATGACTCCCGAAGAAATAGCCGCAGAGTTGAAAGACTTATTTGCACCAAACGATACGGAGGACAAGCATAATGGATAAACTGAAAATGCAAACGGCGAACAAAGCCGATGATAATTACAGAAAGCTGGCGGAGCTGTTCCCGAACGCCGTGACGGAGACGATTGACGAGAACGGCGAGGTTGTTCGTGCCATTGACAAGGATGTGCTGATGCAGGAAATAGGCACAAAGGTCGTTGACGGGAAAGAGGAACGCTATCAGTTCACCTGGCCGGACAAGAAGAAATCTGTCCTGCTGGCGAACGCTCCCATTTCCAAAACGCTGCGTCCAGTTCGTGATGATGAAACAAAACCCACCGGTGCGGACAGTGAGGGAAAACCTTATTGTAGCACTGGCAGCGTGGACTTCGACACCACCGAAAACCTCTATATCGAGGGCGATAATCTGGAAGTGCTGAAGCTCTTGCAGGAGACCTATCTCGGCAAGATCAAGATGATCTACATAGACCCGCCGTACAATACGGGAAGCGACTTGGTTTATAATGATGATTTCTCAAAGTCAACGACTGAATATATTGCAAGTAGTGGCTATTTAGATGAGGATGGCAACAGACTGGTTGAGAACTTAGAAAGTAACGGCCGTTATCATACGGATTGGCTTAATATGATTTACTCAAGGTTAAGACTTGCTAAAGACCTCTTAGCTACTAATGGTGTCATTTTCGTGAGTCTTGATGACAATGAGTCCGCAAATTTGAAAAAGATATGCGATGAGGTTTTTGGTGCTGTCAATTTTATTGGACAAATTACCGTAGTCGGTAACCCAAGAGGTAGAGATTATGGTGGCGTTGCAAGAATGCACGACTATTTATTTGTTTATAAAAAATCTCCGGAAGCCGTTATCAATCTTATCGAAGATTCGGAAAATAACTTTAAGATGTTTGACAGTCTTGGCGGATTTGAGTTGAGAGAGTTGCGTAATAGAAATATAAAGTTTAATAAAGAAAATCGTCCAAACCTTTACTACCCTTTCTATATTAATCCGACAACAGAGGATGAACATGGGTTGCACGAGATTTCATTGGAGCCGAAGGACGGATGGATTGAGCTTTATCCTCTTGAGTCTCAAGGTGTTAATACTGTTTGGAGATGGGGCAAACAAAAATCACAAGAGAATCTTAATGTAAATATCAAGGCAAAGCCAATGCGTAACGGTAGTTATATGATTGTTGAAAAATATCGAGAAGGTCGTATGATGGCTCGTTCGGTATGGTGGGATAAAGACACAAACACAGAAAAAGGGACTCTTTTGGTAAAAGAGCTGATGGAAGGAAAAGTGTTCGACTATCCCAAACCTGTTGAAATGCTAATGAAGACTATTGAAATGGGAACGGATTCCGATGAAGGTGCGTATGTTTTAGACTTTTTCTCCGGTTCTGGAACAACCGCTCATGCTGTTATGCAGTTGAACGCAAAAGACGGAGGTAATAGAAAGTTTATTATGGTTCAACTACCAGAGAGAACCGACGAAAAGAGTGAAGCATACAAAGCAGGCTACAAAACCATTTGCGAAATAGGTAAAGAGCGTATTCGTCGTGCCGGTAAGAAAATCAAAGAAGAAGCGGGACTTACTGCACAAAACCTCGACATCGGTTTCCGTGTTCTGAAGTGCGATACCTCCAACATGAAAGATGTGTATTACAATCCCGACGATTATGAAATCGGTATGTTTGATCAGCTGACTGACAACATAAAGGAAGACAGAACTCCCGAAGATTTGCTTTTCCAGGTTATGCTCGATCTTGGCGTTCTTCTGTCAAGCAAAATTGAGGAAACAACCATTGCCGGTAAGAAGGTGTTCAATGTGGAAGGCAACTACCTGATCGCCTGCTTTGATGACAATGTAACCGACGAAGTCATTACGGCAATTGCAAAACAAGAACCGTACTACTTTGTCATGCGAGATAGCTCCATGGCTTCCGACAGCGTGGCAACCAACTTCGATCAAATTTTCGCCACCTATAGCCCGACCACGATAAGGAAGGTGCTATGAGTTGAAGCAAATAACAGAAATAACACGAAGAGATATCTTCGCTTTGTTTCAATATGGCATGGATATAGACGAATTGTGGGAAACCAAACGAGTACGCTATGGCTATTATGGAAACCTAAGCGAGATTGATTTTCTCAAACGGATTTATGACCTCAAAGAACTTCCGAGTTATGATAATCGTTTTGAAGATGCCGAGGGCGACATATGGCAGCACACGATAAATAACGACGATTATGAAAATGGTTGGATTTTTGAGGACGATAGATTTGAACTCTTGAATGGCGACGATGAAGTTCTGCTGAAGTTCTTATGTGCTGTTTTTCATCCTGCGGTTAGGTATGAAAAAGGTTATTGGAAAGAAATTCTTGATGCAGTAAACGGACTGCTTCACAACGACGGCTATGAGCTTTATCCGGAAAGCAAAATATCCGGACGAGATGTGTATGGTTGGCGTAAATACGACCAGGAGGAAAGTTCTTTGTTTGTCCCTTTCTCACAAAGGCACGAAAAGGCAATAAAGGCAAAAGAGCTTAAACTCTCGTTGAGTATGAAAATCCGAAACCAAATTTACAAACTTATCGAAAGATACTCAACCGTATATCGTGAAACCGATGATACTGGATGGAACTATGATATTACTACGAGTGAATGTATCTTTAGAGATATTTCACAGTTCTATAAGCCGAAGTGCTTTGACGCAAGCAATAATTATGTTGAAACCTCGGATATGGAGCAATTTATTCTGCATAATTCACCATTCTGCGTTCTTGATGTGATTGAGTTGTGCGAAAAGTACAATGCCGAAAGTGATTATTCGTCTCAGATGAATACACTTTTTAAGTTAAATTCGGTTGGATACAGATTAGAACAAGGGAGAGTTGTAAGTACCTTCGAAGTCCCTATTGACAAAAAGGTTGTATCGGATATTTCCGAACAAGGTTTGAAGGAACTTATAGAAGAAGCAGATAACTATTATCGAGCAGGCAATAAACAGATTGCAGTAGAGAAAATATGGGATGCTTTTGAGAGACTGAAAACCTTTTATTCTCCGGCACTTAATAAGGCATCATCTGCGAACAAAATAATTGATGATATGAGTTCTTCAGACCCTCACTATAAGGCTATGTATGAAGACGAGTTCAAGGCACTAACGAACATTGGCAATGGGTTCAGAATTCGCCATCACGAAACGACCAAGGTTGATATTACGGACAATCGACAATACGACTATTTTTACAAGCGTTGTCTTGCCTTGATTTCTGTCGCTATCCTATACTTGGAAGGAGGAAGTCACAAATGAAATTCAAATTCAAGATACAGGGGTACCAAACCGATGCGGTAGACGCAGTGGTGAAAGTATTTGGCGGACAACCGTTTCAGGAAAGAACAAATTTCCGTCGGGATGTCGGCAAACTGTCGGCTCCGCAGCAAATTGCTTTGGAAATCGATGAGGACGGCGAAGCGCTTAACAGCGAGGTCGGCTATAAAAACGCCGCCGTGGAACTTTCCGACGATCAACTGCTTCGCAATATCAATGAGATTCAGTCACAGAACAATATTAAACTTTCTTCCGCTTTAACCAGCGGAAGCAACTGCGGAAGATGCAGTCTTGATATTGAAATGGAAACCGGCACGGGCAAAACCTATGTCTACATCAAGACGATGTTTGAGCTGAACAAGCGGTATGGCTGGAGCAAGTTCATTGTGGTCGTACCGTCAATCGCAATCCGTGAAGGCGTCAAAAAGTCGTTTGAAATCACCGAAGATCACTTCATGGAGAACTACGGCAAGAAAGCAAGATACTTTATCTACAACAGCTCAAATCTGGAGCAGCTCGATACGTTCTCATCAAGCTCCGGCATCAATGTCATGATCATCAATACGCAGGCGTTCGCCGCTTCGCTGAAAGAGGACGGAAAAAGCAAAGAAGCGCGTATCATTTTCTCTCCGCGTGATACCTTTGGATCCCGCAAACCGATTGATGTCATTGCGGCAAATCGCCCGATCATTATCATGGACGAGCCGCAGAAAATGGGCGGCGAAGTGACGCAGAACGCACTCAAGAACTTTCATCCGCTGTTCACGATCAACTATTCTGCTACGCATAAAACGCAGCACAATCTTGTCTATGTGTTGGATGCGTTGGATGCTTTCAACAAGCGTCTGGTCAAGAAGATCGAGGTCAAGGGCTTTGAGGTAAAGAATTTCAGAGGGACAGACCATTATCTCTACTTTGAGAGCATTATTCTTTCCCAGAAGAAGCCTCCGATGGCTCGGATCGAACTTGAAATTGGCTACAACAAATCTGTCAACCGGGAAACCCGTGTTCTCGGTGTCGGCGACGATCTGTTCTACATTTCGCAAGAAATGGGGCAATACAAAGGCTATACTATTTCGGAAATTGATCCGATTCAGAATACCGTAACCTTCACAAACGGTGTTGTTCTGAAAGCCGGCGAGATCGTAGGAGATATTTCAGAACGGGATATGCGCCGTATCCAGATCAGAGAAACCATTCTTTCGCATTTTGAGAAAGAAGAACGGCTCTTTAATATGGGCATCAAGTGCCTCTCATTGTTTTTCATCGATGAAGTATCAAAATATCGCCAGTACGATGAAAACGGAGATGAGAAACTCGGCGAGTACGGACAGATGTTCGAGCAGGAGTATATCAGCGTCCTCAACGACTATGTAACCTTGCTCGATACGCCTTATCAACGGTATCTGAAATCGACTTGCTCCGATGTATCCGCCGTACATAAAGGCTACTTCAGCATCGATAAGAAGACCGGAAGAAGCATCGACAGCGAGCTGAAGCGCGGCAGTGAATTCTCAGATGATATTTCTGCCTACGATCTGATCCTCAAAAACAAGGAGCGTCTGCTGTCATTTGAAGAACCGACACGGTTTATTTTCTCTCATTCCGCATTGCGTGAAGGTTGGGATAATCCGAATGTATTTCAGATCTGCACATTGAAGCATTCAGACAGTCAAACAGCAAAACGCCAAGAGGTCGGACGAGGGCTTCGCCTTTGCATCAATCAAACCGGAAGCCGTATGGATTCCGAGACGCTCGGTTCTTCGGTGCAGGATGTAAATCTCTTGACGGTTGTGGCAAGCGAAAGCTACCGTGATTTTGTCGGAGCCTTACAGTCAGACATTAAGACGGTTCTTTATGACAGACCGACTACCGCAACAAGCGAGTATTTCAACGGCAAGTATGTGAAAGTCAACGATGTCCCGACCCTGATCGATAAAAACGCAGCAGATACAATTGAATTCTATCTCATCAGTAACGGCTATGTAAATATGCAACGTAAGGTCACGGACAAGTACCGCATGGATGTGCAAATGGGAACAATCGCTCCGCTTCCGGCAGAACTTGAACCTATGAGCGGTGGGATTCATACATTGATTCAATCGGTATATGATGATACCGTCATTGATGATATGTTCACCGACGGACATGAATCTGCCATTAAAGAAAATCCGCTGAATGATAACTGGGCAAAGAAGGAATTCCAAGCCCTTTGGAATCAGATCAACCACAAGTACGCATACACTGTATCTTTTGACAGCAATGAATTGATCGCCAAGGCAATCGCTCATATTGACGACAAATTGTTCGTTTCCGAACTGCAATACACAACTTCTATCGGCAGACAGAAAACAGAAATGAATGAGTATGAGGTTGACAGAGGTGAATCGTTCGGTTCTGTAAAAACGAGAACGCAGACTCTCAGGCACGCAGAAACCAGTCAGGTCAAGTATGACCTGATCGGTAAAATAGCCGGTGGGACGACTCTGACAAGAAAAACCGTGGCGGCAATTCTGAAAGGAATACGCCAGGACAAACTTTATATGTTCAGAAACAACCCGGAGGAATTCATTTCAAAGGTTATTCGGTTGATCAACGAGCAAAAGGCAACCATGATTGTGGAGCATATCTCCTATAACCCAATCGAAGGCGGATTTGACAGTGGTATTTTTACTGCGGATAAGAGCAAACAAGCCTTTGATAAAGCATTCAGAGCCGAAAAGGCGATTCAGGATTATGTTTTCACAGATGGCTCCGCCGAGCAAAGCATCGAACGCAAATTCGCACAGGATCTCGATGCTGCCGCAGAAGTCTGCGTATATGCAAAACTGCCGAAGGGCTTCCACATTCCAACTCCTGTTGGCAATTACTCTCCCGACTGGGCGATTGCTTTCTATGAGGGGACAGTGAAGCACATATTCTTTGTTGCCGAAACAAAGGGAACGATGGAAAGTCTGAATCTCCGTCCAATCGAGCAAGCCAAAATTTCTTGCGCAAAGAAACTGTTCAATGAGATGTCCAAAAGCCAAGTTCGCTATCATGATGTGGATAGCTATCAGAGTCTGTTAGACATTATGAACTCAATGGTTTAATTCAATAGCAACTCAAAAACCGCCTGCGATTCAATCACGAACCGTAGGCGGTTATCTTCGCTCAACTATTGTTAAAGAAAGCGGAGAGATCATTTTATCTCTGCGTTATTTCTTTGAAGCTTTGATGCTCCATCGGCATCACTGTCAACTCGTTCGTATCCTATCGGTAAAAACAAAAAGGACACCTTTCGGTGTCCTGCGTTGGCGGAGAGGAAGGGATTCGAACCCTTGTGCGCTTTCGCGCAAACTGATTTCGAGTCAGCCCCGTTATGACCACTTCGATACCTCTCCGTATATATCCGCGCGTTTTTGCGCGGATAAGATTATATCATAAAAGAAATGATTTGTCAAGAAAGAATAAAGTCAATCTTCGTCAAAATCAAGGATTTCGCTTAAAATATAATTTGATACAAGCATTCCTCTGCGCGAAAGTTTGAATCCGTTCGTGGTTTTAACGACCAACTTCTTTTCAAGAAACGGCTTTAATCTTTCGCCGTATTTTTTTATGAAATCGCCGCCGCAGCGAAGCTTATATTCATCAACGGATATTCCTTCCGCAAGACGGAAACCGAGCATAACAAACTGTGTTTCAAATTTTTGGGGTGATATTTCTTCCGTACTTTCCGTAATAAAGACAGAAAGCGGATCTTCTATGAAATAATCTATATTTTTAACGTAAGAAAACAGATTATTTTCAAAAAATGATGCTGCTGCAACGCCGAAACCGAGATAATCGTTGCATTTCCAATACTTCATATTATGTCGGCAGGCATATCCGTCTTTTGCAAAATTGCTTATTTCGTACTGACGATAGCCATGCTCTTCAAGCGTTTTTGCCGAATCCATATACATTTTATACTGAATTTCATCACTCGGAATACTCTCCGCAATTGATCTGTTATATGCAAACGGCGTATTCTCCTCGATTTTCAGTCCGTAAAATGAAATATGTTCGGGAGAAAGTGAAATAACCGTATTTATTGTTTCGGCAAGCTTTTCTCTTGTCTGACAGGGAAGCGCATACATAATATCAACATTTATATTGTCAAAGCCTTCAAGACGTGCAAGTAAAAACGAATTTTCAAAATCTTTCATTGTATGAATACGCGAAAGCCTTTTAAGCTCGTCGTCATGCGCGCTCTGAAGTCCGAGACTCAGACGGTTTATTCCCGCGCTTCTGTAAAGCGAAAGCTTATAGCCGTCAAGCGTGCCGGGATTGGCTTCCATTGATATTTCGGCATCGTGAGAAACATTGAATGTTTCCTTTACCGCGCCTAAAATATTGTAAATATATTCCGGATTTATCTGCGAAGGCGTTCCTCCGCCGATATATATCGTATCGACTACATAATCCTTTGATTTTTTCTTATAGCTTTCTATTTGCTTTATCAGCGCATTGCAATAAGCCTTTGACGTTTCACATGAGGGGACGGAATAAAAATCGCAATATGCGCACTTTTTTGCGCAATATGGGATATGAATATATATTCCGAGCGATCTCATATTCCGTTTCCTCCTTTTTTTGTTTTATTTATTCGTCGTCGCCAAGCTTGAGCACAGCCATAAACGTTTCCGGCGGAACCTCTACCGAGCCGAGCTTTCTCATGCGCTTTTTGCCTTCTTTTTGTTTTTCGAGAAGCTTCTTTTTTCTTGTTATATCACCGCCGTAGCATTTTGCAAGAACGTCCTTGCGCATTGCCTTTACGGTTTCTCTTGCGATTACTCTTCCTCCGACAGCCGCCTGAACGGGAACTTCAAAAAGCTGACGCGGAATATTGTCTTTCAGCGCTTCAACTATTTTTCTTCCCCTTGCATACGCCTTATCTGCGTGAACAATGAACGAAAGCGCATCCACAACCTCCATATTAAGAAGTATATCAAGCTTTACAAGCTTGCTTTCGGCATAACCTTTAAGCTCGTAGTCGAGCGAAGCGTACCCCTTCGAACGGCTTTTCAGCGCGTCGAAAAAGTCATAGATTATTTCGTTCAGCGGCAGGGTATAATGAAGCTCCATGCGCGTTTTATCAATATATTTCATATCTATGAAAACGCCTCGTCTGTCCTTGCACAGCTCCATAATTCCGCCGACATATTCCGAAGGAACGATTATACTTGCGGAAACTATCGGCTCTTCGGCTACCGATATTTCATCGGGCGAGGGATATACCGCAGGGTTATCGATATATGATGTAATTCCGTCCTTTGTGGTTATTTTGTATATAACGCTCGGAGCGGTAGTCACAAGGTCAAGATTGAATTCACGCTCTATGCGCTCTTCTATTATCTCCATATGGAGAAGTCCGAGAAATCCGCAACGGAAACCGAAGCCGAGCGCAATACTTGTTTCGGGTTCAAATGTAAGTGAGGCGTCATTGAGCTGCAATTTAAGAAGCGCGTCGCGCAGATCGGGATATTTTGCTCCGTCAGCGGGATAAATTCCCGCAAAGACCATCGGCTGCGCTTTTTTGAAGCCCTCAAACGGAGTGTCCGTCGGATTTTCAAGCTCGGTCACCGTATCGCCCACGCGCGTATCGGAAACGTTTTTGATGCTCGCCGTGATATATCCCACCTCGCCTGCGGAAAGCTCTTTTGCAGGCACAAGCCCGAATGCCGACATATATCCGACTTCGGTCACATCAAAGCTTGCGCCGGTATTCATCATTTTTATCTTTGTGCCGACCTTTACTCTGCCGTCGGCAACGCGCACATAAACCACAACGCCTCTGTATGAATCGTAATACGAGTCAAAAATAAGGCATTTCAGCGGAGCATCCGGATCGCCTTTCGGCGCGGGAATATCGGTTACTATTTTTTCAAGCACGTCCTCTATGTTCTGTCCGGTTTTTGCCGAAACCGCAGGACAATCCTCCGCAGGAATTCCGATAACGTCCTCGACCTCTCTTCTCGTGCCTTCTATATCGGCGGAAGCGAGGTCTATTTTATTTATAACGGGAATTATTTCAAGATCGTTCTCAAGCGCAAGATACGTGTTTGCAAGCGTCTGCGCTTCTATTCCCTGTGTTGCGTCGACAACGAGAAGCGCGCCCTCGCACGCGGCTAGCGAACGCGAAACCTCGTAGTTGAAGTCAACGTGTCCGGGAGTGTCTATAAGGTTGAATTCATAATCTTCGCCGTTTTTGGCGTGATAATTCATTTTTACGGCGCGTGCTTTTATGGTTATTCCTCTTTCGCGCTCTATGTCCATATTGTCAAGAAGCTGTTCCTCCATTTCGCGCGAGGAAACGCTCTGCGTTTTTTCAAGAAGTCTGTCCGCAAGGGTGCTTTTGCCATGATCTATATGAGCTATGATTGAGAAGTTCCGTATATTTTTCTGATTTGCCATTTTTCCCTTCCTTAACTGCGGATATATTTACAGCCTTTGCTGCCCAAAAGCCTTTATTTTCATATAACAGAAATATTATACCACAAAAGAGCGCATATATCAAGTATTTTTTGCGGCTGTAAACTTCGTCCGGCTCAAAATTTAATCATCGCGGCTCTTGATAAATTCCCGAAAATATGATATGATTGTTTTTAATAGTATTGTATAAATCGTAAAGGGGAGCAACATGGCAGAAAAAAATATTGAACTCGTAAAAAAATTTGATCCGGAGGTAGGCGCGGCTATGGAAGCCGAGCTTAACAGACAGCGCAGCGGAATCGAGCTTATAGCATCCGAAAATTTCGTTTCGGAGCCTGTAATGGCGGCAATGGGATCGATACTCACAAACAAATACGCCGAAGGCTTTCCCGGAAAGCGTTACTACGGCGGATGCGGATGCGTTGACGTAGTTGAAAACATCGCGCGCGACAGAGCCAAAATGCTCTTTGGCGCGGAACACGCAAACGTTCAGCCTCACAGCGGAGCGCAGGCAAATCTTGCCGTATACTTTGCATTGCTCAAACCCGGCGATACCGTTATGGGAATGAGTCTTGCCGAAGGCGGACACCTGACTCACGGAAGTCCCGTAAATATGTCGGGAATGTACTATAATTTCGTGCCTTACGGCGTTTCATCCGAAACGGGACTTCTGGACTATGATGAAATAGACAGAATAGCCGATGAATGTAAACCCAAGCTGATAGTCGCGGGCGCGTCGGCTTATCCGAGAACGATAGATTTCGAACGCATTTCAAAGACGGCAAAAAGAGTGGGCGCATTCTTTATGGTCGATATGGCGCACATCGCCGGACTTGTCGCTGCAGGGCTTCATCCGTCACCGTTCCCCTATGCCGACGTAGTGACTACCACCACACATAAAACTCTCCGCGGTCCTCGCGGCGGAATGATTCTCTGCAAAGCGGAGCTTGCAAAACAAATAGACAAAGCCATCTTTCCCGGCACTCAGGGCGGACCGCTCATGCATGTCATCGCGGGAAAAGCCGTATGCTTCGGCGAAGCGCTCAAGCCGGAATTTGGGGAATATCAGAAACAGATAATCAAAAACGCGAAAGCGCTTGAAGTTTCGCTTAAAAACGAGGGACTTTCCCTTGTGACGGGTGGAACAGACAATCATCTTGTGCTTGTAAATCTCATAGGCACGGACGTAACGGGAAAAGAGCTTGAACACCGTCTTGACGAGGTCGGCATAACGTGTAACAAAAATGCCGTTCCCGGCGATCCTCAAAGCCCGTTCATCACAAGCGGCATAAGACTCGGCACTCCCGCAGCCACAACAAGAGGTCTTTGCGAGGATGATTTCACCCTTATCGGAAAGCTTGTTGCGCTCGCCGCTTATGATTTTGAAAACTCGGCGGAGCATATCCGTGCAGAAGTAGATAAACTCTGCAAAAAATATCCGCTTTACGAGGACTGATTATGACGGAAAATACAGCTGTTGTAAGCATAATTGCCGAAAAACTCAAAGCCCGCAGGGAAACCTTCTGCACCGCAGAATCATGCACGGGAGGTCAGATAGCAAAAACCGTGACCGACGTTCCGGGCGTTTCCGCCGTTTTTCCGGGCGGCGTTGTTTCGTATGCAAACGAAATAAAAGAAAAACTTTTGTGCGTAAATCACAAAACGCTTGCAGATTTCGGCGCGGTATCCGAACAGACGGCACGAGAAATGGCGCTTGGTGCGATAAATGCGCTCGGCGCGGATTATTCCGTAGCCGTTACGGGAATCGCAGGACCGGACGGCGGTTCAAAGGAAAAACCCGTAGGACTTGTATATATCGCCTGCGCCGATAAAAACGGCAGAGTAAATGTAAAGAAGAATCTGTTTTACGGCAGCAGAGAAGATGTGAGAAATCAAACAGTCGGTACAGCACTTACGATGCTGTCGGAATTTATCGTATAACGCCGCAGTAATACGAAAATGTTGATAACTTTGTGGAAAGTGGGGAAAACCCCATTTATTTCCACGCAAATACAGAAAGGAGGCTTCTTATGGCGAAAGCAGAAAGCAAAATACTTTCTCCGGATGCGCTCGGAGAGATTGTTCGCGCGGGAAAGTCCGAAACGCTTGTGTTTTTCGGCGAAGAGGACTACCTTAAAACCGTATGGTCGGAGCGCATAGCAAAAGTCGTTATGACAGCCGAAGGCTTTGAAATTTTCAACCGCTTCAATATATCGTTTTCGGATGAGAAAAGCGGACTTTCTTCGCTTACGGACGCACTTTTTGCTTCGCCGATGATGCAGGAGCATACCTTGGTCGAGGTGTGCGACCTTTCCTCTCTCGCAGGCAGGGCTACGGCAATCGACGCGCTTGCCGGCGCACTTTCCGGCGGCTCCGGAGACGCTGTGGTAATACTTAATTTCCGTTCCGACGAGCTTGACGCCGATTACCGCTTCGAACAGACGGCACTTTATAAAAAGCTGTCGCCCGTAGCAAAATTCGTAAAATTTGACCTTCTTTCCGAAGGCAAGCTTGTAACCTGGGCAAAAAAACTTATATCGGATAAGGACAAAAGGCTTTATCTGACCGACGAAGGCGCTTTGGCGCTTATAAGTCTTTGCAGCGGACGTATGCTCGCCATACTTTCCGAAACGGAAAAACTCGCGGCATATAAAAACTACGCCGTGACAGGGGAGGCAACTCCGATAACGGAGGAGGATGTCCACACGGTGTGCGTTCAGAACGCAAAGGACGATATGCCGTTTGCAATGTCAAACGCGGCGGCAAAGTGGAACCTGCGGGAAATGCTCGCGGTGTTTGACTTCTGCCGCGATATGAGAGAAGAACCCGTTTCGGTTATTGCAAAGCTCGGAAAAATATATTCCGAAATGCTTAAAATGAAAACTGCGCTTATGTCAGGATTATCCGTCACTGCGGCGGCAAAAGCTCTCGGAATGAATGAGTATCGGGCAAGAATAGTCGCCCGCTCTGTTGAGAACGTGCCACTTTCCGTTATAGAAAACGCCGTTCTTCTGGCTTACAGAACAGACGTCGCGCTTAAAAGCACTCAGACAGACAAATGGGTTCTGCTTGATAAGCTCGCGGCTGAAATATATACTCCGAAATCTTTGCGAGGCTGAAGATGCTTTACATTTCATTACCGATAATAGTAGAAGGCAAATACGACCGCGAACGTGTGCTTTCGGTCGCAAAGGCGACCGTCATCACAACAGAGGGCTTCGGAATATTCAAAAAGGATGAAAAAGCGGCGCTTATCCGCAGGCTTGCCACCGGGGGAGGAGTTATCGTCCTTACAGACAGCGACGGAGCCGGACTTGTAATACGAAACTACATTCACGGAATACTTCCTCCCCACCTTGTTTTTGATATTTACACCCCTGAAATAAAGGGAAAAGAAAAAAGAGGAACAGTCCAGCCTTGGTCAGTTGGGCACACTGTATTCAGCAACAGGTGAGGAAAATGCAAACCCTTTTTTTCACAAACCATAAGGTGAAGAGAGCCTACAAATATTAGTCC
>OGNF01001455.1_pt1 | contig 21503 bp, 27 predicted proteins | sample 1573321 | NCBI WGS metagenome assembly OGNF01 (sample SAMEA2581911, study PRJEB24529) | metagenome | biome: Human gut stool | place: China | collected 2011
AATGAGGCTAATCCGTGGGTTGCAAAACTTTCTGACGAACTTAAACGCACCGGCAATCTCAATGGTTCTCAGACCATGGATGAAAATGAGATAATGAAAGCATGGTGGCAGCTTACTGACGATGAACGTATAAAGGTACTCTGCGATGGTAAATTCACCGGTATGATACGAAGCGAGGGCGATTTGGAATCCGCAAGTCTTTATCTACGAATCGACAAAGACGGAATGCTCGCAGCTATTCAAGACCAGTTGCAGAATCTTAAAGATGGGTACGATGTCGAAGATAGCAATCATTACGTCATCAAGTTAAAAAACAAAGAGCCTATCTTTTCGTATGACTTATCTAAGCCTTTGACAAAAGCTGAGATTAACAAGCTCGAATGGATTTCAGCTAATGAAGGACTTTCTAATTACCGGTACTGGAGTAAGGATGAGAAGTCACTTGTCGATATGCTCAATCATATGGGTTTCGTTGAATACAAAGATGGCGCGGTAATACACTCATGGAACGGCAAAGATTTGCAAGGAAAGACGGTTGTAAAGAATGATGCTTATAGAGGCAATGTTTTTGCACGGACATTAGACAATATTCAGACTAAACTAATTTCTCGACAATTTGATAACATCGTAACGTTTGATGAATTATCGGCAAAGGCTTCTACTCTGATTTCAAAAGCCGTTGGGAATGATGTGTCCGTTACAATCAATCCAGACTTAATGAGTATGGATATTGCAAAGGCTCATCTTACTGAATTATTGTCAATTACGAAAGATTATAAGTTAAGGCAAGGCAGATTATCTGAGATAAGATTGGGTTACCATCCACAAGAAAATAGCGAAAGAGGAGTTACCACATATATTCCTTCTCAATACAAAAAAGTTATGAGTCTTAGCGAGATAATTGATAATAGAGATGCAATCAACGCGAAAAATAACTCTCGCTGCGATAAGGACAGACTTATATTCTCACTTGCTTCTCATGAAGGAGGCCACTTGTTATTCACGTATAATGCTCCACTAAATCAAGAGATGAATATTTTAAAACAATCTATTTATCAAATATGGAAAGAATATAAAACTGAATTTGAATCAATGATTTCAACAGGAGATATGCCTTCTGCTTCAAAAATACTAATTGGGAAATATGGGCACAATAATCCTTCTGAATTTATGGCTGAGTGTTTTCAGGAGTACAGAAATTCAAGCAATCCATCCAAATACGCTAAGATTATTGGGAAATTGCTTGATTCATATTTCAAAAAGTAATTGCTTAGATTTTTTGTTTTAAATCATACAGATATTTTGCAAAAGGACATAATTCTTCATAAGTTGCTTTCCGATATACGAAATCCCCAACTTGTCCTTCTATGATACTTTTGTGATTATAACCGTCATGAGCATCTTTAGGGATTCCATCAGGGAATGCCCTACAACCGTCATTAGAGCCTTCTCCATTATTAAAGAAATAATGGGTGCACTCAAAACAAAGATGCCGGTCACGATAAGTATCAGGATATTCTTTCTTTTCCATACCGCGAATTTAGACATTATTTACGGATTAACCAAACTTTTCAGAAGTTAATCTAAGGCTTAACATTGATAGTTCCGCCTTAGACATCTTATCATAGCTTAACTTTGGCATAGTGTAGCTTGTGTATGTGATTACTCATATTTGCCGTCACAGAAGCCCGTAAGATACATGTAAGCTTCTTTTGTGGATAATCCTATGGTAGAGGGTCTGTAACCATCTGAGAACTCAAATTTAGCGCGGAGGCTAATTTTACTTCCGTCTACAAACATCTCGAAGTTCATTCTGTCGGCGAGTTCCTGTATTTTCTTTCTTGTTTTTGCCATAGCTTATACGGATTCAGATATTGCTATTTGTTTATATCTGCGCTCTTTTAGAGGGATTGTATAGGCATAGTATGCGAGCTATTTCTGCCGCAGTTTCCACGCACTTATCAAAATCCCTGATTTTGACGTTATCATCATCGAGCGGAATAGCATCGATGATGTATTCAATGTAGCCAGATTCGATATACTCTACCCTTTCTTCGTGTTCACTCCAACGGTTGTTAGGTTTGCCGTATATCTCAACGTGATTGCCGCTCTTATCGAGAACAACCTTTGTTACAACTATATCCTCCGATGAGGGAGAATATTTGAAAGCTCCTACTATTATTACAGGGTCGGCTTCTTCACTTTCTATGATAGCCGAATCTTTCCCGCAAGCTCTCATCGCGGCGGTCAACTCCTGACAAGCAAGGTTGTCGAGGAGCTTGTATGCGTGATAAAAGTCCGTCCGTTTCATGCTTCGTCTTTTAGGTATTCGACTTCGCAGTACTGACAGAAGTCATCGAATATTTTGCAGAACTCGGCGTCGGAATATCTTGCCCCTCCGTTGAGCTTACCGTATTCGATGGGCGTGAGCCACCGATTGAAAGCTTCCTGCTTATAGGTTGCATCCTCTTTTCCAAGGAGAAACCCTATCTTGAAATCTGACGGATTATATCGGACGTCCGCTTCTTTGATGTACACAACGAGGGCGCCGTTGTTGTTATCGCACCGGCTCTGTATAAGGAGCGCCAGCGACTCGCGATCGAGAGCCTTGCATCTCGACATTACATTCGGGGAGTGCTCTTCAATTTCTTTGAAGTAATCGAGACGGTCTACTCTTACCCGCGTCCCTATTTTGGGAGCCGCGAGAAAGTCGTAATCCTCGCGGAAAACATCTTTGCCATAGTCTTCCATGAATATATCCATGAAAGCGAAGTACATGCTTCTTCCGTAGCCCCACTGGTCGTGGAAACCATATATCGCTTTTTCTCCTTTGTTGTTCTCTTTAACAACGATGATTTGTGTTCTTTGTCCCATTGCTTTAAGCGTTTAAGATATTACGTTTGGTACTTTGGTGCCGTTGATTGTTAACCCGAAAGCTCCGGCGTATACTCTTCCGAGGTCTGCGTTTGGATTGTCAATGATGTATGCTACAATCTTGCGGAGGGTAGATGTTATCTTTTGCGGGGTCATGCCGCGTAAAAGCATTAGACGTTCCTTGTACTTGCGATGTACAGCGCTCTTTGCTATAATCTCGCAACCTATCGCGATTCGCTGTTTCCTTTCTTCTGTTGTCATTGTTTATCGAATAGTGAAGGTTGTTTAACAATCGAGCATTCTTCAAATGCTTTCTTAGGCGATATACCGAGCTTAGATGTGAGTTTTAGTATTTCTTGTGTCTTACGGCGTATCTCTTCAAAGATATAAAGTTGGCTTAATGCCTGCGTAAACGCCGAGAGAACGCCTAAGAAACAGCGATAGCCTATGTTATCTTCCTTTGGCGTTGATTTAGGAGCATTCTTCACAGGTGTAGCCTTTTTTATCTTTGGCTCGTCGATTTGCTCGCAGATAGCAACACGTTTACCAGCCCGCACAAGTCTTGGCAGGTATGTGTCAAGAGCATGATACGGGAATCCTGTGAGATAGATAAAGGGACTCTTACCATTTGCTCTTCGCGTGAGTGTTATGCCGAGTATTTCAGCTGCTATCGCGGCATCTTCTCCGAAGATTTCGTAGAAGTCGCCTACGCGGAACATTAGTATCGCGTCAGGATGTTTTAACTTCATATCGCGGTACTGTTTCATTATCGGCGTTTCGTTTACTCTTTGTGCCATTGCGGGTATGCTTTACCTGTTAATGATTTCTTCAACTACTGACATTGCTTGTAAGATTCCGGCTTTATAGCCTCGTGCGTAGTCAGCACGTTCACTTAGCCATGAGGGATAATTGTCTACCCACTCTTGCAGCGCTTTAATCTTTTCTTCGGGACTCATTTTTGTGTTGTTTTAGATTTGCCAGTAACCGTACACGCAACGGTTGCCGCCACGTGAGCAATCGTAGTTATCATTGATTACGCCGTCTATCACGGCACAAAGGTGTCCGCTTAAAGAGACTATTATTCTGCCTTTCATCGGCACCTCCCCGGCGCGAAGATGCACCTTGCATCCTGTGCCTATTTTCATGCACGGCGTCCACTTGAACCCGAGCGCAAGCATTATCTTCTTTGTGTCTGCTTTCTTTAAGCCTTCGCGAGGGGAATACCCTGCTATCTTGCGAGTAAGGTTGTAGACCTCTTTGTAGTCCTTTTGTAGTGCGATAGCTGCGGCGCGGACTACGCAATCGCCGACGTTGTCAGCCTTGAAGTACTTGCTTCGGCCTCCGTCGTTTTTCTTAAATTCTAATGTTTTCATCTTTCTGTGGTGTTTATTAGTTTAACTATGATGGCATAAAATTATAAAGAATTTCTCATATAGACAACTTTATATTGGAATATTTAAAAATAATTTTTTTATTAAGCACTATAATCTTAAGAATCAACTAATTCACGAGATAAAAATTTTTACCTATTTTTCGCTCTCATAGTTGATATATTGCAACTCAGCGTAGACCCTTCATTGACACGCTCGCAAATATAATATTTGATAACTTTGTTCTCGCGCTGAAAATTGGCAAAGGTAGAGAATAAGGGACGGCAAAAATAGAGTGTTTTAATGTAGTTTTAATGTAGTTTTAATGTAGTTAAAAGCCCCTCGGGTTGAGGGGCTGTGTATCAAAACAATTAGGAGGTATTAGGCCAACTGTTTCCTAATACCTCCTAACAGTTTGTAAAGCCTTGACCTTGGTTATTGCTTATTGCGGCGGCTGTTGCGCATTATTTCGCCTTTCTTTACCATGCAATGCTTATTGCGGTAGAGTTTTGTGTGGCGCATTGTCTCGCGTAACGAACTTTCGTTTATGCCAACAGCTTCGACAGGAAGTTTGGCATATATTGCCCTAATCGAGCCGAAGTAGAAATCGAACTCCCCTTTCCAGCCCTCATAGATGTGAACGTGAATTAGTTTGTTACTCTCCATTGTTTTGCTTTTTATAGTCAGCGACAGTCCGGGAGAACAATTCCTCCATAACTTCATCGCGATATAACTGCCATTTCTCTGGGTCACTTCCATATACGGAGGAAAGACGTTCTGTTTTCTTATAACAGCACTCGTTGCCGATAAGGCAATCCAAATCATCCAGCGCAGCGACCTCATCACATTGCGAATAATCGTCATAATAGTGCATGATAAATTCATCGGTCGTTCCCAGCGTTGTAAGCGCGGACAGAGGGTAAGCTTTCACATTTTGGATTTCAGTTGTATCAATAGCGTATTTTACACCATTCTTAACAACCGTTGCCTCGCAATCAAATATATGATTGCTCTTTGTTTTATACACGATTCCCATTTTAGAACCACACTTTTAAGCCGTTGTCTATACCGTAACCGTTATAATGGCGCGATGTATGAAAGCCGAGAGTTTGAAGCCATTCTTTGATTGCAGAATGAAACGCGAAAGGAGCCTTACAGTAGCCTGCTTCGCTATACTTCCATTCTTGCGGATAATAGTAGTTTGCACCATCTACTATCGCGTAGTCGCTGTTTACAAGTTGCTTCTTTATGCAACTTAGCAACTTTTCTTTCTGCTCGTTTGTGAGCAGATTCATCCGCTCTTTACGGATTTCGTCAATGATACTCATTTTTGTTGGTTTTTAGATATTTGTTCCAGCTCTTCTCCGATATAGAGATTGAGCATTGATTTATTATTTTTATTTTAGAGGAGCAGTCGTTAAGCAAGGGCTGAAAGTCCTCATTATTTATACCCCCTCCTATAACAAGGGTTGAACGTAGAAATGACTCTTTCTGCTCTTTATCGCTGATGTCATATATCATCTCGAGTTTGTAATCGATGATATTGCCGTTGCGCTTGCGCAATGTTTCTACGTATGTCGCGCCATAGTACGTTTCGCTTTCTACAAACGACACCTGCTCCTCTGCGATGTCGTGTAGTTCTTTCTCAGCTTCCGCCTGCGAAGCGCACACCTTAGCGTATGTTTCCAATCCGAATCCCGTCGGGTCATAGCCATAGCCTTTGACAACGAACAACTTCATATTTCGTGCATTTTACATATGATGACATCGCCTACTATATAATCGTCTGGACGTATCGCTTGCCGGTGCAGGGCTATCATTGTCGCCATTGTATTAAATGGTTTGCCGTCAAACTTCCCTTCTTCATCGATAATCATTATATATCCTTTGCCGATGTTGATAATCTCTATGTAGCCCCCAACGAGAGCCTGAGCTTCTTCAAGCTCAAAGGCTATTCCGTTGTTAGGAGCAATATTACTTACGATTGATTTCGTATTGACTAATAATGCCATATTATTTTGTTTGAGAGTTAAAAATTAGCTCTACCGCTTTTTCCGCTCTTCCTGCGGCAACGATAAACGCTTTCTTGTCATTCTTTAGAAACGATGCCCAGTTTTCAAGATAGGCAGCGCTATTCTCTGTTGTTTTCTTGTTCTCTATACCAAGGCGTGAAAGACAAGCGGCAGCTCCAATCTCTGCTACCAGCTCTTCGCGGCTGTATTCTTCTTTGAGTCCGACTATTATACCTGTACCATTACCGAGGCGATTTAGCCGGGATTTATGACCGGTTGAATGTGTCAGCTCATGAAAGAGTGTGGAGTAGTATTCTGCTGTTTCCTTAAATTGAGATAGCTTGGGAACAGTTACGCTATCAGTAAAGGGTTGGTAATAGGCTTTATTGCTGTCGCATACGCGAAGTGTTACGCCTGAGCGCGAACAATAATCATTTGCAACGTTTTCAGCGGCTTCTATCGGGTCGTTGGTATAAGTTATTACAACGTCCTTTTCTTTTGCGTATCGCGGCTTTATTCCTACGCAATCGTTGATATGGAAGACGCGGTAGTATTTAAGGACTGGTGTGTGATATGAGACCCATACCTCTTTCTTTTCATCCTCATCTTGGCTGTCCTCTTCGTCCTCAATTTTGACGGGCATATATCTGCCGCATTGCCAAAATACAACAATCTGTGTCTTTGCGCCTTTCTTTACCAAGCCTCCCTCTTTTTTAACCTGATTAAAAGTGAGGTATTCTCCGCTTCGGAACTCGAGGAGTATCTGGTTGAGCAAGGAATAAGGCTTACCGGTGGTGTGACTTATCGCTTCATCATAACCTGAAGCCTCCCATGGGCGCACCCAAGGTGTTACGCCCTGCTCTATCAGCGTGAGGAGTTTTTGTGTGACCATTTCACAAATGCCCTGTGAAATATCTTTGTTTGATTTAGTCATATTGCTTATAATGTGTATAGTTATCTGTGATTGAGAAACCTGTGCGATATAAGGCAGCGTTGAGTGCTGCTCGCAAAGTTTTGGGCCGTTCAAGCACTTGCATCAGTATTTCGTCTGCAAGCTCTGTATTCTCAGGGTCGTTGATGTATTCAGTGAGTGCGAAAATCATTCGCTTCAAATAATCCTGCGTTGGTGTAAGCTTCTTTTGTGCCATTAGTATGTGGTTAAAGCAGGAGCCCGGTTGCCCGGACTCCTTGATGATTCATTTGCCGAAAGTTTGAGCGATGTATTCCTTGTCAGCTTCTGAGAGGTCTATGTGTGCTCCACATTTAAGACCGATAACGGCAGGGTGTCCGATGATTTCGATAGCCTTTGCTTCAAGACCTGCTTCGATAAGTGCCAGTGCGAGTTGAACATTCTCACCCGAGAGGCGATCACGTTCAGCTACTAAGAGCGAGGTGCGTTCGATTTCTTCCTCTAATTCGTCTATGCGGAGTTTTTTGATTTCTATCTCTCTGTCGAGTTTGTCTTCAAGATTTTGAATCCTTTTATCGAGTTTGTCGATGATGATGCGTTTTCCGTCTACGGCGTAGCTTAACTCCTCGATGAGTTCAAGAGTAGCGCCTTTTGCGGACTTCCAACCTTTGCAAAAGGTATCCTTGTCCAGCGTTTCTGCGTTGAGATATATTTGCTCAACTTTTGCATACTCTTTTTGCTCGATTTTATTGCCTACGCGGGCTTCAAATTCTTCTTTTAACATCTTTTATGGCGTTTATTAGTTTGACTTTTCATTCGCAAAATTAATATATTATCTTCATATATCCAAATATATCTTGGAATATTTTTAGAGAAGTTTGAGAATATTACAAGAAGCAAATGATTTTCAATAAGATAATTTGTAAAAATTTTTGAGAAAAAATTTGGCAGTGTTTATTAGATTTACTATATTTGCACCAGAATCTTGATGTGCACACATAAAATCAAGGTTAAAATTATCTATCTTCAGTACGTATGAATAAGAGATTACAGAAAGTATTATCTATGTTGAAACCGAAAGTGAAGGCGTTCGGGTTTAACAAAAAGGAACTTCAGGGTGTCGCTGCTAAAATTGCCGACAACCTTAATTCCGAAGAAGATGCCTCCGAAGAGGATGTAAACGCTGAAATTGAAATTGCCATTGAAGCGGTTCTCCCGATTCTTGAACTCGGTCAGCGATACGCGAATCGTGTAATAAATGATTCCAAACGCTCGAACGAAAACGAGGAAAACGAAGATGAGGAAGATGTGATTTCTTCTAAGTCACCCAAATCAACCAATACTAAGACAAAGAAATCCGAAGATGATGTTCCTGCATGGGCGCAAGCTATCATCGATAGCAACAATAAGCTCAAAGATGAATTGGCATCTATTAAAGGAGAGAAACTTACCGACACTCGACGCGGAAAGCTTGAAAAACTTTTAAAGGATACCGGGTCATTTGGGACACGCACACTCAAAAGCTTCAACCGCATGAAGTTTGATAATGATGATGATTTTGACGAGTTCTATGCCGAAGTACAAGACGATTTGAAAAATTACAATCAGGAACGAGCAAATGCCGGTCTTGAAAAACTCGGTGCTCCATCAACGGGAGGCACCGGAAAGAAAGAAAAGAAATCCGAAGTATTATCCGATGAAGAGGTAAAAGCTCTTGCTTCCCTCTAAATCACAAAACCATTCAAAATGGGAGCAATCGCAAATATGATGGATGACGAAAAGATAATCGTCGATGCCCAAGCCTCCATAACGATTCGCCGATATATTGGCGGCATTACAGGCGGCGTAACGCTTGATGTAGACGGTTTCCCTGACAACGTCATCAAATCCGGGCACCCGGTTATTTTTAATGTAAAAGAAGGAATCTACAAGCCTTTCCCTATTTCAAATGGGGCTTTCGGCACACTGCCTGAGGGGTATGAATATAAAGGCGTAGTAGTAGTGTCACAGCCAAAGGCGCGTCCTATCGTCGCTGTAATGAACATTGGCGAAGTAAACGACAAAGCAATGCCGTATGAACTCACCGCAGAAATGAGAACTGCACTGAAAGCCGCAATTCCTACTCTTATTTTCACACACGATTAATCAATTAGAAGACAATGGCAATTCAGCAATCAATTTATCAGGACCTCATAGACAAGATTTGGCCTCAGCTTAATCTTTATGTCAATGAGAAAATCAACGGCTCTAAGAGAGAGCTTACATATCTGCATAAACAGCGCCTTACACCTGTTTATTCTCCGGATCAGAAATGGGAAGGCACTTCGGCAAACACACGTTTTGTCGCAGCCGATATGGTCGCGATGGACTCCCCTCTCCCCCTTAAAAAGCGCAGTACTATTTCAAGCGCCAATGGGCATCTCCCTAAAATAGGCATGTCTAAAAAAATGACCGAGACCGACATCAACAACCTCAATATTATGCGTGCGCAGATGGAGGCGATGCCGGATAATTCTAACGGTCGTAAACAGAAATACGACCAAATGCTTCGCCGTGTAGCTGACGATGGAAATGCTTGCGCTGTCGGTATCGACGAACGCAACGAGTATAATTATCTTTATGGTATTTCTAACGGCATTGTCCTCGTAGAGGTACTTGACGACAACGGCAACAACGGAGTCGGTATGCGAGTTAATTACGGCTACCCGGCATCAAATACATTCGCGACCTCCGTTAAAGGCGACATCTGCGGTGATGACATTGACAATGTTATTGAAAGAGCCGACGCCAAAGGTGTAACTATACAGACGGCAATGATTTCCAAAACGCTTCTCAATAAGATACGTAAGAGCCGCTGGGCGCGCGAGCTTGCCGCCGACTACAAAGAATTGGTCTACACTGATGCTTCTAAACTCGCTGTGCCTACGCAGAAAACTTTCCTTGAAGCGTTTGAAAACGAGTACAACTTCTCGTTTATTGTTGTAGACCGCTCCGTTCTTACCGAGAAAAACGGCAAAGACTACCCTGTTAAGCCGTTTAACCCCAACCGCATTATCTTCCTGCCGAACGCATCTAATGACGGTTCCCTCGTTTGGGGTACTCTTGCCGAAGCAACTGCACCGGCAGATGGAGTAACTTATTCCACGGTAGATGAATATAAGCTCATCTCACGCTTCCGCACAAACGAGCCCTCCCTTATGGAAATAACCAAAGGACAGGCTATCGTTCTTCCTGTCATCGAGGACGTAGAGTCTATATTTGTACTTGACCTTGAAGCTGGTTTAGAGGTAGACAATTCTGATTCCACCGAAAGTGGCGAGAGTGACGCTAATATCACTATCAACGGCAAGGTATACAATAAAGCAAAAGTCATTACCGGCTTAAAGGAAATGGGTATTGACATCCGTACCAATGCGAAAGACTCGATGGTTATTCGCAAGATAAACGAACTTTCAAAGGAGGATTACGAAGCATTCGAGGCTAAACTCCCCGGCTATGTTAACACTGAAAGCAGCGGTAAAGGCTGAAATCCTCTACCCGATTCCTATTGAATCAATAGAGATTAAGCTTTTAAAGCGCGGCCTTAACCCGGATAGTGAAATGATTCCTGAAACATTTCACGACCAACGTTTTTTAGGAGCTACCGCAGATTGCTATATTGAGGTCGCAGACGCGCCTAATATATCAGAAGCAGGTATGTCGATTTCATTACAGGACCGACAAAATCTCCGCAAAAGAGCTCTAATGATTTACGAAGGAATCGGTGAAGAACACCCTGAAATTCCAAGTCCCGTTGTATACATCATAAATTAAATTCGCGTATGGCTATCTTCGGATTTCGTGACGACAAAATAGAACTCTTCATCGACGGACAATCGTCTATTGATGAAGACGGAAATCTTGTAACAGCTTATGGTTGTTGGAGCGAATCCGAAGAGTGCCATGCACAACCAGCAGGAGCTGGGGTTGAGAGAAAATTCCCAGACGGAAAGGTCTCTTCATACTCTTATACGGTTCATCTTAACAACGACTGTAAAGAATATCAGATAGGGGACCGTGTAAGAATAGTATTCCATGATGGCAACGAGGGTGAGTTTAACGTTTTAGGATTCCATCGCTGTTATCTAAAGAGCTTATTATGGGTGTGAAATGCACTACTCCGCAAGGACAACTCGATAGCGTATTGGAAGCCGCGCTCAATATTACGCAGCATGAAATTATAAGAACTCTTTCTTGGCTCGGGGAACAATGTGTAACAAAGGTACGAGATAGGTCAGGAGAAGAAAGCTGGTTTGATGTCACCGGCAATCTACGTTCAAGCATAGGTTACGGCGTCTATGACCACGGCAAGAAAGTGATTACATCACTATTTGAGCCAATCGCAGGAGCGACCACCGGAAGTATGACCGGAAAGAGAATTGTTGATAATCTCGCTTCACGGTACGCACAAACATACGCCTGTGTTGTTGTAGCGGGTATGGATTACGCCGATGCCGTAGAAGCACGCAACAATAAAGACGTTCTTGCATCGACTAAGTTATGGGCAATGTCAGTTATTGATAGTTATCTCTCGCAAGCTAAGGCACGAATTGAAAAGATGGTTTCCGCGCTATGAAAACAGATGACCAAATAAAAACTGCACTCTATCACGCCATAAAGTACAGTCCGCTCGGTGATTTAATTAGCGGTACTGTCACGAAAAGAGATAGACCCGCAGAAAGTGACAAAGAAGATGTTTGCATCTCTATCCTTTCAAATCGCGGAGGCGGTCAAATTCAGCGTGTGATTGTAAATATCAACATATATGTTCGGGATATATATAATCCATTATCACGACAATGGGAAGCCGATGACAGGCGTCTTTCGGAGCTTTGCACCCTTTCTCAGTTCCTTTTTGACTTATACGACCAATGGTTTCATGTCGTTGGTCGTGAATCCTATCAGCAATGTATGGAAGCAGGTGTAATATTCCCAGACTCTCATACGGAGCACATTATCATAAACCAATTACTAATAGAAATCATTAACGAAACATACTGATATGGCAACAAAAACAGTAACAGTATCTTGGGGTAAACCCAATATCAAGGTTCGCAAAGTAGGCGAAACCGAATGGAAATCTTTCGCAACCCCGGTTGAAGATTCGACCACACTTGAATGCGAACAGGGCGATAAGCTCGAAGCTGTAATCGAAGGTGGCACAAACGAGGCCGTTAAATACAAAGCTAACAAATACACGCTTACTTTTGAGGTACGCCAAGTGCCTGAACGTACCGACCCGATTACCGCTGTTGACGGTGTAGTTGAGGGTGAGTATCAGATTCTCATTGAGCCTGAGAATAACGCAGCAAACTACGCTTTCGTACAGCGTGCATCGGTTAACGTACAGCTCTCTTACACCGCCGCAGACGGGTTTAAACGCACCTATGAGTTCTCCTCTCTTACTCCCGATTCCGGTGAACAGGTGGAGATTGGAAACAAGGAAAAAATTGAAGCGCTGGCAACAGCCGCAGCAGGAGCCGGAGCATAATTGTTATTTATGTTTGATTCCGCGATTCGGGACAAGTTATAAGATTTGTAGTTGAAAGCATAGACCTTAACATTGGCCCGGATCGCGGTTTCAAAAATACTTGTATGGCAGAAGAAAACGTAGCGAAAGCGCCTAACATTGAAGATGAGGTAGCGAAGATTTTGCTTTCGCAACCTATAAGTTTTCAGGCCAGCGGCAAATCCTTTAATGTATCTCCGTTGACGTTGGGGAAAAAGTTTTTACTTCGACGTGAGGTAGAAGCGCTTGAAATAAATATGGAGATTGTGACTGTCAATCCATATATTGAAGCGATGCGCCTTAGTCGGGTGCGAAGAATGGAAACTTGCCGTTTTCTCGCTTATCATACAATGAATGACGTAGAGGAATTGTTCGATTCCGCAAAAGTAGCTCAACGTGCAATAGATTTAGGAGCGTCATTAACTGACGATGAACTTGCACAAATACTTTCATTGGCTATTACCTATGAAAGTTTGGATGTAATTATGGAATCGCCGCCTATGAAGCAAGATACCGCTAAACGCAAAAGGATAGCGGAAGCAAAAGCAGGGAGTGATAAAAACAGCGTAACCGTTGGCGGCCATACTGTATGGGGAACTGTAATAGACCCTTTATGTGAGAAATATGGGTGGACACTCGATTATGTTTTATGGCATATATCCTTGGCTAATATTCAAATGCTTCTTGCCGATGCGATAAGCACTATTCATCTCACTGACGAAGAGCTAAAACACGCACATATACCGCGAGGAACTATAATCAGCGCCGATAATCCCGCGAATATGAATGCACTAAAAGAACTGATTAAACAACGCTGACGATTAATACGTATGGCATATCTCAATTTTGACATTACAGGCAATAGCAGCTCGTTGATTGCCGCTTTGGAGCAATCCAAACGTGCCCTGGGCGACGTTACATCTTCATTAGAGAATAACGGCGCACAGATAGAGGCAATCTTTAAAAAGCTCTCAATGGCGGCAGCTTCTGTCGGTATAGGGATGGGCTTTCAAGAACTTGTAAGCAAGGTTGCGAATGTACGTAGCGAATTTCAAAAACTTGAAATTTCATTTAATACAATGCTCGGCTCAAAAGAGAAAGCCGATGCGTTGATGAATCAGCTTATTAAGACTGCACAGATTACACCTTTCGATATGAAAGATGTAGCTGGAGGCGCAAAACAATTACTTGCATACGGAACCCAAGCAGAAGAGGTCAATGAGACCCTTACACGTCTTGGCGATATTGCCGCAGGTCTTTCTTTGCCTATGGGAGACCTTGTTATGCTATATGGCACAACGATGACGCAAGGGCGAGTATTTACGCAAGACCTGCGCCAGTTTATGGGGCGAGGAATTCCTCTTGCCGATGAATTGGCAAAGCAGTTCGGCGTGTCGAAAAACAAAGTCGGTGAGCTCGTAACCGCAGGTAAAGTAGGAGCGGAAGAGTTCAAAAAGGCTATTTGGTCAATGAGTGATGCCGGAGGCCAATTTGGCGGTCTTATGGAAAATCAATCAAAATCCATAGGTGGTCAAATGGCAAATATCGGTGATGCTGTAGAGCAGATGTTCAATGATATTGGCAAATCCACAGAAGGTGTATTCTCTACAACTCTAAGTGTAGTAGGCACACTCGTTGAAAATTGGAAATGGGTTGGTGCTGGTGTCTTGGGCGTTCTTAGTGCGTTCGGTTTGTATAAAGCTGAACAAATAGCTATTAGGTATAACGAAAAGAAAGCAGCAGAGGAAGCAGTTGAGGCCGAGAATGCAAAAGCAGCGGCACGGGAGGCTGCCCTTGCTCCGCTTCAAGCTGAAATCGATGCTATTAAGAAAGTAGCCGAAGAGGAACGCAAAGCTGCGGAGGAAGCCAATGTAAGAGCCAACACCTCCGACCCTGTATTTGAACAGTATAAAAAAGGCAATCTAAGCGCGGAAGAGGCTCTTAATATTCAGGCTACACTTGACGAGCCAAAAGAAAAGGAAGCCGCAGAAAAAGCAATCCTTGCCGCCGAGCAAATAAAGCAAGCGGAAGCAGAAGTAGCGGCAGCCCGCGAGGCCGCGATTGCTCCGCTACAAGCTAAGATAGACAAAATTAAAGAAGAAATGGCAGCCGAACAAGAGGCTGCCGAAATGAAAGCGTTCCGGGAAAGTACCGACGATGATATTCTCGAACAAGTAGACGCCGGAAATCTTAGCAAAGACGAAGCTCGCGAAATGCAACGCGTTCGCGATGAATATGCTGCCGCAGAAGCATCAAAAGCCAGTGCGCAAGCTGCCGAGCAAGAAGCTGCCGCAAGAGAAAAAGCCGCCGCTCCATTGCAAGCTGAATTGCAACAACTACAAGCAATTGAGGATAAAGAGCGCGAAATACAGGCCCAGAAAAAACTTCAGCAAGACCTCGATAAAGATATTTATGATAATCTTCAAGCCGGAAATATAACAAAAGATGAAGCCTATCAATTGCAACAATTGAGGGCTAACCAACAAGCTCGTATTGACTCCCAGCGCGAAGAAATTGCGCAGAATGAAAAGAAAATAGCTCAAGCTAAACAAGAGCTACAATTAAAAAAAGAAATTGCAGCGCAAGCTAATAAAACTGTTTCAGATGCTGAGTACGATAATCTTAGAGCTCAATCGGAATTTAATGCAGCCAAATTAGAGGTCGAGCATAGAAGAAACAATACAGGATTTCATGGAGCAGACAGTTTTGAGAGCATGTCTGACGAAGAATTTGCGCAGGAATATCAACGCCTCTCATCTGAACAAGAAGCCGCCGCGCAAAAATTGCTCTCAGCAAGAGAAGCTCAAGCCGCAGCAGCACAGGATGTAGCGCTGTCGGAGCAGAATATTATCGATTTGACACAGCAGCAAGAACAAGCGAAAGCTAATCTTGTTGAACACTCAGCTACCGCTGTTGCCAATACATCTGAGGAAAAAGATAAGGCTTCGGAGCTATTGCAAACTTACAATGAAATCGCCGAAAGCAAAGAAGAAGATAACGATGAAAGCGGGAGCGCAGTAGACTCGATACAGGAACTAATCGCAGCCAATGAAGAGGAAGCTGAATCCTCGGAAAATGCGGCAATAGCTGCGGATAATGCTTCGCAATCTATCGCGCAATCAGCCTCAGCGAAGAATGCAGAGGCTACCGCGACCAAAGCTAACTCAGCGGCTACTCAGGCTAATTCTACAGCAGAAAATGCCAATACCGCAGCTAAAAACACCAATACTGCAAGTTCTCGCTTATCTACAGCAGCCACCAACGCTGAGTCGGTATCTGAGAACGCAAATGCCGCAGCTAAAGGGAATAGCACAAAAGCAACATGGTTGTCAATTGCCGCTCACAAAGCCGGAGCAGCTGCGACAACTTTATGTAAAGCAGCGGTTGATTCGCTTAAAAACTCTTTTAATGCGATGAAAACGGCAATGATGACCAATCCTTTTACTGCAATCATAACCGGTGTTTCAACAATAATTGCTATGATTCCTATGATAAAGGAATTTTTTGGAGGCGCATCGGAAGGAGAAGAAAAATTAGCTGAAAATCTAAAACAAATCGATGAAGAGGCTTCAAAAAGCCGCAGTACGGTTGAACGCAATTATGCCATAATGGAGGCGTGTGTAAAGAATAACGCAACCGAAACTAAGCTGTATAAAGATGCCGTTTCGGAGCTTCTTGCCGTCTCTAAGGAGCATGGTATCAACCTCGATAATGAGAATAACCAATACGCCGCTCTTATTGAGAACAAGCAGAAAATAATAGAGCTAATAGCGCAAGAAACCGAAGCTAAACGCCTTAAAGCACAAAACGATGCCATTTGGCAAGAGTATGAGGATACACGAACAAAAGAAAAAGAAAAACTTGAAGACTATGGCATTAGAGGAGAGTCTGACAACAAAGAGCTATACGCAGAAGTAATTCTCACTGCTATCGAAAATCGAAACGATGAAATAAAACGACTTGAAGAAGAAGCTCGTCAAAAGATATTAGAAGCTAACAAGCTCTTTGGTGATTCAAACTATAAAGCTAAGCAACAATTATATGCCGAAGCAGGAGCGATACGTGTAAAGATAACACAGATGCTTACCGAAAGCGCACGACAAATGGCTCATCAGATGGGTGAAAATATAACATTTGACACCCGCGCTATTGAATCTGCGTTTTCAACTCTTGTCTTTAAATCGGAGATTACATCCAAAAAAATGGAATCATTTAACAATGGTTTAGCTAATACTCAGGCAACTATCAATAACATGCAAATGCCGGAGGCTCCTACCGATTGGGAAAACTTAGACACCGAAACGCTGGGAACGAAGCTCAAAGACTTGCTTGCTGCATCAAAAGAAACGACCGATTCTCTTACAACTCTTGGGGAAACGAAAGCTAAACCGACTGTTGATAGCTCCGATATAGACAAAACAAAAGAATCAGCAGACAACGCAACGAGTGCTGTTGATAATGACCTTAATAACTCCTCTGCTACACCGCAAACGGATGACACTAATATATGGGGTACTCAAAACGCGGCTATTTCAGCAAAAGACGCGGTGTATGCTCTTGGAGCAGCTTCGGCGACTCCTTATATCAACACAGTTTGGATAGACAATTTCATCAACAAATTGCTCGACGGCATCTCACTTTTCAAAACTATCGGCGGCGAAGTTGGTGCTCTGCCTAATCTTCAAGCTCAGAGATATAACACTCTTAATCAAAAACGCCAAAACGGCAAGGTCACACAACAAGAGTTGCAAGAACTCAACAAGCTCGAGGTACAGGGTAGGAATAATACGCGCACTACCATCGGGGGAAAGGAATTTCAGTTTACTAATCCCAAAGATATAGCGTTCTTCATGGCTATAAAGAACACTCCCGGCTACCGAAATGATAAAGGCCATATTGATGTTAAAAATATGCCCAAAGATGTTCGCGAAACTTATATGGGTATGATAAGAAATGTAGAGAGCGCCAAGAGGAGAAGAGATATGAATAGTAGCCAAAGCCAATGGGACAAAGCGATGAAATCCCTCTCTACAAGAGCTAAGAAAGGTCGTTCTGGCGGTATGTCAGAATCTGAGATAGCTGAACATAATAAAACGATTAAAGAGTTGATGGCTGACCCTAATCTTAAAACTGGCGACAAACGATATAAGCAATTACAAGCTCAGCTAATCGACCCCTCTAAGTCCAAAGGTTCCTCTAAGAAAGGCGGCAGCAAAAGTCCAAAGAAAAGCGACTCTAAGAAAGGCGGCAATAAAGCTCAATCCGTTGAAGACAAGAAACAACAGGAGTTCGAGATTAAGCAAATGGAAGCGGATGAAGCACGCCGCAAAGAGGAAGCTATAAAGGAAATAGACTTTGATACCAAAAAGTTTGAGATTGAGAAGATGCCCGACGGCTACCGTAAAGAGCGCGAATCTGCACTCTTGGAATCCAGTAAGTCACGCTATGAGCTTGAACAAAAAGTCCTTAAAGAAGCCGAACGCATCGAAGAAGCTGAGATGAAAGCATGGCTCAAAGAAAAAAAAGGACGCAAGGAATATCAATGGTATGAGCTTGACGCTAAGACAACAGGTCGGCGAACAGCAGAGGAATACACAGCAGAAGCGAAAAACGTTACAGGATATGATATTGAGAGTGAAAAGATTCAGTATAACGAATCCAAGGCTCTTAAAAAAGCTGCCGAGGAATTAGAAAAGTCACAAAATGAGTATCTATCTCAATATGGAGATTTTGCGCAAAAACGACAAGCTATAAAAGAGAAATATGAAGTTGAAATAAAAACTGCCTCGGACGGTGGCGATATATTCTCCGTATTTGCACTTCAGGAGGAAATGCAAACAAAATTAAAGGAGATTGATGATGCCGAAAGAAAACTTACGGCGGATTGGTCTATGATATTTGGCGACCTCCAAAACTTATCTATATCTCAACTTACACAAGCCCGAAACACTTTGCAAGAGTACATGAAAGCGGGCGACTTATCGGTTGAAGATTATAAAACAGCCGTAAGCCAAATAAATAACATTAACGCTCAAATAGCACAATCTGAAAGCGAGATACAATCTCTATTTGGCCTTTCTACGCCCTATTTTGAAGAGCGCAAACGTCTTACATTAGAAGCTGAACAAGCTCAAAAATTATATAACGAAGCAAGACAAAAACAGATTGAGATTGAAGGTGAATTAAATTCGTCTAAACTCAATGTAAGCACAGCACTTAATAAAGCAGGAATATCTGTAAGCTACAAAGATGTTGATGTCGCTAAGTCACAGGATTATCTTGATAGAGTCGCCAATAAATATGGTGTAGACTCAAAAGAATACAAAGAAGTTGAACAAGCTCTAAAAGGTCTTGCCGATTCCTCTGTAAAGGCATCTAATGCGCAAGAGAAAACAACTCAAGCAACAACAAACTATCAAACCGCTCAATCCAAGCTCTCAAATTTCGTTAATAGCCTTTCCAAGAAATTTGAAGCTGCTTCTCAGATAATGAGCAAAATAACGGCAAATCTAAACGAATTGCCCGGTTTGTTAAGCCAATTCGGAGTAGATGAAGATTCCGACGCAGGGAAAGCGATTGCAGCGATAGCCGATGGAGCCAATCAAGCAATGGGCGCTCTTACTGATTTTAGCTCCGGCAATTACATAGGGGCTTTATCTAAGGCAGTCGGTGCTATTAAGTCAATAGGGTCGATATTTGGTTTCGGAAGCGGTAACGCAGAGAAAGTGCGGAAGTTAACCGAAAAGCTCACCGAAGCGAATGAACGCCTTGTTAATTCAATAGATACTCTTAAAAATGAAATAACCGAAGCAAGAGGTGGCATCAAGCTATTAACGAAAGCCGAGGAGGCGCGCGACATGCAACAACGCCAAATAGACAATCAAAAGCAGATACTTGAAGCCCAGATGTCTTACACAGCTGCGCACCATTCTAACGCTTATTATTGGGATGATAAATTTGACGCTAAGAATTACAGCAAGATAAATAAATGGCTTGCTCAATACTTAAAAGACAACCCGAATGCAAAGACCAATGTGAATTCCGTTGGGTCGCTCAATGGAATCCTGCAATTAACTCCTGAGCAGCTTGCTTATATTCGCGCGCATGACCCTGAATTGTGGAAAACAATAATTAATACCGGAAAGTATGACAAGAGCGAATACTGGGAAGCCTACGCAGATTTAGCAGGATTGATGGACGAGCTTAACAATCAAATCAATGAAGCACTTACCCAAGTTTCATTTGATTCTCTCCGCGATAGCTTTTTGTCTACCTTAATGGATATGGATGCAGATTCTGAAGATTTTGCAGACGCGTTTTCACAATATATGATGAAAGCGGTATTGAACGCAAAATTATCTGACACGCTCGACGGGCAATTGAAAGATTTCTACGCTAAATGGGTAGAGTTAGCAAATGACGAAGACGGCCTCACAGCGCAAGATATAGCCATATTAAAAGGCATATATGAGAGCATAGTAGATGAGGGTATGCAAGTACGCGATGAAGTTGCAGAAATCACCGGGTATAAAGAATCACAACATCGTCAAGAGGGCTCTTCGCGAGGATTCGCCGGTATGAGCCAAGACACAGCCGAGGAATTAAACGGAAGATTTACAGCACTATGTGAGATTGAGGCTAAACACCTTGAACTTGCTTATTCCGATTCAGAGCGTTTCACGCAAACGCTTGCTGCTCAGCTCGGCAACCTTGCTTCAATTGCTTCTTCTGAACAGCAACGAAATATGCTCGTTTCCGAGATTCGAGATATGATGTTTATTTCTACCGATAAACTTTCCGACATTGCCGATAATACAAAGATAATCAAAAGTGTCAATGACAAGCTTGATGACGTAGTTACTGCAATAAAGAATATTTAATATGAAGCCGATAAAGAGATTCCGACCACTGATGATTAATGGCAATGACGTGCGTATTTGGGGCGTCATAATCACCGATAACACTATCGGTCAACTTATGGCACCTCCGGCAATGAAAGACTATCTTTCTTTTTCTTGCCGCAACGAACATGGTTCTCATTATCTTGCAAACTCTTCAAGATGCGACAGCCGAGATTTTACGCTGGAACTACGCATGATTGCAACCGATGCTTCTGTAATGTATGACCAATTCGATGAGTTCCTTTCGGAATTACAAAAAGGGAAGCTAAGCATCACGTCGGATTATATAACCGGGCGTACTTTCGATTGCATATTTAAATCAATCTCTACATTCACTCGCTTCAATGGCAATGCAATAACGTTTGCTCTAAAACTTGTCGAGTATAATCCTCAGAATCGCATCATTAACCCAACAGTGTAAGAAATGAGATACGAGCCTGTACATACAATTACGCTTTATCAGTTATCGGGCGAGTATAACCCAAAGGTTATTGCCGAAATACCGGTAACCTCTAACTCCTCTTATGTTTGGAAGTTAATGAGTGAACACCAATTAGAGCTTACTTTTTGGCTCGAAACCCCAACTGCATTATCACGAGGGTGTCGAACCGTGTACAACGGCATGACGTACCTTTTAACTGAGCCTTATACTCCTGAATATGACGATAAAACCGGCACCTATAAGTATTCTATCAAACTTGAAGCATTCTATTATCAATGGAAAAACTTTATCTTTAAGTATCGGCCAGTTAAGTTTATATCGGGGTATGCCGAGGCTGAATGGTCTTTAACTGCGCCGCTGCCTATTCTTGCAGATATTCTTTTACGTAACCTCGAAGCAGAATGGCTGATAGACGACTTTTATCCTTTCTTGCATCCTGATACAGA
>OGNF01001457.1_pt1 | contig 21480 bp, 16 predicted proteins | sample 1573321 | NCBI WGS metagenome assembly OGNF01 (sample SAMEA2581911, study PRJEB24529) | metagenome | biome: Human gut stool | place: China | collected 2011
GTATCCCGCCGGGCAGCCGTCTCTGCGACACCCTTCGGGATTTTCCGGCTGCAAAGTTAACAATTTTTTTCGAGTTAATGCTCACTCTTTTCCCTTTTTTAAGCCAATCTACCCGTTTTTCAGTTTTTTTAATACGCGGTCCCGCAAATTCCCCTCCCATCCGCTTCTGTGCCGTCGCAAAAACATCCGTACATCCCATGCGTCCGCCACAAGCATTACCTCTTTCTCCGCTGTCGCATTTTAAACTTTCGCAGGTGAGGTGTGTTCTATCATTAAAATGATAATTACTTTTTAAGGAAAGGAAAACACGATATGAGAAAAAGTATATTTTCAGCATTGGCATGTGCGGCGCTTCTCGCTGCCGGTGCGGTTTCTTGCAACTCAAACAATTCGGTGGTCACCTATAACCAGAGCAACGCCCTGCTGGCCGGGAACTGGTATTTCACCCGGGTGATGGGCAATCAGGTGCCGCAGACTTCGGCCGAGGAATGGCCGCGCCTCGAGTTCAACACACAGTCTGGTTCTGTCGCCGGCAATACAGGTTGCAACCAAGTGATGGGCAACTTCAACTTCACCAACAAGGGCACCATCCACTTCGACGACATGGCCTCGACACGCATGATGTGTCCCGACATGACGCTCGAAGATAATCTACAGAAAGCCCTGCCGCAGGTCAAGTCATACAGCATCAACGGCGTTACCGGCACACTTTATCTCCTTGGTGAAAAGGGAGATACGCTGATTACCATGACGCGTGTCAATCCGCGCACTCTCATCGACATGAGACAGAGCTATTGACAATCCCTGCGGATGCCGGGCCTTGTGTAATTGATTGCTAACGTTTAGTGGGGCCGTCATTCCGCAAATGAATAAAAACAGCCGGAGGGAGAGAAATTTCCGCCCGGCTTTTTGCGTGTTTGCTTTAAAAGAGGTATCTTTGCAACATGGATTTGAAATCAGACATCGGGCCGCTTTGCGGCACGCATTACCCGGCGCTCATTGCCGGGCCGTGCAGTGTGGAGAGCCGCGGGCAGCTTCTCGAAATCGCCGAAGCATTGAAGGGCCGCGGCGTGACGGTGCTTCGCGGCGGACTGTGGAAACCGCGCACCAAACCCGGCGGCTTCGAGGGAGTAGGGGAGGAAGGGATACCCTGGATGCTGGAGGCACGAGAGAAAACCGGCCTCAAGATAGCGTCGGAAGCAGGCAACGCCTCCCATGCGCAACTGTTGGTTGACAACGGTTTCGACGCCATCTGGATAGGAGCGCGCACCACCGCCAATCCCTTCGCCGTGCAGGAGATAGCCGACGTAGTCAGCGCGGCGGCTGCCCCCGTGGCTGTTATGGTCAAGAATCCCGTGAACCCTGACCTCGAGCTCTGGATAGGGGCATTGGAGCGTATGCGTCTCGCCGGCGTCGAGACCCTGATTGCGGTTCACCGCGGCTTCACGGCATACGGCTCGGCCGTTTACCGCAACCCCCCGCAGTGGAGCATCCCGATAGAACTTCGGCGCCGTTTCCCCGGGTTGCCGCTCCTTTGCGACCCGAGCCACATCACCGGAAGTGCCGACATGGTGTCCGCTGTGGCGCAGGAAGCCCTCGACCTCGGTTTCGACGGCCTGATGACGGAAGTGCATCCTAATCCCCGTTGTGCCCTCAGCGATGCCAAGCAGCAATTAACCCCCACTCAGTTCTGCGACATGACCGGTTCCCTGCGTTTGCCCGTCAGGGGAGGAAACACGTTGTCGCTCAACGCCTTGCGTCATAAGATAGATGATTGCGACGCCGAACTCCTCGCCGTGCTCGCCCGCCGCATGGAGGTGAGCCAAGAAATCGGCCGGCTGAAAAAAGAGAAGAATCTCCCGGCCGTTCATATCGATCGCCACGACGAGGTGATGCGTTCGCGTGCCGGACAGGGGGAGTCGCTCGGGTTGCCCCCGGAGTTTACGGAGAAAATCATGCGCCTCATACACATAGAGTCGGTACGCCGACAGGTTGAAATCCTTAATTCCGGCAACAATGGGGGAGAGTGAAAAGCTATTGGCGGCTTCGCTCGCGAAGTTGCCCTACGCGCCGTTGCCGTCGCAAAAGGAGGCACTGGAGCGGCTCGTGGAGTTCGCGTGCCACGGCCGGTCGCGCGACGTGCTTGTGCTCAGCGGTTACGCCGGCACGGGCAAGACGTCGATCGTCGGCGCCCTGATAGCTGCCATGGGCAGTTACAAGATGAAGACGCGCGTTCTGGCTCCTACGGGCCGTGCCGCCAAGGTGGCCGAAAAGTATTCCGCACGCCGCGCCTCCACCATACACCGGCACATCTACCGTGTGCAGGGGGAAGGACCTTCCGCCACTTTCGGACTCGGCCACAATTCCGCCGTCGATACCTTATATATAATAGACGAGTCGTCAATGGTCACCGACTTTCCGGGTCACTCCATGCTCGTTGACCTTGTCCGGTTCGTATATTCGGCTCCGGGTTGCCGCATGATTCTCGTCGGCGACGAGGCGCAGCTTCCTCCCGTCGGCGGCGAGAACGCACCCGCAATGAATCCTGACCGGCTTGGCGCCCTCGGACTTACCCCGGAGACCGTACGACTTACCGACATTGCGCGGCAGCAGGGCGACAGCGGAATACTCATGAACGCCACCGAAGTGCGCTCGCATCTGGTGGAAAAACAGTGGACATTGCCGAAACTTTCCGCGCGATACCCGGATACGGAAATAGTTACATTCTACGACTTCGAGGAGGCACTGTCCGGTTCATGGTCGCGCGTCGGCCGCGAGGAGAGCGTGATAATAACCCGCAGCAACCGCCGCGCCAACATGATAAACGCCGCCGTTCGCCGGCAGCTGCTTTATGCCGAAGAGCCGCTGGAACGCGGCGAACGACTCGTGTTGGCCAAGAACAACTACTTCTGGACGCGTGACGTGGCCGGCATCAACTTTCTGGCCAACGGCGAAACCGTCACCGTCGAGTGGATAGGGAAGCGCGAGTTCCGCTATGGATTTTGGTTCGTCGACGTGGAGCTTAGCGTCCCCGGCACGGAAAGCACCGTAGCGGCGAAACTGCTCCTCGATTCCCTGCAGGCCGACGGGCCGGCGCTACCGCGCGAAAAGATGCAGCAACTCTACGAAAGCGTAATGGCCGGACATCCCGGCACCGAGAACGAGAAGATGATGGCCGCATATACCGATCCGTACTTCAACGCCCTGCAAGCCAAATATGCCTATTGCATCACCTGCCACAAGGCGCAAGGCGGACAGTGGCGGCACGTCTACGTGGACCTTGACAGCCTCATGCTCGACGGCATAGACGAAACCTTCCTGCGCTGGCTCTACACCGCAGTGACCCGCGCCGTGGACCGCCTCTTCTTCCTCAACCCCTCCATCCCCATAGAAGAGAAACAGCGCCATTGACCGGGCGAATCGTTAAATTCCCGTCAAATTCATGACGGAATAATTGGTTATTTCGGTTTTATTTGTTAATTTTGCAACGAATCTGCGCTTTCGCGGCGCGGAATCGGCAGAACTATCTGATTACCAAACTTGTTGCTCTCCCGCTACGCACAAAACGCACAAATCAGGACATGACCGCGCTCTATATCCAACTATTGATAGCCTTCGCAGTGAGTTTCGCTGTGGCGTGGGCAATGTATCCTATTGTGCTTATGGTGGCTAAATTCAAGGACTTATACGACTTCAGCGATGCCCGCAAGCAGAACCTGGAGAAAGTGCCCCGGCTCGGCGGCTTCTGTTTCCTGCCGGCCATGCTCTTCGGGCTGATGTCGCTGCTCGCCTACGATTTCCTCGCCGACGAGACCGAAAAATTGGTATTTTTCTCCCATGAGGCGCGCACCATCCTCTTCTACGGCCTTTCGCTGTCTGCCATCTACGCCGCAGGTGTGGCCGACGACATCAGTTGCATACGTTACCGCACCAAGTTCGCGGTGCAGGCAGTGGCAGCTATATTGCTGATTTGCAGCGGCACATTCATCGACGACCTGTACGGTGTCTGCGGCGTAAACGAGTTGCCTACGTGGGTCGGATTCGGCTTCACGGTGCTGATGGTAGTCTTCATAATCAACGCCTTCAACCTCATCGACGGCATCGACGGCCTCTGCTCCTCGCTGTTTATACTCGCTGCCGGGGTTTACTTCATTGTCGCGTGGCTCACCGGCGATGTGCTTTCGATGCTCATCGCGGTGCTGTCTTTCGGCGCCACGTTGCCATTTTTCCGCTTCAATATGCTGGGTCATGCCTCGCGGGGCAACAAACTGTTCATGGGCGACACCGGCTCCATGACTCTCGGCCTGCTGGTGACAATCCTCGGGATGCGCGCAATGCATTCCGTGGAGCATCTTGGAGAACCGGAGGTCAATCCTGTCATCGTGGCGCTTTCTCCAATCATCATTCCCTGTTTCGATGTGCTGAGAGTTTATTTCTTTCGGCTGAGGCATCATCGCAGCCCGTTCCTTCCGGACCGCAACCATATACATCACCGCCTGATGGATTGCGGGCTCAATGCGCGGGGCACGCTGGGCGTGCTTTTCTCGGGAGCCGTCGTTTTATGTACGCTCAACTTCTTGCTGTCGTTTTTCCTTGACGTGAACATAGTCCTTGCCATAGACATTGCTGTCTGGCTGCTGAGCACACGCTATTTGCGCCGTAGGCAATTGAAAAATGCGGAGTGACCTCCAGTTGAATTAATACGTCGCCCCACTTGCTTTCCATACACTTCACCTCATACTATCTTAAAGGAATTTTAAAACTTTTTCGGTTATTTATTTGTACATATGGAATTTTGTAGTTAGATTTGCACTTGATTTGAAATTCTTGTAATTCATGTTCTTTGCAAAGAAGAGCTAATTAACCTTATTTTATGTCAAAATTTTACAAAATTGCTTTATCGGCACTGTTACTCAGCGCTTCGGCGTTGACAAGTGTCGCGCAGACGATGACTTTCACCACCGCTGCACCGGTGGGTACGGAAGTCAAGTTCCAGCCTTTGACCACTTCGGCCACACTTTCTTTCTCCGTGGACTGGGGTAACGGAGTGGAGGTGAAGTACACCTCAGACCCTAAACAAGCGGCTTACACCCGGTGGGTAACCGGCACAGTCGAGGGAGAGACGATTGTGGTGAAAGGGGCATGCATCAAAGAGTTCACCTTCACCGAGGCACAGCTTACTTCGGCCGAAATCACCGGAATGGCTAACCTTACGAAGCTGGATTTGGGAGAAAATGAACTCACCAGTTTCATGCTTCTCGACTTTTCTCCGCTTGAGTCCCTTGACGTCGCCCATAACAAGTTGCAGAACTCTCCCACCAATAACCCGACGCTCAGCCTTGAAAACTGCGCATCGACTCTGACGGACCTTAATGTCTCGTACAACACGGACCTGCAGTGCATGGACATACGCGACCTCACAAATCTGGTGTACTTCACGGCCAACGACTGCCCGCAGATGGCTTCGGTCTTCATCTGTATGCCGGAAGACTCCCGCGAGGCGTTGCGCAGCATAAACCTCGACAATTGCAGCCTCTCGAACTTCTATCCGGTGACGCTCCCCAACCTGCGTACCCTCTCGCTGCGCCACAACAACCTGATGACGAGCGGCACTGACCAGCCTTTCGTCATGGGAACGTACCCGGAGCTTACGCGTCTCGACGTGGCCGAGAACCCGCATGTCGGCGCCCTTGACGTCACCAAATGCCCTAAACTCGAACAGCTCTATATAAGCGACTGCTCGTTCGAACGCATCGACGTGTCGCAGTGCCCCGAGTTGCTGAATCTTTCGGCTTCCAACAATAAACTCCGTTCAATCGACATTGGCAACAATAAGAAGCTCTCAAGCATTTACGTAGCCGGAAACCCCATGACTGAACTGGACATCAAGGATCACACCGTGCTTAAGTCCATCAGCATCAGCAACACGGACATCTCGCGTCTCGAACTTCATAAACTTTTTTATCTCAACACCCTCGAGGCTGCAAACACCAAACTGGAGTTTCTGGACTTCAATGGTGTGAACATCAACATCATGCGTAAGGTGGACCTTCGCAACAACAAGTGCTTCACGCCGCAGTCCATGGCTTACACGCTGCAGACGCTGCCCGCATGCAAGAAGACATACTCCACCAACCTCTTCCTGGAAGGCTCCAACGCGGAGCATTGCGACATAGAATACCTCACCGGCGCCGACATGCAGTGGATGTGCGACATCACCGGCGACGGCACAATTACGGCCGACAACCTCCCGAAACTTGACGTCACCTTGCAGGACGCCACCGACACCGGCGAAAACAGGACCGGACACCTGGACCGCCTCTATCCCAACTTCGGAATGGGTATGGATTATGACCTGGACGTAATGGAAACCACCGGAGGTAAATTCATCCTCTGCCAGTGGCAGCCGCAGTATTTCCAGAGCGTTCAGAGTGTAGGTGACAAAGCCTATCAGGGCGTGCCGATGTACGTCTACGCATACCCCGAGGAAGGACTCTCTTTCAAGAGCGTTACTGTCAACGGCAAGGAAATATACAGCCCGTGGTTCATGGTGACCGAACCCAACTCAACCATTAAAGTGAACTTCAGTACCGGCGAAGAGTCGGTAAGTTTCGACGTTACCCCCGGTCAGGAACTATCGTTCCTTGTCAACGTGTCCAACGCCAAGAACAACAGTGTATGGATAGACTGGGGCACCGGTTCCCGCACTGAGTATGCCGGACAATATGTTTATCAGCGCGGTACCATCCGCATCGGAGGCGTCCGCATCGACGGCACAGCCGCCGGCAACCGCGTCACCGTATACGGCGACATCGCCGCCATCGACCTCTCGGGCTTCGGCGACGTGGCCGCCGACTTCGGACTCTGGGACAACCACATCACCGGCTTCGACGGCTCCAACGCCCCGGGCCTCAAGCTCCTGAACCTCTACTGGAACCCCATCACAAGCATCGACCTCAGCAAGATGCAGGGCCTCGAGGTGCTGGACGTCTCCTTCACCAACCTCGAGACACTCGACCTAAGCCCGGTAAACCTCTATTACCTGCGCGCCTACAGCGACGGCTTCGACGACCCCGAAAGCGGAATCCGTTCCCTTGCCTCGATTGACCTTTCCAAGCAGACAAACCTCCAGTATCTGGATATGCACAACAACAAGTTGACCACGCTCGATGTCTCCAACTCGCCCAACCTCTATTATCTGGACGCCAACGGCAACTTGCTTTCCTCAATCAACACAGGCAACAACCTGCTTCTCGAATCACTGAACCTGAGCCGCAACGAGCTGACCGCAGTGGACCTCTCGAAGAACACCGAGCTGCTCGACCTGAACGTGGGCGCCAACAAGCTCACCGGCCTTGACCTCTCGAACAACACCAAACTGACGAGCGTGATGTTCGACAACAACGCCATCCGTTCCATAGACCTGAGCATGCTCCCCGAGCTGCAGACCATCTATCTGAACGGCAACGGCATGACAGCCGCTGACCTTAACGAAGTGTACTACAACCTGCCGCGCCGCAAGGCCATCGAGCAGGAGGAGGGCGGCCCGTCGCTCACATGGAACATATGTGTGCTCCAGGGGGAAGAGGCTACACCCAACGACGGACGTCGCTGTGACTCCTCGATAGCCATTGACCGCAACTGGACACCGAGCCTCCAGGGCACCAACGGCGGTTGCGAATGGGCTTACCTCGACATCATCTCGCCGGTACACGGCACGATACGTGTGGTAGACGCAGAAGGTAACGAATACTTCCACGGCTCAAAGGTCACCAAGTATCTCCCGCTAACCATCGAGGCGACTCCGGAGGCCGACTGGCATTATGTAAGTTATAGCCTCAACGGCGAAGAATCCGTGCAAAGCAACCGGTTCGAGATGCCCGGAATCTACACCAAGCTCCGCACCAAGTTCGACTCCGGTCAGGGTATCGGCGATGCCGAAATGGCCGGTGTGGTTATCGGCACACGACCCTCTGAAATAGCCGTCATAGCCGACGACGCTTCCGTATCAATCTATGACCTTAACGGTGTCACCCGTTTTGACGGCGCCAAGGTGAACGGCGAAGCCAGCTTCCCGCTGGGCGCCGGAACATATATCGTGCGCGTACGCACCGCCGAGAAATCATTCTCCGAAACGGTTATCGTTAAATAATCCCTTATAATAAAGGAGAGAATACCGACGGGAAAAACGGTTCCCGGGTATTCCCTCCTTTCTTTTCCGTAAACACCATAATACATTATATATGAATAAAACAGTTACATTATTACTTGCCTGCGCACTTGCCGTACCGGCCATTCAGGCCGGTAAGACTGTGCCTTACACCTCCGACATCGGTGTCAACTACGGTGTTGACGAGGGTTGGATAACTTCCGCAGCCCGTAATAGTACCCCGTTCAGCTATTTTGCAAATGGCGATGATGGCACAGATACATCTGTGGCCGGCACTCAGGGTGGAATGAGCCATGCTTACGACGCCCAGAATGCCGCAGACTGCTGGGTTATTTCTCCCGCCATCTCTTTGGAAGCCGGAAAAACATACACCGTATCTTTCTGGGCTAAAACGCGCGGTGCCGATGCCGAAGCGTTTGAATTGCGTGCTGGCACTGAACAAAATTCCACTAATCTCAAAGCCGGCGACGAGCTTATTAAAAAGCCCTTCTTCAAATCGCCGGACGGTTTCACACTCCAATCAGCTACATATACCGTTACAGAAGGCGGTGACCGCTATTTCGGCATACACTGCTTTAGCGAAGCCAATTCTTACACCTTCTACATCACCGGTCTCAGCGTTACCGAAGAGGGCGCCGGTCCGGTTGACCCCGACAATCCCGAAAACCCGGATAATCCTGACAATCCCGAAGCACAGCAGTTGCCTTACAACATCGCGTTCAACAGCACCGACGTCTTCAACACGTGGACATCGCTTGCCGGACCGGATGCCGTAGTCAAAACCGGCTGGCATTTCAATTCATTCATGAATTGCGCCGAGTTCGACAGTGCCGAAGGATATAAGGAAGACAACTACTTCATATCCCCCGCCATGAATTTCCCCGCTGCCGGTACATATAAAGTGAAATTCAATGGCTCTGTCTACGGCGAACTCGACCTTATGCTCGGTACCGATGCCACCGACGTCTCTTCGTTTACCTCGATAGGACGCACGGGGGTAATCTCCGAGTTCGATAATGTCTTCACCTATTGGTTCACAATCGAAACGCCGGGCCAATACCGCCTGGCAGCACGTGCATGTGCCGAAACCGGCACCATGATGGGTTACCGTCTGAATAACTTCACTGTAACCAGCGATGCACCGGTTCCGGCCGCGATAGCCGACCCCAAGGCTGTGGCCGACCCTGACGACGCCCTGAAAGTAACCGTCACCTGGACCGAACCTTCCCTGGACCACCACGGGGCGTCGCTCCCCTCAATAACCAAAACCGAGATTTACCGCAACGATGTGCTCATCCACACCATCCAGAACCCCGCTCCCGGGGCTTCGGAAACTTACGTCGATATTCCTGAAGAAGCCGGTACATGCTCCTACCATGTCCTGGCCTACAACGAGAACGGTTCCGTGCTTGACGGTATTGTAAGGGTATCGGCCGGTTATGTGGGCAAACCCACGGCAGCGATGCCTTACGACTTCGACATCAGCGATTATGACGATGCAGGCGATGAAGATGTGTCGAAAATCACCGTCATTGACGCTAACAGCGACGGTCTCACATGGGTTCCCTCATTCGGATGGTGGGGCGATTTCACCAATACGCTTCCCGAAGAGGGAACGGCCGACGACTATCTCGCTACGCCCTACGTAACGCTCGAAGCCGGGAAGTATTACAGCTTCAGCACAAGCATCAACGCACGGTATACGGATTTCCAGCTGGGATACCTGACCAAGCGCAACGACGTAAACACCTTCCAAGTTCTCAAAGAGTTCGAGAATGTGCAGGATTACGGAAACACTACCCAGGCGGTAATCTTCGAGGTACCTGCTACCGGGGAATACGCTCTGGCGGTCCGCTGCCATGGAGCCATCCGCGAAGGCGCTTACAACAATATCAAGGTCCGCACACTCAATATTGCCGAATATCCCAAACTCCCGGCACAGCCCGAGGCTCTCGTAGCCACTGAGGCAGCCGCCGGCGGCGTAGATCTCGCATGGGTTAACCCCGCAGTCGACATCCTCGGCAACGTACTTCCCGCAGAAACTCAGGTTGGCTACGTAATCAAACGCAACGGCACTGCCATCGCAACCATCGAGCCTAACTCCGCATCGATAGCCGGACAGCAGATGAGCTACACCGATGCCGAAGCCACGGAAGGCGACTTTGTCTATACTATCTCCGTGAAGACGTCTGCCGGCGAAGCTACAAGCGCCCCTGCTGTGGCAGGTATCTTCATAGGCACGGCCAAGGATGCTCCCTACGCTACCGAAGAGTTCACCGAGTTCCTCCCCGTGAGCGAGAGCAGCTATTATGCCTGGACCCTCGACGAAGAGGATAACACCCTCAACTGGAATTACTACTATTCCAATGTACCGAAGGCTTACGCCATGGCACCGATGCTTAACCTCGAAGCCAACACCGACTATAAGGTAAGCTTCACTCTGCTCAATAGCGCCTACTCTGCATGTACTGCAAACTTCTGCGCCTCCAAGGCACGCGTTCTCGCTGCCATCGAGAATGTATGTGAGTTCTCGATTCCGGCATCGAGCGAAGAGCTCCCCGGAGCGCAGGTCTACGACTTCAACGTCACTACGCGCGAAGCCATGACCCTCGACGTCGAAGAACAACAGACAAACTACGTCAGCGCCGGAAAGACATCGTTCGGTATCCTTCCCACTTCGACCGGTTCACTCAAACTCTCGGCTTTCTCGATAGAGAAGAACACCCAGAACGGTCTTGAGACTGTGGTTGCCGGCAACGGCGGCATCCTCTACCGCGACGGCAGGGTGGCCTTCCCCGAAGGAGCACGCGACATCGTTATATGCAACACGTCCGGTCAGACCATCTTCTCGGCCGATGAAGCCGCAGAATACGACGTCCGTGCCTCCGGCATCATCATAGTGAAAGCCACGGTCGGTGGTCGCGCAGTAACATTGAAACTGAACGTCCGCTGACCGAACCCAAGAGTGACTGAAATTAGTTGAAACCCTGCAACTGTCAAAGTTGCTCGCTAATTCTATAAAAGCGGCCGGAATACCCCCGATTCCGCGCGCTTCCATAAATTTCAATCACCAAAAAGAGTAATGGATGGAAATGAACCGAATTTGATTTGGGCTATTGGAATTTTTTAACTAAATTTGCAGTTTGTAAAAGAATAATATCATGGCACTTAATAATGGAACTGAGTTTCCTGTGCAATGAACTACAAAGCACCCCGTACAGCTTCCGCTTAGCGGAACAAAATTTTTTAAAATAAATAATATGTCGGAAACTCAAATGTACACTGGAGGCCAGGGCAATTTTCCCCGCCCTCCGAAAAAGAACAATGGAGTGTTGGCGGCTCTCATCGTGATAGCCGTATTGCTCGTCATTGTCGTGGCGTTGCTCGTTGTCTATCTGGTAAAGGACAAGGAGCCGACGCCGCAGGAAACAGAGAATACCGAAGTGGTTGAAACCAGGACTGTCAATGTAGACACTGCTTCTGCTACTCCGGCACCCGTAGCACAACCTAAGGCACCGGAACCTCCCGAGATGGCAAAGGAGGAAATGCAACGTCCGTTGGAAGGCAATTATTCCTTGAGCGGCAGCGTGGGCAAATATGGCGTGGTTATGCAGCTCAACATCGACGGGAATTACATCTCGGGCAAATACCGCTATACACGCATGAAGGGTGCCGGCGGCTGGCTCACCATCTCCGGAGAACGCAGCGGCGGCCAGACGCAAGGCCAACTCTATATCTCGGAATACAATGATATGGGCGAGAACTGCGGCAACTGGTCCGGTACTTACCACCTGAGCGGCAACAAACTCTCCATCTCCGGAAGCATGGTCAACTTCAAAGGCACCACCTACCGCTTCAACCTAAGCGGCAAATAATCCGCGACAGCAAAAAAAGCAACCTCAAATAACCAAAAGCAGCTAAGCGAGCCTGCGGCTCCTCAGCTGCTTTTGCTTTATTATTCTCCGTCCGGGCTAAAGCGGAAAGGTCAGGAGGATTTGAGAATCAGGCGGAGGGTCTGGCCTGGGCTGCGTTGCGGTATGGCAGACACTATCTCGTCGGCGGTTTGGGAGAGTCCGGCTTCGCTGTAGCGCTGGTCTTTAAGCTCGCGGTCAAGGAAGAATTTCGCAGCTTCGCGTGTCCATCCCTGTTCCTGGATGAGATACCGCATGTGCCGTTGCAGCCGGTCGAGAAGCTCCGTGGCGGCACACGAGCGATCCTGGTTGCAGAGCAGCTTGTAGGAATAGGTATGCTTGGCGTCTTCCAGCGAGCGGTAGTCCGGGCGGCAATCGGCCGACGTGCGGTTATAATTCAGTCCGGCATATGAGAGGAAGAGCATGGACCGTGCCGCGCGCATATACTGTATATTGAGCAATTCCTGACAACCGGCCTTCCCGGGGAAGGATATGGCGAAGGCCTCCGAGAACAGTTCACGGCGGTATATCTTGTTATGAATCTGCGGATTGAGGTAGCTCCCGTCGCCGATGAAGCGGATGTATTGCCTGAGCTCTTGTCCCGAAATGATGGTGTCGCTGAGTTCCGAAAGCCCCTGTGTCATTTCGGCGCCGCGTTTTTTAAGCACGCTTTCGCGGTAGCGTGTCTGCATCTCCGCAAGGTCTATGTTGCGCTCCTCCATGGCGGAGACGAGCGTTTCCGCCGTGTCGGTGTCGAGCCACGAATCTGTGTCGATGAAGATAATGTACTTCCCGGATGTATTGCCGACGCAGAGACGCAATTGTTCCCACAGAGAAATCTGCGGCTGCGTTGCCACGTATTTTACGTTGTCGGACCCGGGACAGAGGCGCTTTATCATCACCTTTTGGTAACCGTGGTCCGAAAGGTCGGAGACTATCACCTCGAAGTCGGTGAAAGTCTGCGAAGTGATGGCGGAGATGCAGCGGCGCAATACGCGCTGGTGCGGACGTATCGTTATTATGAAGGAGAGGAGCGGCTGTGGCATAATAGGTGCGTTTTTAGGTGTCCCCGCCAAAACACGGGGAGAAACTTGCGTTATTTGAAACGGACCACCCGGAATCCGGGGGAATCCTTTTTGGAATATTTGAAATAGTCGGAAAGCGGGGCTGTCTCGAAGGTGACTTTACCTTTCTTCAAGGAGGCGTGCATCATGTAGAGCTTGCCGTCGCGTTTGCGCAACAGCGCCACATGGCTTGAGTCGAGACCCTCTTTGTTGGATACGAAGCTGATCATGTCGCCGTCTTCGAGAGCCTCGACAACAGCCTTTTCGCCGGCAGCCGATTTAGGTATGTAAGGAATCTTCATCGAGCGGAAGCCCATCTCCAGGTCGCGGCATTTCTGAAGTTGCTCCTTATCCTTGAAGGCGGGGTACGAATCCGGGTGTTTGGTCATGAAGTCGAGCGTCTTGAGCACGGAGCGGTGACACGCGATAGTGGGTGTGATGTCGGTGATGTTGCCGCGGTAGATGTTGTCGCCGAACCAGTCGGTGGCATAGTGAAGGCGCGAGGCGTAGTCCACGCGGCGGCCGCGGCGGTAGCGTATGTTCTCGATGCTGCGGGCATAGTCGCGCCACGAACCGGAGCCGGAGCGCGCAGTGTTGGCAAGTGCGTAGCATGATTCCACGAAGGTTACACAGTCCAGACCGTGTACGTTGATAACCAGCGCTTTGTCGTCATAGCCGAGAGTGTTTGCCACGTAGGGGCGACCTTCAAGCAGTTCGGCGGCGCGGCACAGGAGTTTGCCCATCGGCTCGTCTGCATACGGTTCCAGAACCGACAGCATACTTGTGATGTCGACGGTGTCTTGGCCGCAGTGGAAATCGTAGACTTCGGGCGATGGGGCTTCCTCCTCATCTTCGTAGTACGAGACTTGCGGGGCGGGGTATTCCGCAGCGGGGATGCTGTAGCCGGTTATTCCGGCGGCGCCCGCTATTCCCAGGGCGAGGAGGAGTCCGTATTTCTGTTTCATTTCAATTGTATGGTATGGAAAGTGATGAATGACGTCAGTCAGAGGAGGAAAGGAGTCGGAAAGAGAGGCAAGGAAAGAATGTCAAGAAAACTGATGAATCTTGAGTAAAGCGATGACACTCAGTTGCTTGACCGGCGTGAATAATAGTGGATGCCATAAAAGCGTTCAACCACCCAGGGCGCCGAAGCGGCGACCGAGGTGGCGATACTAAAATATGGTGGAATCCTTCAGAAGTCAACGATGTCAGTTTCAGCGTCGATGTCTATATCGTCGTCGATGTCTGTGAAGATGTCGTCTTCCCAAGGTTCCGGATCTGGATCCGGGCCTGCGTATTCCATGATGGGGTAAGGATCCGGTTCGGGTTCGGGACCGTCGATGTTGGTCGGTAATACGGCAGGACCAGAGGGGTTTCCGCCTGGATTGAAACCGGGATCGATGCCGGGTTCATTACCGGGGTCGGCAACGGGATTTATGCCGGGTTCATTACCGGGGTCGGCACCGGGATTTATGCCGGGTTCATTACCGGGCTCATAACCGGGTTCATAACCGGGCTCATAACCGGGGTCGGCGCCGGGATCTACGATTGTTACAGGCTCTGAGCCGAAGATATTAGGCGGAATCATATTGACTGTGCCGAGGTTTACTCCGGGCTGGTCGCCGTCTTCGTTGTCGATGGTTTCCATGATGGAGTCAATCTGCGGCTCTTCTGAGAGGTCTGTGGGTTCCACTATGTGGACGGGGGCTTCGTGGTAGTGGTGTTCAATCACTGTGGTGGGTTCGTGTTGCTCTTCAGCCTTGGGCTGTTCTTCCACTTTCTGTTCATCCTTGTCATCCTGCTCTTCTCCTTGGGGGAGATGTGTCACTGCGTAAGCGCCGCCGGCGCCGAGTATGGCTGCTCCACCGGCTACCGCGGCTATTTTAGCGGCCTGGTTGTCACCGTGTCGGGGGCTCTTCGGAGCTTTGTGGCTCATCATGTTGTAAGTGTCGTCGTTCATAACTTCCTGAGTTTTTACGTTATATGTTTTGTTTGAATAATCGTTGGTAATTGCAGAGCATGAGGGTTCCCTCGTCGTCGCGCAGGTGCATCGGGCCACCTTTGCATTTGAGGAAAACGTCACAGTCGCGGCAGTCGCCGTTGCGGCGCCAGTCGAAGGTGCGGAAAGGCACGAAGCGGTTCACCCACACATCCCAGAAATCGTCCTGATAGATGTTGCCCTGCGTGTAATGTGATCGTATGGAGAGGCAACCCGAGATGTCGCCGTTCTCGCGGACCGAAGCGCAGGAGATGCCCGCCTGGCAGTTGTAGCCGTAGCTGCGCACGCGTTTCTCGTAGTCGCCCAGATAGCCTTCGCACGAGAAGCTGAGGTTGATCTTGCCCTCGTGGCGCGTTTCGACGATGAACTCCATGAGCTGGCGTACCTGGTCGGCGGAGAGTTGCAGCCCGAGTTCGTCCTTGGCGCGTCCCATAGGGGCGATGGCGAAGCAGCGCCACTGTTGCACACCGGCCTCTGTCAGGAGGCGTTTCAGTTCCGGCAGGGAGTCGATGTTGCGAGGGTTGACGCAGGTGATGACATCCCAGGTGAGGTGCGGGGCACGGCGTATGTGGGCTATGGCGTCGAACACCTTGTCGAAGCTTCCCGGCTGGCGTCGTAGCCAGTCGTGTTCGGGGCGCAGCCCGTCGAGGTCTACTGCCAGCGAGCGCAGTCCCGATTTCGAGAGTTCGCGCATCATGGGGCCGTCGAGTAGCATCGCGTTCGATACCGTTCCCCACAGGAATCCCATCTCCGTAATCTTGCGTCCGCATTCCGGCAGATCCTTGCGCACCAGGGGTTCACCCCCGATGGTATGTACCACACAGCGGGTTCCGGGTTGGTGTGCGCGGATGGAGCGGAGCACCGGTTCAATGTCGGCGAACGGCATGTCGTGGCTTTCCGAGCGCTTCAGGCAGTCGCTGCCGCAGTGGCGGCACTCCAGGTTGCAACGCAGGGTGCATTCCCAAAAGAAGGTGTAGATCGGAAAGATGCGTGTCGTTGACATTTTTCGGTAGATTTATGAGTTTTTGGTCGGTTCTGGTCTCTTTTGGTCCGGTTTTTCCCGTTCCGTTTACGTTGCAAATTTAGTAAAAAATCTCGTATTTGGGCAAATATAAAGCAATAAATATGACGAACCTCGCGGATTATTTGATGAAGCGACCCCGGATCTTGGCTGTTCGCGAAATAATGACTAACTTTGTGGCAAAATATGGAACGGAACCGGCCTAAAATATTTTTGGTATTGCCTTGCTACAACGAGGCAGACGCGTTGCCGCAGACGCTGCGGCGCCTGACGGCGTTGCTCGACCGCCTTTCTACGGAAGGGAAGATTGCGGCAAAGAGTGCCATACTGTGCGTCGATGACGGGAGCACCGACACCACGTGGAGCATAATCACCGGCGGCGCATCGCTGACGCCGCGCATCACCGGGCTGCGGCTGGCACGAAACTGCGGCCAGCAGACGGCCCTAATGGCAGGGCTCGAAGAGGTGGCCGCCCGTTGCGACGCCGCGCTCACCCTCGACGCCGACCTGCAGGACGACCCCTCGGTTATTCCCATGATGCTCGGCGAGTTTGCCAACGGAGCGGATACTGTCTACGGCGTGCGACGTTCACGTGACACCGACTCGCGTGCCAAACGCTGGAGCGCACGTGCCTTCTATTCGGTGCGCAGCAAGCTCGCCGCCGACAACGTGCGCGACCACAGCGACTTCCGCCTGATGTCGGCCACGGTGCTTCGCCGTTTGGCGGAATACGGCGAGGCCAACCTATATCTACGCGGGCTGCTGCCGTTGCTCGGCGGAAAAACCGCCGTGGTGGAATACGACCGCGCCGAGCGCGTGGCCGGACGCTCCAAGTATGCCGGACGCAGCATGGTGTCTCTTGCCCTCGACGGTATAACCTCCTTCACTTCGCGTCCCATACGCGCCATCTTCATCGTGGGGCTGGTGTTGCTCATCCTCGACGTGGCGGTGGCGCTCTACGTCTTCATCTCCTACTTCCGCGGCGACAGTATACAGGGCTGGACCTCACTGATGCTTTCGGTGTGGTTCCTCGGCTCCATCCTGCTAATGGCGGTGGGAATTATCGGCGAATACATCGGTAAAATATATATAGAGGTGAAACGCCGACCGCGGTGGTTCATTCAGGAAAGGACCGAAGAATTATGACCGAGCGTGAGGAATACGGGGGTACGGTAGTGGTCTTCGACCTTGACGACACACTGTTTCCGGAGCGCGAATGGGCTGTTGGCGCTTACCGCCTCGTGGCCTCGCAGTCGCAGTTCGCCGGTCATTCCGCATCTATCGAAAAGCTGATGTCCGATGCCCTGACGCATCGCGAAAATCCGTTCGACCGCCTCGAAGCCTACATGGCGGCCAACTCCCTGAGTTATCCCGGAAGTATCCCGGCGCTCGTTGCCCTTTACCGCTCGTGGCAGCCGGAAAAGCTTACGCCGTGGCCCGACGCTTTGGAAATATTGTGCGAACTGGAAAGCCGCGGTATTCCCCGCGCCCTGATAACCGACGGGCGCTCGCTGACGCAGCGCGCCAAACTCCGCGCCCTCGGCGTCTCCGGATTTTTCCTTCCCGAAGACATCCTCATCTCCGGAGAAACCGGCGCCCGGAAGACGGAATCCGGCAATTTCGCCGCCGTGGAAAACCGTTATCCCTGCGCCGCACGTTATATATATATAGGAGACAATCCCGCGCGCGACTTCACGGTGCCGCGCAGCCGCGGGTGGGAATGTCTGTGCCTGCGTGCCCGCAAGGGCAACATACACGCGCAGCCGCAGACCGACGTCCCTCTTATTTCTTCACTTAACGAATTGAAACTCAGACTGTGATAAAGTATGAAAACAGCATTGATAACCGGAATCACCGGCCAGGACGGCTCGTATCTGGCCGAGTTTCTCCTCGAAAAAGGGTATGAGGTGCACGGAGTGATGCGCCGCAGCTCCTCGTTCAACACCGGACGCATAGAGCACCTTTACCTCGACGAGTGGGTGCGCGACATGCACCGCAAGCGTCTGCTCCACCTCCATTACGGCGACATGACCGACTCCTCGTCGCTCATCCGCATCATCAAGGAAACGAAGCCCGACGAGATTTACAACCTGGCGGCGCAGAGCCATGTCAAGGTGTCGTTCGAGGTGCCGGAATATACTGCCGACGTAGTTGGCATAGGCACGCTGCGCCTACTCGAGGCCGTGCGTATTCTGGGCCGCGAGAAGGTGACACGCATCTACCAGGCCTCCACCAGCGAACTCTACGGCAAGGTGGCCGAAATGCCTCAGACCGAAACCACCCCGATGCGTCCCCAAAGCCCGTACTCCTGCGCCAAGCTCTACGGCTACTGGATAACGAAAAACTACCGCCAGAGCTATGGAATGTTCGCCTCAAACGGCATTCTCTTCAACCACGAGAGCGAGCGCCGCGGCGAGAACTTCGTGACCCGGAAAATCACCCTCGCGGCCGCGCGCATAGCCGCCGGCAAGCAGGATATGCTGTATCTCGGTAACCTCAACGCCCTGCGCGACTGGGGTTATGCCCGCGACTACGTGGAGTGCATGTGGCTCATCCTGCAGCAACCCGAACCCGACGACTACGTCATAGCCACCGGCGAACAGCATTCCGTGCGCGAGTTCACCACCCTGGCTTTCCGCCATGTAGGCATCCACCTGCGCTGGGAAGGGGAGGGACTCGGCGAAAAGGGCATCGACACCGCCACCGGACGCGTTCTGGTGGAGGTAGACCCTCGTTTCTTCCGTCCTTCTGAAGTGGAAACGCTGCTCGGCAATCCCGAAAAGGCACGCAAAAAACTCGGCTGGAACCCGCGCAAGACGTCGTTCGAGGAACTGGTGCGCCTCATGGTGGCCTCCGATGTGGAACTGGTAAAAAAGGACTGCCATGATTGCTAAGGACGCGAAAATCTATGTGGCCGGCCACCGGGGCCTGGTCGGCTCTGCTATCTCGGAGTCGCTCCGCGAGCGCGGTTATACCAATGTCATAGGCCGCACCCACAAGGAACTCGACCTGCTCGACGGTGTGGCCGTGCGCGAGTTTTTCGACCGCGAAAAGCCTGAATACGTGGTACTTGCAGCCGCGCATGTGGGAGGCATAATGGCCAACCTTAAATACCGCGCCGACTTCATCTGGCAGAACCTCCAGATCCAGCAGAACGTGATAGGGGAGAGCTACCGCCACGGCGTGAAGAAGCTCCTATTCCTGGGCAGTACCTGCATCTATCCGCGCGAGGCGCCGCAACCCATCACCGAAGACGCGCTACTGACCTCGCCGCTCGAATATACAAACGAGCCGTATGCCATAGCCAAGATAGCCGGCCTGAAAATGTGCGAAAGCTTCAACCTCCAGTACGGCACCGACTACATAGCCGTCATGCCCACCAACCTCTACGGTCCGGGCGACAACTTCAATCTCGAGACGAGCCACGTCTTGCCGGCCATGATCCGCAAGGTGCATCTTGCCAAAGCCCTCATGGAAGGCGACATGGCGGAGATACGCCGCGACCTTGACCGCCGCCCGGTGGAGGGAACCGACGGCAACGCCTCTGCCTCCGTGATAGTTGCCATACTCGAGAAATACGGCATCATGCCCGGCGTGCTCCGCCTGTGGGGCACCGGAACGCCTGTCCGCGAGTTCCTGTGGAGCCGCGACATGGCCGACGCTTCGGTCTATGTTCTCGAAAACATCGACTTCGACGACGTGCGCGGCACCGATCCCGAAGTGCGCAACTGCCACATAAACATCGGCTCAGGCGTAGAGCACACCATCGCCGAGACGGCGGCGCTCGTCGCAAAATCGGCCGGCTACAACGGCCGCATAGAGTGGGACAGCACCAAGCCCGACGGCACGATGCGCAAACTCTGCGATGTAACCAAGATACATAATCTCGGCTGGCGCCACACCGTAGAGCTCGAAGAGGGCATAGACCGCCTCACCCGTTGGTATCTCGAATCCTGAACCGCTCGTCGATTTAGTGAAAAACAATCCCCGGTTTGCCATTGGCGACCGGGGATTTTGCCTCTTTAACCCCGTAAAAATAAAAAAAATATCACTTTACCTCAATTTTTCTCCCTAAAAATTTGCACGGTTGCTTGCAATATGTTACCTTTGCACCGAACAACCCTATTGCACCATGAACGACACATTGATGCCTCGCACCAAAATTCTTGTGATATACACAGGGGGAACTATCGGAATGATAGAGAACCCTACTACCCATGCGCTCCAACCTTTCAATTTCGACCACCTGATTGAAAATGTTCCAAAAATCAAGCTTCTTGACTTCGACATTGACAATATCCAGTTCCACGACCCGCTGGACTCCTCGGCGATGAACCCCGGACATTGGGCCGAAATTGCACAACACATCGACCGTAACTACGACCTCTACGACGGCTTCGTTATCCTGCACGGCACCGACACTATGGCCTATACCGCCTCGGCGTTGAGTTTCATGTTCGAGAACCTTGACAAACCCGTAATCATCACCGGCTCGCAGCTCCCAATCGGGGAAGTGCGCACCGACGGCGAAGAAAACCTCATCACTGCACTCCAGGTGGCTGCCGCCCGCGACTGCACCGGGCGCCACATAGTGCGCGAAGTGGCCATCCTCTTCGAAAACTACCTCTGGCGCGGAAACCGTAGTACCAAATACAGCGCTGACAATTTCAACGCCTTCAAGTCTAACAACTACCCGCATCTGGCCAAGATAGGCCTCGGCATCCAGTATGCCAAGGAGGCTCTGTGGCGCCAGCCCGTCACCGGCCCGCTGAAAGTGCATTACGAGATGGACCCGAACGTGCTCTACCTCGACCTCTTCCCCGGCATCAGCGAGAGCACCGTGCGCTATCTGCTCGCCACTCCCGGAATAAAGGGGGTGGTACTCAAGACCTTCGGCGCCGGCAACGGTCCCACGGACAAATGGTTTATCGACGCCATAGCCGAAGCCGTGGCACGCGGCCTGGTGATCGTCAACATCACGCAGTGCTCCAACGGTTCGGTGCACCCGATGCGCTACCTTACCGGCTACGAGCTGGCCCGCGCCGGCGTAATCTCCGGCCGTGACCTCACTTCCGAAGCCGCCATCACCAAGCTGATGTATCTCTTCGGCAAGGGACTCTCCCCCGACGAGGTGAAGAGCGAGATGGAACGTTCCCTGCGCGGCGAAATGACCTGCGAAGACTGAGACCGTGGCATAACAAGCATTTCGGTACCCCGATTCCGAGGAACGGCGCTAACTATTCGGCGCGAGGTTTGTTAATAAGTAAATGGTCAGATTAAACACATATCAGAAACTTCGGCATTTTTGAGCGATT
>OGNF01001465.1_pt1 | contig 21407 bp, 18 predicted proteins | sample 1573321 | NCBI WGS metagenome assembly OGNF01 (sample SAMEA2581911, study PRJEB24529) | metagenome | biome: Human gut stool | place: China | collected 2011
TGTAGAACATAATACGTATGTAATATCTCTTGTTTCAACATGTTACAGATTTGAAAAAAGAGATATTACATACGTATTATGTTCTACAATATTGGTTAATGTGTGGGCAGTGCTTAATTACGCGGGCATGGATCCATTCTACATATACAAGGATGTTCCAGCTGCCATGAAAACGGTGTACATATCTTCGCTTGGTAATATAGATATATATGGAATGTATGTTAATATGATGCTTGCACTTGCCATGTTTTCGTTTGTATATGAGGAAAGTACAGCAGGTAAGCTTTTTTATGGTATTTGTGCACTGCTAGGAATGATGGGTTCATTGGCATCAGACAGCGATATGGCAGTTGCAGGCATGTTTTTTGCATTTGTGATTCTTATATATTTTGCAATATCAGATTATAACAGATTAATAAGGTATTTTATGCTCGCTGTAGAATTGTTTATTGCAGGACGTATACTTGGGGTTATATATATATTTAATCAGTTTAATACGAGGATTATAAAAAGTGTTGGCAGTATTATTGTTTACAAGAATGTATTTGTAGTGTTTCCAGTTGTCTGTTTCATAGCTATATTTATTATCCAGATGCTTCACGACAAATGTGATTTGTTCGCCAATAAAAAACTGATTGATAAAATAAAAAAAATATATGTAATCATATGTGTTGTATTTGCAGCAGCTGCATGTCTGATGGTTATTATATGTACAGCTGTACAGAGAGGTCCGCTTGCTATTACTGATGACTGGGGCTCAGGACGTGGATACATATGGAAAAACTCGCTGGATGGATTTAAAAATCTTCCATTCATAAATAAAATATTCGGTGCAGGAGAGGCTTCTACAGCATGGGTTTTAAGTGATTATTCTGCTGCTGCCAACAACATATTTAACAGAGGAAGAGTAGACAATGCTCACAATATATGGATTAATATGCTTATAACACTTGGTATTGCCGGTCTTATAGTATATGTTTTACTTCTTGTAGCAGCAATCAGCAATATAAAGAGGCACCTTAAAGGTTCAAGTGAAGCCTGCCATATGAACAAATCAAGATATATGCTTGCAGGTGCAGGTCTTGCTGTTATGGTATATTCAATCCAGGGAACGGCTGAAATGCTGGAGGTTATTACATTTCCAATATTTTTTTGTCTGTTAGCAATGCTGAATTGCAGCACAAAAAATAAAAACACAGAAAAACAGGAATTAAATAAAAAAGAAACAGATATATAAATATCTGGCAGATTAGTATTTTGTAAGGAGAGTGTAAGGATATTATGGCAAAATATATTATGGCTTTAGATCAGGGGACAACAAGTTCAAGATGTATTCTTTTTGATAAGGCTGGAAACATATGCAGTATGGCACAGAAAGAGTTTGAACAGATATATCCAAGACCAGGGTGGGTTGAACATAATCCTATGGAAATATGGTCTTCACAGTACGCAGTTATATCTGAAGCTATGGCATTACTTGGTGCTAAAGCAAAGGATATAGCTGGAATTGGAATAACTAATCAGAGAGAAACAACAATCGTATGGGATAAAGAAACAGGAGAACCTGTATATAATGCTATAGTATGGCAGTGCAGAAGAACAGCAAAGGATGTAAAAGCACTTATAAGAGATGGTTATGGTGAAGTCATAAAGGCAAAGACGGGACTTGTTCCAGATGCGTACTTTAGCGCTACTAAGATAGCCTGGATTCTGAATAATGTAGAAGGTGCAAGGAAAAGAGCAGAAGAAGGAAAACTGCTTTTTGGTACGGTTGACACATGGCTTATATGGAAGCTTACAGGTGGAGCCATACATGTAACAGATTACACTAATGCCTCAAGAACAATGCTTTTTGATATACATAAGCTATGCTGGGATAAAGAGCTTATTAATAAGCTTAATATACCTGAATCAATGCTTCCTGAGGTAAAACCATCGAGCTGTATATATGGATATACAGACAGTTCAGTCATAGCAGGTAGTATACCTATAGCTGGTGCAGCTGGTGACCAGCAGGCAGCACTTTTTGGACAGTGCTGTTTTGATGCTGGTGAAGTAAAGAATACTTATGGAACAGGCTGCTTTCTTCTTATGAATACTGGAAAGGAACCGGTTATATCAGAACACGGACTTATAACAACTATTGCGGCTAGTACCAACGACTGCGTAAAGTATGCACTTGAAGGCAGTGTGTTTACAGGTGGAGCTGTTATACAGTGGCTTAGGGATGAAATGCGTATGATTAAGAATTCTTCGCAATCGGAGAATTATGCAAGAATGGTTGAGGATACTAATGGTGTATATATAGTTCCGGCATTCTCAGGATTAGGTGCACCATACTGGAATCCATATGCAAGAGGCACAATAGTAGGAGTTACAAGGGGAGCAGGCAAGGAACATTTTATTAGAGCATCATTAGAATCTATAGCTTACCAGACATATGATGTACTTAAAGCTATGGAAAGTGATACCGGACATGTTGTAAGTGAATTAAAGGTTGATGGAGGTGCAAGTGCTAACGATTTTCTTATGGAATTTCAGTCAGATATACTGGATGCATCTATCAGAAGACCAAGATGCATAGAAACAACAGCACTTGGAGCTGCTTATCTTGCGGGGTTATCAGTTGGCTTTTTTAAGAATGAAGATGAGATAAAAGATAACTGGCAGCTTGATACTACATTTGAAAGCAGCATATCACCTGCTAAAAGAGACAGCCTTCTTATGGGTTGGAGAAGAGCTGTTAAATGCGCTATTAATTATACAGAGGAATAAAAATATATTTTGCGATATTTATGATATTGGAGGAAACTTGATTGGATAATAATGTAGGGAAGGCAGCTAAAGTTATAGAACAGGTTAATAAAGTTATACTTGGAAAAGACAGGAAGGTCAAGGAGATTATGACAGCATTTCTTGCTGGTGGACATATACTTCTTGAGGATATACCAGGAGTTGGTAAAACAACTCTAGCAACTGCATTTTCAAAAGCTATGAAGCTGGACTGTAAAAGAGTTCAGTTCACACCTGATGTTATGCCATCAGATCTTACTGGATATTCTGTATACAGAAGTGATCTTGGACAGTTCGTATATCAGCCAGGCAGTGTATTCTGTAACCTGCTGCTTGCTGATGAGATAAACAGAACATCACCCAAAACACAGTCAGCCCTCCTTGAGGTCATGGAGGAAAGAAAGGTATCAGTTGAGGGAATAACAAGAGATGTTCCTGATCCTTTTATAGTAATAGCAACGCAGAATCCATATGGCAATGCAGGTACGCAGAGTCTTCCAGAGGCACAGATGGACAGGTTTATGATAACGATGTCTATAGGATATCCTGATTTTGAAAGTGAGATGGATATGGCAATGTCAATTGGAAAAACAGGACGGACAGATATGGTGGAGCCGGTTATAACAGCAGAAGATGTTAAGGAAATGCAGGAAGAGATATATGATGTATATATGAATAAAAGCATATATAAGTACATAATTGAACTTGTTACAGCAACCAGGGAATCTGAATATATAGAAAGAGGTGCAAGCCCAAGAGCAACAATTGCACTCGTAAAAATGTCAAAGGCTTGGGCATGGCTTAATGGAAGAGATTATGTTATTCCTTCTGATGTAGGTACACAGTTTGAGTATGTGATTTCACACAGAATAGTACCTGATATGTCAGCACGTATGGAAAAGTTGTCAAAATCAGACATAATAAATAATATTGTAAAGTCTGTAAAAAGGCCGGTTGTTGGAGAAAAGAGCGTAAACTGAGGATGAAAGAATATGATGTCTAAAGTATTATTAATCTTTTTTGTTGTTATTTCGTGGTATGTTGCAGGAATGGTCCATTCATTTGCATTGATGTTATATGCAGTATGCCTTACTTCTTTTATGCTTGCTATGCATTTTGTTACAAGTATATATAAAAAAAGAGTGTCATTTGCTTTTGCTTCTGATTATGCAAGTGCGGTTGAAGGCAGAGATTATCTTGTCAGGGTTAATATAAATAATAATCATGGTCTGCCAGTAAGTAAAATCAGACTTGATATTGAAGTGTCATATGGTTTTAATGGAAATAAAACAAAATATATGCTTACAAAGAAAATATATGGAAGCTGTCATAAGAAAAAAGATTCTATAAATTTTACAATAAGGATGCCTTATGCAGGACCGGCATGTGTATATATTAAGCGTGTATATTTTTATGATTATACAGGTGTGTTCAGAAGAAAGGCTGTAACTGACAGTCATATGAATATAGCTGTGCTGCCGTATATTGAGGATGGCAGTATTTATATGGAATATGCTGCATCTGCAGCTGAGGCTTCCCAGGATTTATATGTTAACAGAAGTGGAAATTCAGTTGATGATATAAGACAGATAAGAGAATATCAGACAGGCGATTCCTACAGGCATATACACTGGAATCTAAGTGCTAAAACAGGGAGCCTTCTTGTTAAAGAATTCTCGCAGGAGACAGATATAGAAGTCAATGTGTTTGCAAAGGTGTTTATAGATGATTTATATGATTATAAGAAAATGGGAGATTTTTATGACAAGCTTGCCAATGAGACAATGTGGCTTATTAACGATAAAAGTATAATTAATCTTTTGTGGTATGATTATGAATATGATACGTTTATTAAACATCGTGTGAATAACAGAAAGGATTGCGAAGATGTGCTGTATGCTCTTTTTCTGTATCACGAAAAATGCAGGGTTAATAATAAAAAAACAGGCATGAATAAAGAACTTCCATCTGCATATAAAGAAGGAAATATAGTTGTGGTAGATACTAGTCTTAAGATGAGTGTTAATGGCAGTATAAAAGTATAAGTTATAGCGGAATGGAGAACAGTATGAAAACAGATATCAGTATAACGGTCAAACGGACAGAAGATAGTGGCTACAGAGGAAACATGTATCTTGGTTTTGCTGCGCTTTTTTGTGGCGTTCTTTCTGTTCTTCTGTTTATAAGTGGATTTAATGCTATAGGATATACGGGGGAACTTGTGTATCTGTCTGCGTTTTTGTTATCTTTTATATTCTGTTATGTGTATTACAATAAACCACAATTGTCAGTTGCATTATGCGTAATGATTTTTATAGGTATATTTATTGTGGTAATAACTGGACTGGATGATTTGCAGCTACAGGCGTATTCAGTATTTACGGCTTTCAGTGAGGGGAGAGCGGCTGTCAGGAATATAACTAAGCTTATGTGTGTGTTTACACCATTGCTAGTTGGTGTGTTTTATCTTTTTGAGATAGTTTTTAAGGTGCATTTTGTTTTGTCATTTGTTATGGTTTCTTTTTTACTGGCTTCACCTTTTCTTAAAATATCCATATCAGTCTTTAACATTTTTATTATGCTTGTATACCAGATTTTGTTTTATCTGATGAATAATCTGGATAAAAAGAAAAGAAAAACTCTGTATTCATCACATACAGTAAACAGCAGAAAAAACATTATGGGAAAATGTACAGTCATGTGTGCTGCATTGCTTTTTGCATCATTTGTTCTATCAGCTGTTATTATGAATACAATATCTGAGCCAGTATATAATTCGGTAAGCGGAATAGAAGAGGTGGTTTATAAGGTATCAAGTATAGCCAGTAACAGAGCCTCTGATATCAGCATGAATGGAAGTATAAGTACAGGAAACAATTATCAGACTGGGGCAGAACAGATTAAACTTACAACACAAAGAAAGCCGGAAGAGGATGTATATCTTATAGGTTACAGAGGTGGAGAGTATACAGGTAATAACTGGAATAAGGCTGATGATGTACAGATATGTAATGAACTGGATAAGAAAAAGGGAAATACATATGCCAGATATAGTTCAATATATAGTACATCTGAGGTGTTTGGAAACCTGTATTATCTTGGCAATTATATTATGAAAAGTAATGGACTGGCTGTTTCAAAGGATAAAGACAGGAGACTTCAGCTTGATATAGCTTATACAAGTGATAAAAATAATATAATGCTGGAGCCATATTGCAGTAATCTGTATCTGGCACAGAAAAACTCTTATGATGAGTATAGTGTTATGTATTATGAACAAAAGGATATGGTTTCTTTATGGGATTCAGATAATATAACTGATTTAACGAAGAAATCAAGGATGGATGATTACATAAATGTGCAGTCTAATTATAAAACTGCAATGAAATCTTACTATACGCAGTATTCAGATGATATTACGCCACAGCTGGCTTCGTATGTTAAGGATAATCCCCTTTCATCACTTGAAGAAAAAACAACATTTATATTATATACACTTATGAGTAATACAAGCTACACAAGGACTCCTGGGATTATGCTTGGAAATACTGATGTGGCAGATAAGTTTCTTTTTGAGTCTAAAAAAGGATATTGTGTCCATTATGCAACAGCTGCAACACTTATGTACCGTATGTACGGAATTCCTGCAAGGTATGTAACAGGGTTTAAGGTGTCTGCTGACTGTTTTAAAGAAAATGCTGATGGGCAGTGGAGTACAGCAGTTACAGATTCAGCACAGCATGCGTGGACAGAAATTTTTATAGATAATTATGGATGGGTACCGGTTGATGTTACGCCAGCAGCAGATGGAACTATGAGGGTTTCTTATCCTGGATATAATATGGAAATATTTAACCAGATAATGCAGCAGAATAACTGGACAGCTGATATGCCAAGTATAAATGATATATCAAAGGAAAAAACAGAATATGTAATAACTTGGCAGGGTGCTGTTAAAGCAGCTATAAAGAGATTTTTAAGGCTTGTATGGAGATTGCTTAAAACACTGTTGCTGTTTATAGCTGTAATTGGTGTAGCAGCTTCGCCTTTATGGTTAAGATTAAGAAGAAATATAATACTTAAAAGACAGAACAAGAAAAAAGCAGTTTCTATATATAAAAGACTGATGTGTATGCTCCATACGACAGGCTATGTGACAGAGTATGATGGCACGGAGGAGGACTTTGCTGATGTGCTTGTAGCAGAATTTGCAGAGGATTATAAAGAGGATATGGCAGATATAAAAAGGGCAGTAGATGTATCAGTACAATCGGAGTTTTCTTTACATAGGGCAGCATCTTCTGATACGCAATGCGTTCTTAATGTGTACAATAAGATATCAGATATTATATATAACAGGCTTAGATGGTGGGAGAAAATAGTGTTCAGATATGTATATTGTTTTTAGACTTGACTATTCTTAATATTTATACTATTCTAATGAAAGTTTGAAATATATTTCATTGGAGGTAATATATATGCAATTAGCAATTATAACAATACAGCAGGTTTTGGTTTTGTTTGTATTAATATTTGCGGGTTTTATATGTGTGAAGGCAGGTGCGGTAAAAATAGAAGGCAAGAAGGCATTTTCTGATCTGCTTGTTTATTTTGTTGTACCATGTATGATTATTAATTCATACCTGACAGATTTTGATTCTGATATATTCAGGAATATATTGTATGCACTTTGGCTGAGTGTACTTCTTATAGCTATAGGTATAGCTGTTACTTTTATATTATCGATGCGTATTAAAGATGATAATCTTCCAGTTGTAAGATTCGGATGTATGTTTTCTAATGCGGCTTATATGGGTTTTCCGTTGATTCAGGCTTTGTTTGGCAGTGAAGGGCTTATATATGCAAGTGCATTTGTTACAGTGTTTAATATATTGTTATGGACACTTGGATATTCAGTTGTAAGCCGGACAATCAGCTGGAAGATGGTTGTAAAAAAGATATTTACGACTCCGGCGACACTTGCTGTTTTTGCCGGAATCATAATATTTGTTTTAAGAATTCCAATGCCATCAGTGCTTCATCAGGCCATAAGTGCAGCAGGTGCAGTTAACACTCCGTTATCAATGTTTATAACAGGCATGATTATTGCAGCAAGTGATATTAAGAAAATGTTTGCAAATAAACTTGTGTATTTTTCAATAATTGTAAGGATGATAATTATTCCTGCAATATGTATTGCGGTTTTTGAGTTGTTAAATATTCATGGAATGGTTGCCAATATTGTAATCATACTTGAGGCGTGTCCTTGTGCGGCTATCACATCTGTTTTTGCTGTACAGTTTAACTATGATGATGATGTAGCAGCAGCCTCAGTTGTTTTAACAACGCTTGTTAGTATAGTAACACTTCCTATAGTGGCGTTTGTTATAACAACTTTATAACAATTAATTGTTTTTTAATATAATGCCAGTAATTGTGAGGTTATTGGCATTTATTTTTTTTGTTTTTTATGTTATTATGATGTACGTGTCAAAAAGTCACAAAGCGGTTGTGATTGGATAAATGAACATTTTAGGACGGAGAAATATATGAAAATTTTATTTGTTTCGCTTGGCTGTGATAAGAATCTGGTTGATACAGAGAATATGCTTGGAATATTAAAAAATAAAGGCTTTGAGTTTACAGATGATGAATGGGATGCAGATATAATAGCTGTCAATACCTGTTGCTTCATAGGAGATGCCAAGCAGGAAAGTATTAATACGATATTAGAGATGGCAGAGCATAAGAAGGATGCAAAGTGTAAAGTGCTTGTAGCAGCAGGCTGCCTTGCACATAGGTATCAGGATGAGATTATAAAAGAAATTCCAGAGGTTGATGCATTTGTCGGCACATCTTCATATGATAAGATAGCTGATATGATTACTTCTGTTCTTGAGGAAAAGGGTATAACTAATTTTGTAGAGGATGCAGACAGAATGCCGATGGTTAAAGAGGACAGAATAGTTACAACACCAGGTTATTATGAATACTTAAAGATAGCTGAGGGCTGTGATAAGAGATGTACATATTGTATAATACCAAAGGTAAGAGGAAACTACAGAAGTTTTCCAGTTGAATATCTTATCAGTCAGGCAGAAAAACTTGTTGCGGGTGGAGTAAGAGAGCTTATTCTGGTTGCTCAGGAGACAACGCTTTACGGAGTTGATCTGTATGGAAAGAAATCACTACCTATGCTTCTGCATGAGTTATCCAAAATAAAAGACTTAAAATGGATAAGAATTCTTTACTGTTATCCTGAGGAGATTGATGATGAGCTTATAGAAGCTATCAAGAATGAACCAAAGGTGTGTCATTATCTTGATATGCCTATACAGCATGCAAGTGATAATGTCCTGAAACGAATGGGCAGAAGAACTAATAAGAAGGAACTTATAGACATAACAGCAAGGTTAAGACGTGAGATTCCGGATATTGCTTTAAGGACAACACTCATTACAGGTTTTCCAGGTGAAACTTATGAAGAACACCAGGAGGTGATGGAGTTTATTGACGAATGTGAATTCGACAGGCTTGGAGTATTTACGTATTCAAGAGAAGAGGATACTCCGGCAGCATCAATGCCTGATCAGATAGATGAAGCGGTGAAAGAAGAATACAGAGATGAGATAATGCAGCTTCAGCAGGAAATATCAGCTGACAGGTCAGCTGATATGGTTGGAAGTATACTTGAGGTTATGATAGAAGGATACATTGCTGAGGATAATACTTATGTTGGACGTTCATATAAGGATGCACCTAATGTTGATGGACTTGTTTTTGTGGAATGTGACAGGGAACTGATGTCAGGTGATTTTGTTAATGTACTTATTACAGGCTCAACGGAGTATGATCTTATAGGAAAAATAGTTGAAGAATAAATTATTATCTGAAAGTAAAGGGAGGACGAGAAGTTGAATTTACCTAATAAATTAACAATACTTAGAACAATTATGATTCCGGTATTTCTTATATTTCTTTATATACCAGGACTTGGTATGACAGGAGATGTTTTGGCAGCTGCAATATTCGTGTTAGCAAGTTTTACTGACTTACTAGATGGAAAAATAGCAAGAAAATATAATCTGGTAACCAATTTTGGTAAGTTTATGGACCCGCTTGCTGATAAGCTTTTAGTATGTTCAGCACTTATTGCACTGGTGGATCTTGACAGAATTCCTGCATGGGTTGTAATTATAATTATTGCAAGAGAGTTTATTATAAGTGGTTTCAGACTTATAGCATCAGACAATGGTGTTGTTATAGCTGCAAGCTACTGGGGAAAGTTTAAGACAACTTTTCAGATGATAATGATTATACTTCTTATTCTTAATATTGATTATCCATATAGCAATATTGTTAATATGGTTATCATGTATATAGCTCTTGCGCTTACAATTATTTCGCTTCTTGATTATATAATTAAGAATTATAAGGTATTTATAGATGGCTCTAATAAATAGTCATACTAATGATGTAAATAGTCTGGATGTAAAAGTCATTTCTGTTATCAGAAATGGCTTTTATCTTCATGTGGAGTTAGATATTTTGATCATAGTATCTTATATTATTATGTTACATATTTAATGGCTGCAACACAGTAAGAATGGAGGTTTTATATTTATGAATATAGAGGAAAAGGTAGTAAAAAAGCTTAACGAAAAGAATATGCTTCTTACAACAGCGGAATCATGCACCGCAGGTATGATTGCATCAGCAATTGTTAATGTAAGTGGAGCATCTAATGTGTTCCATCAGGGGTATATAACATATTGCGATGAGGCAAAAAACAGTATGCTTAATGTAAAAAAAGAAACTTTAAAGTTATATACGGCTGTAAGTCCACAGACTGCATGTGAAATGGCGCTTGGCGCACTTTCTATATCGGATGCTGACATAGCAGTTTCAGTTACAGGAGTTGCTGGGCCTTCGATGGAAGATGGAAAGCCTGTAGGACTTGTATACATAGGAGTCGCATCAAAAAGAACATCTGGTTATGCAGATACGTTTGATGAGGCTTCAAGAATAACTGATATTAAAAAATATGAAGAGGCATATGAGCATTGCAAAGAACGGGATGTACTATATGCAGTGGATAACAATATCGTTATTGTTCGGAAAAACATGTTTGAAGGTGACAGAGGTACAATACGCGAAAAAGCATGTAAAGAGGCTCTTGATATGATTTATTCATATATTAAAGCTGTAGATATATATTAAAACATGGAAAAATATATCTTTACTTTCTTATATGTATATGGTACGATGAGGATATCCAATATGTTACATAAATATTTAAAATGATATTCGAATAAATGTTCGAAAAAGCTTGACAAAATACATGGAGTATAATATTATCATAATAAGCGAACAGATGTTCAAGATGATGGAGGTATATATAATTTGGTTAATGAAGATAAGTTAAAGGCGCTGGATGCGGCTATTTCTAATATTGAAAAACAGTTTGGTAAGGGTTCGGTTATGAAGCTGGGTGATTCAACAGCGAACATGAATGTTGAATGTATACCTACAGGTTCATTAAGTCTTGATATAGCATTAGGTCTTGGCGGAGTGCCAAAGGGAAGGGTAGTAGAGATATATGGACCTGAATCTTCAGGTAAGACTACTGTCGCACTTCATATGGTGGCTGAAGTTCAGAAAAGAGGCGGTATAGCTGGTTTTATTGATGCTGAACATGCTTTGGATCCTGTATATGCAAGAAATATAGGAGTAGATATTGATAATCTTTATATATCACAGCCGGATAGTGGTGAACAGGCATTAGAGATATGTGAGACTATGGTAAGATCAGGTGCTATTGATATAGTTATTGTCGATTCAGTAGCAGCACTTGTACCAAAGGCTGAGATAGATGGAGATATGGGAGATTCACATGTCGGACTTCAGGCAAGACTTATGTCACAGGCATTAAGAAAGCTTACACCAGTTGTTAGTAAGAACAATTGTGTTGTTATATTTATAAACCAGTTAAGAGAAAAAGTCGGGGTTATGTTTGGTAATCCTGAAACAACAACAGGTGGAAGGGCTCTTAAGTTCTATGCTTCAGTAAGAATGGATGTAAGAAAGATAGAGACATTAAAGTCTGGAGGAGAGGTTGTTGGTAACAGGACAAGAGTTAAGGTTGTCAAGAATAAAGTGGCACCTCCTTTCAGGGAAGCTGAGTTTGATATTATGTTTGGTAAAGGAATATCAACAGAAGGAGATCTTATTGACCTTGCTTCTAACGTTGGGATTATCCAGAAGAGCGGTGCATGGTTTTCATATAATGGAGAGAAGATAGGACAGGGAAGAGAGAATGCAAAACAGTATCTTATCAACAATCCAGATATAAGAAATGAAGTTGATGAGAAGGTAAGAGCACATTATGGTATAGGTGATAATCCAGATAATGATAAAGAAGAGACAGTTACAGAAGAGTCTAAGACAAAGTCATCTAAAAAGGAAAATACTGAGGAAGTTTAATGAAGACAGAGGAAACAGATAAGTGTGTTACCTCTATTCAGGAAGTAGATTCTAAGCGCAGGCGGGTATTTATAAATTACGAGCCTGCGTTTGTTTTGTATATATCTGAGATTAGAAGATTTAATATAAAGAAAGATGCATATATTTCGTTAGAAGATTACGAGGATATTATTGATATATTAAATAAAAGATCAAAGATACGTGCGATGTCTTTACTGAAGGATAGAGATTATACAAGAAAGAAATTGTTTGAAAAACTTAAAGCTAATGGTTATCCGGATGAATGTATAGAAAAAGCAGTTCAATATGTTTCTTCATATGGATATATAGATGATAAAAGATATGCAGTTAATTATATTATATCCCATATGACATCAAAATCACGAAGAGTTATAGAACAAAGCCTTATGTTAAAAGGTGTAGATGCAGATATAATATCATGTGCGCTTGATGAATGTTATGATGAGATGTGCAATCCGGATATAGGAAATCCTGAACTTGATATTATAATAAAACAGCTTCATAGTAAGTACCACAATAAGGATTTGAATAATTATGAACAGAGACAGAAAGTAAAGGCCTCATTGTATAGGAAGGGTTTTATGACAGATAATATTAATAAAGCACTTGATATTGTGGTCAATGAAGAAAAAGAGTACTAATTATGCGAAAGTTAAGAGGTTCTAACCTTGACATTATGATGATTAAAGTATAATATTAGTATGTTGTATATTTTGTACAATGAAAACTTAATAAGGAGGTGCTCCTGTGTTAATTCCGATAGTTGTCGCAATTCTTGTTACACTTGCAGTAGTCGCACCTATTACATGGTTTATATCAGGCAAAGCCATTGCTAAAAGCAATGATGAAAAAATTGGCAATGCTAATGAGAGAGCCAGAGAGATAATAGACGAAGCTTTAAAGACAGCAGAGACAAAGAAGAAAGAGGCACTCTTAGAGGTTAAAGAGGAATCTTTAAGAACTAAGAATGAACTTGAGAAAGAGACAAAGGAAAGACGTGCTGAAATACAAAAGTACGAGAAGCGAGTCCTTTCTAAAGAAGAAACTCTTGATAGAAAGATCGATGCAGTCGAGAAACGTGACTTAAGTATTACCAGAAAAGAGGAAGAACTTGGTAAGTTAAAGCAGAAAGTTGACGAACTTGAAAAGAAAAGACAGCAGGAACTTGAAAGAATCTCTGGATTGACCTCCGAACAAGCAAAAGAATATCTATTAAAAACTGTTGAAGATGAAGTTAAACATGATACTGCTGTAATGGTTAAAACATTAGAAAGCAGGGCGAAAGAGGAAGCAGATAAAAAGGCAAAGGAATTGGTTGTCAATGCTATACAGCGTTGTGCTGCTGATCATGTTGCCGAAACAACTATATCAGTTGTACAGCTTCCTAACGATGAAATGAAAGGTCGTATTATAGGTAGAGAGGGTCGTAACATAAGAACTCTTGAAACTCTCACAGGTGTAGAACTTATTATTGATGATACACCTGAGGCAGTCGTTTTATCAGGCTTTGATCCAATTAGAAGAGAGATTGCAAGAATCGCTCTTGAAAAACTCATAATTGATGGACGTATTCATCCAGCAAGAATTGAGGAAATGGTTGAAAAAGCACAGAAAGAAGTCGAAACATTAATTAAAGAAGAAGGTGAAGCTGCAACCCTTGAGGTTGGTGTCCATGGAATTCATCCAGAATTAGTTCGTTTACTTGGTAAGTTAAGGTATAGAACTAGTTATGGTCAGAATGTATTAAAGCATTCTATTGAAGTAGCCCAGATTACTGGATTATTAGCCGGCGAATTAGGACTTGATGTAAAGATGGCAAAGAGAGCTGGCTTATTACATGATATAGGTAAAGCTGTCGACCATGAAATGGAAGGCTCACATATTCAGTTAGGTGTTGATCTTTGTAGAAGATATAAGGAATCACCACTTGTTATTAATGCAGTAGAAGCTCATCATGGTGACGTTGAACCGGAAAGCTTAATAGCATGTCTTGTACAGGCTGCTGATACAATATCAGCTGCAAGACCTGGCGCTAGAAGAGAAACGTTAGAAACTTACACAAACAGATTAAAACAATTAGAAGATATTACCAACTCATATAAGGGAGTTGAGAAGTCTTTTGCTATTCAGGCAGGTAGAGAGGTTCGAGTAATGGTTGTTCCTGAAGTGATTAGTGATTCAGATATGGTATTACTTGCAAGGGATATTTCTAAACAGATTGAAAATCAGATGGAATATCCAGGTCAGATTAAAGTAAGTATTGTAAGAGAATCAAGAGCTGTTGATTACGCTAAGTAATTACGAACATATTTAAAGAACCAGAGAAGCTACCAAGAATTCAAAATTCTTGGCAGCTTCTTTTTTTATGTTTTGTATTAGTATTTACTATAATATTTCGTCTTATACTATTGTGTAGCCTTTTATTGATGTCAAATTGGTGAATAGACTAAATTACCTTTTGATTTTAAGTGTTAATATGCCAGAATTAAACATATGGCAGTTATATACAATAATTATTACAATGCTTATTGAAATGTAATTCTTAGTATAAAATTCAAAGGCTGACTTAATAATATTAAGCTAACACTTAATTTTATTAATAAAATTCTTAAAAATGTCTAATTAATTAATATTTTTAATCAAAATTCATAAATATAATGTGAAAACTATTGCTAAAAAATCATCTTCATAGTATAGTATTTAAGACCTTTTAATTACGAAATGGAGGATTAATATGCAGTATAATGAAATGAGCAAAGAACAGTTATTACAGTTAAAGGCTGAACTTGATGAAAGATACAAGGAAGCAAAAGCTAAGGGACTTAACCTTAATATGTCAAGAGGTAAGCCATCAGCAACTCAGCTTAACGTAACAATGGATATGCTTGATGTAATCAATAGTTCATCTGACTTAAAGTCAGAGGACGGAACAGATTGTAGAAATTATGGTGTTCTTGATGGAATTCCTGAAGCTAAGAAGCTTATGGCAGATATGATGGGAACAACACCTGAACACGTTATTATATATGGTAATGCAAGTCTTAATATTATGTATGATCAGGTATCAAGAGCGTATACACACGGTATTCTTGGAAATACACCTTGGTGCAAGCTTGATAAAGTAAAGTGGCTCTGTCCAGTTCCAGGCTATGACAGACATTTTGCTATAACAGAAAGATTTGGGATTGAAATGATTAATATTCCAATGTCTGTTGATGGACCTGATATGGATATGATAGAGAAGCTTGTAAGCGAAGATGAGTCTATTAAGGGTATCTGGTGTGTACCAAAGTATTCTAATCCACAGGGCTATACATACTCAGATGAGACAGTAAAGAGAATGGCAGCATTAAAGCCAGCAGCTAAGGACTTTAGAATATTCTGGGATAATGCATATGTTATTCATCATCTTTATGATGACAAACAGGATGAAATTCTTGATATTATTTCTGAATGTGAGAAAGCTGGCAATCCAGATATGGTATTTGAATTTGCATCTACATCTAAGGTTACATTCCCAGGTTCAGGTGTGGCAGCACTTGCAACATCAAAGGATAATGTAGCTGATATTAAGAAGCAGATGACAATTCAGACAATTGGTCACGATAAGATTAACCAGTTAAGACACGTAAGATATTTCAAGAATGTTGCAGGTCTTAAGGAACATATGAAGAAGCACGCTGAATTTATGCGTCCAAAGTTTGAAGCTACTTTAAAGGTGCTTGAAGATGAACTTACAGGTCTTGGAATTGGTACTTGGTCAGAGCCAAGAGGAGGATACTTCATATCATTTGATGCTATGGAAGGCTGCGCTAAGGCAATAGTTGCAAAGTGTAAAGAAGCAGGTGTTATACTTACAAACGCAGGTGCTACATTCCCTTATGGAAAAGATCCTAAGGACAGCAATATAAGAATTGCACCATCTTTCCCTACACCAGAGGAAATGTCTGAAGCAGCAGAATTATTTGTATTATGTACAAAATTAGTAAGTGTAGAAAAGCTTCTTGAGCAGAAGTAATTTAATAGAAAAACATTAATAAAATGTTGATAAAAATTAAAACTAAATCCTGAAAGGAGCAGGCAGTATGGCAAAGATAGGCTTTATTGGAATGGGTAATATGGGATATGCTATGCTTAAAGGTGTCCTTAATGTATTTGAACCATCAGATATTATATTTACCTGTCCAGACCTTGATAAATGTAAAAGGATAAGTGATGAAACAGGTGTCAAATATGCTGAGAGCAATGCAGAGTGTGCTAACAATGCCCAGTATATAGTATTAGCAGTTAAGCCACAGGTATATAGTGCTGTAATGAAGAATATAGTTAATGTCATAAGAGAAGACAGCGTTGTTATATCTATAGCACCTGGAATTACAATAGACTCTATTAAGGATAATCTTGGAATTAATACTAAGGTTGTAAGAGCAATGCCTAATACACCTGCTCTTGTCGGAGAAGGGATGACTGGCGTATCATACAATAAAGATGAATTTTCGTTTGAACAGAGAGATGTTATAGACAGATTTTTTAATTCATTTGGAAAGGTTGTCTATGTTGATGAGAAGCTTATGGATGTTATTGTATGTGCAAGCGGAAGTTCACCAGCATATGTATATATGTTTATTGAGGCACTTGCTGATAGTGCTGTCAAATATGGAATTAAGAGAGATGATGCTTATAAATTAGTTGCACAGACAGTTCTTGGCTCAGCTAAGATGGTTCTTGAAACTAACGAGCATCCGGGAGTGTTAAAGGATAAAGTATGCTCACCGGGTGGTACAACAATAGCTGGTGTAGCAGCACTTGAAGAACACAATTTCCGTAATGCTGTCATAAAAGCCACAGATGCATGTTATGATAAGTGTCATAATATTAAATAATAAAAATGAGGATTCAATATGGAACATATAAAAAGAGTTGGCAGAGAGTTGATGTATAAAGGTTCAATGCTTGAATTTTATAAAGATACGATTGTTACACCAGACGGCAAGACAGTGTATTGGGATCATATTGAACATAAAGGAGCTGCGGCAGTTGTTGCTGTTCGTGATGATGGCAGAATTATTATGGTAAGGCAGTTCCGTAATTCGCCAGATAAAGAAACTCTTGAAATACCAGCAGGAGGAATTAATGTGGGTGAACCTGTTAAGACTGCAGCAATAAGAGAGTTAGAAGAAGAAACAGGGTATAAAGCTGATCCTGATAATGTGAGAAAGCTTATATCTATAATCACGGCAGTTGCTTTTTGCAATGAAAAGGTTGATATATATGTGGCTGATAAGCTGACAAAGTCAGTACAGCAGCTTGATGAAGAAGAATATATCAATGTTGAGTATTATACGTTGCAGGAGTTAAAAGATATGATTATGAATGGAATAATAGAAGATTCCAAGACAATATCTGCTATACTTGCATATGAGCAGACCTTATAAATGAAGTAAATAAAGTAATTAAAACAATCAAATGATTAAATTCAATAATTAAATTCAATAATCAAAACATATTAAAAGAAATCCCGGCATATAAATAGCCTGACCTGATAAATAAGGAGGCGTTTATATGGCTGGGATTTTTTTAAAACGATACAGATATATGTTGGCAGTTATGGTGGGAGTTATTGCTGGGACACTGATAGCTAATTATGCAATAATAAATATAACGGATAAGGTTGGAGTACTGAATAATGATTTCAGATTATCTATTATTGATATGAAGGTAAATAATGTGGCGTTGTGGCAATATATTTTCAAAACGAGAATAAAAGAATTTACATTTCTCATATTACTGCTTATTACACCTGTTGCAGTTCCGGCAGTATATATAATTTTCGGAATTATTGGAATGAGCGTTGGAATGGTTGTGAGCGTAAGTGTAATGAATATGGGGATAAAAGGAATGTTTGTATACATAGTGATGACATTTCCACATTATATAATATATGCCATTACTATATTCATACTAATATCCATATGGGAAACCAGCAGAGGGTCATATGTGAATATTAATATAAGGAAAATAGCAATGGCATTATTAGTCAGTTTTATATTATTGTTGGCAGGCACGTTGTGCGAAGCCTACGTAAATCCGGGGTGTCTGAAAATGTTACTTGAGCATATCAGCTATTGTGTATAATAACTTTTCAGATTCTTCCCAGCCAAGGCAAGGGTCTGTTATTGATTTGCCATATACACCTTCGCCGACTTTCTGGCAGCCAGGTTCAATATAACTTTCAATCATAACACCTTTAACAAGCTGTTTAACATCATTTGAATGATTGCGGCTGTGAATTACTTCTTTAGTAATTCTTATCTGTTCAGCATACATTTTGCCAGAGTTGCTGTGGTTAGCATCAACGATACAAGCTGGATTGAGTAAATCCTTAGTTTTATACATATTGGCAAGTCTTATTAAATCTTCATAATGGTAGTTAGGAATGTTCTGTCCGTGTTTGTTGACAGCACCTCTTAATATAGTGTGAGCCAGAGGATTACCAGGTGTTTCAACTTCCCAGTTTCTGTATATGAAAGACTGCTTTGCCTGAGCAGCGATTACAGAGTTAAGCATAACTGAGAAATCACCGCTTGTAGGGTTCTTCATACCAGCAGGAACGTCCATACCACTTACAGTAAGTCTGTGCTGCTGGTCTTCAACAGATCTTGCACCAACGGCAACATATGAGAGTACATCAGCAAGGAACCAGTAATTCTCAGGGTATAACATTTCATCGGCTGGCATAAGTTCTGTTTCTTCCATAACTCTTATGTGCATTTTTCTGATAGCAACAAGTCCAGCAAGAAGGTCAGGCTTTTTCTCTGGATCAGGCTGGTGGAGCATACCTTTATAGCCAGTGCCTGTGGTTCTTGGCTTGTTAGTATATACTCTTGGAATGATTAGTACTTTGTCAGCAATCTTTTCCTGAACTTTTTTAAGTCTTAATGTATAGTCTAATACAGCGTCCTCGTTATCGGCAGAACAAGGTCCGATTATAGCAAGAAATTTATCTGACCTGCCAGTAATTACATCGGCAATTTCTTTATCTCGTTCTTTCTTTAATTCAGCAACCCTTTCAGGAACTGGAAAATCACGCTTGATATCCGTTGGTGTAGGAAGCTTTCGTATAAATTCAAAACTCATTATTATATCTCCTTGTATTATATTAATAACCGCAGGCAATAACTGCTGCCTGCTTTCTTATTTTAAGAATTCTGCTAATAATAATAGCATAAATTACAGAAAAATGTTAGTATATAATCAAATACAATGTTACGAAACAGAAATTCACAAAAATGTAAAATAAAGCAGAGTGTTACAATTAAAAATCAATTGTTTGAGGAGTGATAGCTATGAGAATGTTTGATATAATATCCAAGAAAAAATATAATGAATCATTGTCAAAAGAAGAAATTGATTATGTTATTAATGAATATACCAATGGCAAAATTCCGGATTATCAGATGTCGGCACTTCTTATGGCGATATATTTTAATGGAATGAATTATGAGGAAACAACCAATCTTACGCTTGCGATGGCACATAGCGGTGATATGATGGATTTGTCAGAGATAGGCGGCATTAATGTAGATAAACACAGCACAGGCGGTGTTGGTGATAAGACAACACTTATACTTGCACCTATGGTAGCTGCCTGTGGAGGCAAGGTTGCCAAGATGAGCGGACGTGGACTTGGCAATACTGGCGGAACAATTGATAAGCTAGAGAGTATTAAAGGCTTCAGGACTAAGTTAAGTGAAGAAGAATTTATTGATAATATTAAAGAGATAGGACTTGCACTTACAGGACAGACAGGCAATCTTGCTCCGGCAGATAAGAAGATATATGCTTTAAGGGACGTTACTGCCATTGTTGACAGCATACCGCTTATAGCAAGCAGTATAATGAGCAAAAAGATTGCCGCAGGTGCAGGGGCGATTGTGCTTGATGTTAAAGTCGGAAGCGGTGCATTTATGAAAAATATGCAGGATGCCGAGAAACTTGCAGAAGAGATGGTTAAGATAGGAAGTCTTGCTGGCAGAAACACAATAGCAGTAATATCAGATATGGATGAACCGCTGGGCCTTGCTGTAGGTAATGCACTGGAGGTTGCGGAAGCGGTAAAGACTTTAAAGAAAGAAGGTCCAGAAGACCTTATTAATCTCTGCCTTGAATTAGGCACACAGATGCTTATTGCTTCTAAAGTAGAAGAAAATGCAGACAAGGCACGAGGTATGTTACAGAATTCCATAGATGATGGAAGTGCATATAATAAATTTATTGAGTTTGTTAAACGGCAGGGTGGGGATATAACTGTATTTGACGATTTAGATGAATTTACAGAATGTAATTATAAAATAGAGGTTAAAGCAGATAAAGAAGGCTATGTTCAAAGAATTGAGTCAGAACTTATAGAAGAAGCCTCGATGATATTAGGTGGCGGAAGAATGACAAAAGAAGATGTTATAGATTATTCTGTCGGCGTAAAGCTGTCAGCCAAGCGCGGAGATTATGTAAAATGTGGTGACTGCCTTGCCACAATCTATGCCGCCAATAAAGATAAAATATTAGAGGCAGAGGGCTTAATTATCAAAGCGTTTGAAATATCAGAGGATATTGTAAAGACAAGTCCGCTTATTAAACGAATTATTAGTTGTAAAAATATATAAATAATGATATTATATTATATAAAATGAGCTGGATGATATTATTGTAAGTTATCCATAATCATATTTGAACAAGAAAAGGAGACATAAAAATGGAAGTAAGACCAGGAGCAAATCCTGCTGATGTCAAGAACTATGACACAGACAGATTAAGACATGACTTTTTAATTCAGAATTTATTTGTAGCTGATGAGATTAAGACAATCTACAGTCAGATTGACAGAATTATAGTAGGAGCTGCTACACCAGTTAATAAGGAACTTGTTCTTGAAGCAGGTGCTGAACTTAGAGCTAAGTATTTCCTTGAAAGAAGAGAGATGGGTATCATTAACATCGGTGGTAACGGAACAGTTACAGTAGATGGCAAGGAATATAACTTTAAATATAAAGACGGTATGTACATAGGTATGGGTGCTAAGGATATTTCATTTAAGAGTGAAGATCCTAAGA
>OGNF01001466.1_pt1 | contig 21393 bp, 20 predicted proteins | sample 1573321 | NCBI WGS metagenome assembly OGNF01 (sample SAMEA2581911, study PRJEB24529) | metagenome | biome: Human gut stool | place: China | collected 2011
TCACTCGAAAATACACTCAAAATATGCATTAACTAATTTGCGGGTCATACTTAGAGAGTGGAAGAGTTGCGCATATAAATAAACCGGTATGGAGCGATTGGATAAATATTCATCGAGTGCTGTCAATCTGATGAAGGCTTGCTGCCTGATAGGCGTTGTCGCCATACACAGCGACCCGATGTTATATCATTATGAGAGCCGACAAGGTCTTGAATTGTTGGCTTTTATATTGGAACAGTTGCAGTATGTATGCGTTCCGTTCTTTTTTATGTTATCGGGTTATCTCTTTTTTTACAACTTGCAGGGCTTTGATTTCTCGGCAATCTGTCGGAAATGGAAGTCGAGGATAAAATCTCTTGTGGTTCCTTATATTTTATGGGGAACAATATTTGCGATGGCCCGCTTCCTTGGAGCAAAGTATTTTGGGTTTGAGAGTTTTGGAACATTTGTGGATGGGAAATTCTCCTTTACAGGATTCCTGACCTGCTTTTGGGATACCGGCTATGGATATCCGCTTGATTTTCCTTTATGGTTTGTTCGTAATCTGATAATTTTTGTGGTCTGTGCGCCTGTTGTCTATTTTATTGGGAAATACTGGGTGCTGACCGCCATATGCGTCTTGTTGTCCACTTTCAATATCCCTACGTTCAGTGCTGAATTTTTTATATATGGGGCAGCATTGGGAATCCATCAGATTAATCCATATAAGGTGTTGCAAAAGCATATATGGTCAATATCTGTGGTCTGGTTGATGGCGATGTATCTGTGCAATTACCGCACGGAGAGATTTATGGATATTCTTTATGTTAGCGGTTTTGGGGTTTTGGCTCCACTATTTGTGCTTGCTGTGAAACGATTTCCCCGTGTATCCAAATTCGCCGATAAGCAATCGAACGCTTTTTTCTTTATATATGCGCTTCATGGGATGTATGCGCCTAAGCTCACCGAAATCCTTGAGGGAATAATAGGATATGCGAACGCGTTCAGTTGGCTGGCGACACTCTTGTTGGCAACGCTTCTGAATACGCTTCTTGGCTATCTTATATACGTTGTCGCCGCGCACCTCTTGCCGAGATTTACGAATCTGCTTTGCGGAGGTAGACAGCAACGGTGAGATTACAGGGGGAGGTGGAAGCGGAGGTGGGCGGTGGCGGTGGCGCCGTAGGAGAATTTCTGGCGGAGGAGGCCGGCGTTGAGGTAGCGGCCGTGGTCCTCATTGCTGATGCCGAAGTCGAAGAATCTGCGGTTGGCAAAGGTTTCAGCCATCAGATGATGGAAGAGCGGTGTAAGCAGATTTAATACCCTGCCACGCGGCGTGGTGGCGATATACTGCGCGTGAGCCACTATCCCCGTATCATATATACATACTCCTGCGTCAATGCCTGAATCTCCGGAGTCATTGCCGCAATCCTGAGTCGAGGCTCCGAAGAAACGGATGTTGCCCGGAAATCTGCCGGCAAGCAGTAGCATCTCCTCGGGGGAATGCACGGGCTTTGCGCCGTGACGCTCTGCAAGACAGTCGGCAAGCATAGCCATAAATTCGCGGATTTCATCCTCGCCGTGAAGTTCACGCACGTAGGCACCGGCCTTCAATGCAGATGCGAGATGGCGCCGCTGCTGCGAATTGAAATGCACACCCTCGCCAAGAGGTGCCGTGGAAGAAATGTCAGCCTGAATCAACTGAGCGCCGAGACGGAAAAGCGCGTAAAGATCCTCGTCGGAGGGACTCTTCGCATAGATATGTGGCAATGGTTTATAGATTAGTTGGCTGATACCCATATTGCGCCACACCTCGACCGCTTCCAAAAAGATGTCGAGCAATCCGGCCCCATCGAGATGGGCGGGCGGAAGAATCCAACCTCCATAGGTGAGACCCTGATGGGAATGGAGTGTCATCCCATCATCGAGATTGGCAGGGAGCAAAGCCATAAGCCGGTTTCCCTTATACGCCATCCAACTGCAATCGTGGAAACGGTCGGCGTGATAATCCATATATTCGCGACGGAAGAGGAAAGTGGCATTGCGCGATGCATCCACAAACTGATTCCATTCCCTTGCCGCGTCGGGCGTATATCTTCTTATTTCGAACATCTTTGGAATTGATAATTGATGATTCTTTTTTGATTTATGATTGATGATTTGTGATTGACTGCCAGACTTGTTCCGGCTCGTCGAGGCTGAAGAGGTCCTTGCCTCTGACGCTCATTGCACCGGCAAACCAATTGCGGAGATAACTCAGTGCATTCTTCAATCCGTAACGGTGCATCTGACGCCAGGCGTGGACAATCATCCGGGCCGGCCACGAGAAGGGATGGGTGTATGTGAATATGGCGCCCTTTGTCTTGATTGCTGCCGGCGACTGGCCAATTTTCTCCGCAGAAGTAGGGTCATCATGGCGACCAATCTCTATGGGCACGAAATGGCCGTCGATACCCCTGCGTCGACAATCCTCCATAAATACATCCTCCTCGCCGATGGGATATTCCGCGCCGATGCCGAAGTGCTCATTAAACCACACGTGTCCCTGCACTTGAGAGCGCCGCATCATCAGTTCGGGGTTGATCATATAGAAACCCTTCGCCGGCCTCGAGAGCAAGAACTCAAAATCGTGGTAATATTTGGGAAACGCCACGTAATCAATCTTGAAGCAGAGGAGAGCATCGTCGGGATGCAGGCGCGCTTGTTCTATTACGGCTTGCAACTGAGCCGGGGAATTAACCACATCGTCGTCGCTGAAAAGGAGGAGCGGAGATGTGGCCATACGCAGCAGGTTGTTGCGGTTTTTCGCCACACCTCTTGACCGGATAATCTCCACGCGGAAATCGTTGCGACTTAGCACGCATTCGGGCACCGGTTCGTCGGAGTCCGGTTGCTGCCAGCTCACCAGATACTGCACGCCGGGCATCTCCGGGCGGCCGCCGGCGAGCACCCTTTTCATGCCCTCCGGCCCATAAGCGCAGATAAGCACCTGAAGGGTGACCTCATCCTGCGGCGAAGGATTTATTTCAGCGGACTGCGACATATGGTTATTGTTTATGTGTAATTCTGCGCCGGGCGCGGATTATGGCCGAGGCGGGACGCGACACGGGTGAGAAAAGCAGCCTCCGGTAGAGCCGCGTCTTGGCAGGGAGTGGTATACCCTCGGCCTTGGCCCAGTTGATGAGTCTAAGAGCGCGGCTGCGGGAATTGAAATGGAAAGCCTGCGACATCAGAAAATCCACGTATCGGGCCATCACAGGCGCCGCATCCCTGTCGGAGATGCCATAATGGCGGATGAGTTCGAGGCGCAGGCGCGTGGTGCCGAAATAGAAATCGAACGTCTTGGCGAAATTGTCTTCGGATGAGATTGATGAATGACCCTGAGAATAAGCGAGGGTAGGTTGCGGGATATAAGCGATATCCCCCGCGGCGGCGGCAGCGCATTCCACCTGCAGGTCCTCACAGCGATATTCCGGGTCGAGGAAAAGATGAGGCATCTCGTCGAGAGCTCTGAGAATGGGGCCGCGCCGATAGAGCGAGGAACAGAGATGGATGAAAGGCTCGTCATTTTCTACAAGGATTTTTCGCAGGGCATCGTGGCCTGTCTCAAGAGGCTGGCGCGGGGCTGCCGGGATGAAAGGTTGTGTGGAACCGTCGGGGTAATAAAGATTGAAGGCGGTATGCACGAGAGAAATGGCGGGGTTGTCACGCAGGATGTCGAGTTGTTTCTGGAGTTTTAGCGGGTCTGTCCAGAAATCATCACCGGCGCAATCCGCTATAAGGGAAGCGCGGGCATTGCGCAGGGCATCGAAATAATTGGCCTGTACGCCACGGTTGTGCTCATTGACGTGCACGCGCACGATATCCGGGAAGCGTGTGGCGTAAGTGCGGGCCACATCGGCCGTGGAGTCGGGGGAACAATCGTCCCATACGAGCACCTCAAAAGGGGCGTCGAGGCGCTGGGCAAGCACAGAATCGAGGGTGCGTGACAAAGTCTCCTCTTGCCGGTAAGTGACCACAATTACGGAAATTTCCGGAGCGGGGCGTGCTGACTGCTCAAAATCTGTCATGACACAAATCAATGTTTAAAAATAGACTTGCCCACGAGGGCGATGTGATGCAGCAGAGTCGGTATTGAGCCGTAATAATTGCACATGATGCGGTAGCGCTCGCGGAGGCTCTTGAAATGGTTCTTGTCGGTGAGGCCGTCGCTGAGATAGTCGATGGCGATGAGGTTGAGATTGGTGTTGCGGTCCGGATTGCTGTTGCGGATGCAACGGATTGTCCAGTCGTAGTCGGCCGAGAAACGGTAGGCAAGATTATAATCCGGAGCGAGGGAGCGCTTCACCATAAAGGCCTGATGGCAGATGAGCATCCCCTTGGAGAAGGACTCGAAAGTGAGGCGCTGCGGGGCGGTGTGGTGTCGGTTGCCGGTCACCTTGCGTTCCGTGTTTACAATCACGGTGTCGGCATAGATGATGTCGTCATCCATTTTGGCACGTTCGGCGTATGCGGCGAGCACGTCGGGAGAATGGAACGCATCGCCGGCGTTGAGGAAAAGTACATAGCGCCCCCGGGCCAGATGCAGACCCTTGTTCATAGCGTCGTAGAGACCGCGGTCGGGTTCGCTGAGGATTCTGGCAGAGGGGTTTCTGCGGGCGATGGCGAGAGTGTCGTCGGTGGATGCGCCGTCGACTACAATGTGTTCGAAATCGCGAAACGACTGCGCCATAATTGAATCAACAGTCGGGGGCAGCACTTTTGCCGCGTTATATGTGATTGTGATGATGCTGATCAGGGGAGCCATAATGAATTCCGGAGGGGATGATAACCTGCCGTGAATGCAAAGATAATGAAATTTTTACATCCGCGTTTAAAAAACGCGATAATGATTGGCTCCAAGGGTGATAATTTTATCGACTTCCGGGGATTGGTTTGTCGGGGCGCGATATGGGGAAGTCCATACGGGTCCAGATGCAGCGCGGAATCATTTTCCATGCGGAAGCGAGCAGTCCCCAGCGCCAGTCGATATATGCCACGCGAGGATGGCGCACAATCGCCTTGATGATCAGCGGCACGGCATAATCCAGATCCATCTCCATCGGATAGGAATGTCCCTTGAGGAGAAGGGGTGTATTTATCCAGCCCGGACGGATGTCGGTGATGGTGATGTCGGCATGCTCGGCGTGGGCGAGTTGCTCGATGGCTGTCAGGTAGGTCTGGGCGCATTTCTTCGATGTGGAATAAGCGGAGAGACGTCCCATGCCCATCGTGCCGGCCACAGAAGTAACGGCTGCAATTTGTCCGGCAATTTTGTGCTCGCGGAAATAGCGGTAGGCATCGCTAATCATCCTCGCAAACCCCACAGCGTTGGTCTCCAGAATCTCCACTTCGCGCTGTGGAAGGAGATTAAGGTTCTCATATCCGATTCCCGACACATGGAAATAGATATCCATTCCTCCGAGGCGCGAGATAAGTTCGCGGAAGCGGTGGATGGCGTCGGGGGAATTGACGTCAATCTCGGAAAACTCCACGCAATCGGGATGTTTCTGCTTGAGGGCCTTCATAGGCTCTGTGTGACGAGCGGCGAGGCCCACTTTCACGCCACGGCTTGCCAAGGCCTCGGCCACGTGCAGACCGATGCCGGAGGAGGCGCCCATAATCACTACTTTCTTCATAATCTCTTTGTATTGAAGGTTGATAATCCGGTAAAAAATCCGCCGCGTTTCACACGTGGCGGATCCTTGGGTTACTACATTGTAATGTAAAAATAATAAAAACCAAAATCCATAAGACAGTTGCCAAAATAAAGCCAGACAACGCACAAATTAAATGGCAACTTTCTCAAACGTTACACAAACAGTATAATATAATTTTTTAAACACAATCAATGTCTATAATCCTTGAGCATATTCTGGAGTCGCTTGCGGGCGAAGAAAATACGGCTCTTCACGGTGCCGAGCGGAAGATTCATCTTTTCGGCAATCTCGCTGTATTTATAGCCGGCGATATACATCGTGAAGGGTTCGCGATATTCCTCAGAAAACTCGTTGATGGCTATAGCAATCTCCTTGGCGGCCATTGAGCCTTCGGGAGTGCTGAGCCCCGACTCCTGGGAGAGGTTGAGGTGGTATAAATCCTCTGTGGTGTCGATCACCGTGGCGCTGCGCACCTGACGACGGTAATTGTTGATAAAGATGTTGCGCATTATGGTGAACACCCAGCCCTTGAAATTGACGTTGTCGACATATTTAGACTCGTTGTCGAGCACTTTGAGTGTGGTGTCCTGCACGAGATCCTGAGCGGCTTCCTGATTTGAGGTGAGCTGATATGCGAAGCTCAGAAGGTTGCTCTGCAATCCTACGAGACGCTGTTTGAATTGTTGTTTCTGTGCCATAATGTGGAATCTTTAAAAAGTTGTAGGGGATCTTTACTCCTCTTTTATACTTATAGAACAACCGAAGTGCAGAATATATCATATTAAAAACGCATCTTTAACAATTTTTTTACAAAAATCCGTTATCTATATTAGTTAAATACTTAATAATGAGAATAAACGGACACATACAGATTCTATTGCTATCAGTGCTTTCGCTAATAATGTATTCCTGCTCCTATGGCGACGACATCAGGAATCTTCAGAACAGGGTGGACACGCTTGAATCGGCGGTGGCAGCCCTCGAGAAAGCCTATTCCGACGGTAAGATAATCACGGATGTGAAAGCGCGTGGCGATGAAGGTTTTGACATTACTTTTTCCGACCACAGCACAATTTTTGTGAGCAATGGCATCGCGGGCGTCACTCCGCTTTTGCGAATTGATACAGAGGGATTCTGGACAGTGTCGTATGACAACGGAAAGAATTATTCCCGCCTTGAGGATGCTTCAGGAGAGAACATCCACAGTGCAGGATTATGCGTAAGGATTGCGGTCAACGACAAAGGCTGTTTCCGTTTCGAGGTGTATGATCCGCGTCATCCCGACGTTACGATATATTCCTCCGACACCTCCCTGCCGGCCGACCCGGCACGGGTGCTCCAGTCGGTGACGCGGGATGATAAATCGGGCACAATCACGCTAACTATGGCTGACGGCACGGCATTCAGGTTTAATCTCGATGTGGCTTATCCCACAGGGATTGTGGTGCTCACCGAGCGCATTGGCCTTACCCCCGGCGCAGAGGCGGAGTTCGAATTTCGGGTGAATCCCTCCAACTCCTTCTCCGGCTTCAACATCGAGGGGGAGGATGCCAATCTGGAACTTGACCTTGTGGGGACACGTGCAGGCGATGAGACAGCCGACTCATATGTGACGCCGCCGCAGAACTACAAGCTTGTGAGCGTGCAGCCCTCGCGCAATGCCGAGGGGCAGATAAAGGAGGGACAGTTCAAGGCCGTGATCCGCGACTTGGGCAAAAGCCCGGCATATCAGGAGCGTGTGGTGCTGACGCTGACCACAGTGGATGGGGCCGGACGCCGCATCCAGTTGTCGAGTTCGCTGATAGCGGTGGAGACTTCCGAGGGGGCTGATATCCTGTCGCTTATGGTAGGTGACAACAAAGGCGTGGAGACCTCGCCCGGAGTGATAGAGGTGAAGCTCCCAGCCGGAGTTGACGCGAAGAATGCAGAGGCCGTGATCCAGACCAATGGTGCCACGATAGAGGCCGGGCAAAGCATTGCCTCGGGCCCGGGCACGGTAAAGATGCGCCTCGACCTTTCCCGCCCCCTTTTGGTAACTGTCTCTCCGAAGCAGGGAATGAAGCGCCAGTATAAGATAGTGGCGCATTATTCAAATCTGCCCGTGGTGTATATCACCACACCATCCCCCATCACCAGCAAGGAGGACTGGACCGACGCCTGTGAACTGCAGATATGGAACGCCGGCGCGGACAATGCCGTGCTTGCCACACAGATAAAGGGACGCGGCAATTCCACTTGGAGTATGCCCAAGAAGCCCTATGCCATCAAGCTCGGCAAGAAATCCGAAGTGCTCGGCATGAAGGCGCACAAGCGCTGGTGCCTGCTCGCCAATTACATCGACCGCACACTGATGCGCAATGATGTAGCGCTCGAAATTGCCCGCCGCATGGAGGGTCTCGACTGGACACCGAGCGGCCGATTTGTCGACCTTGTGGTGAACGGCAAATTCCAGGGCAACTATTACCTCTGCGAGCAGATCAGAGTTGATGAAAACCGCGTGAATATCACCGAGATGAAGGCCGGAGACACGGATGAAAACTCCATTACCGGCGGCTATCTTCTCGAATTCGACATAGCATACGACGAGGTGAATAAATTCAAGACTTCGATTCTGAATTTCCCCGTGAATATAAAGGAACCTGACGAGAAGGTGCTTGGCAAGGAACAATTCGAATATATCACCCATTACGTCAACGATATGGAATCGCAGATTGTGGCCAAATGTGATGAAACGATGCTCCGCAGTTTTATCGACGTTGATTCCTGGGTGGACTATTTCCTTGTGATGGAACTCACCGGGAATGGGGAATGCTCATGGCCCAAGAGCGTATACATGCACAAGGACCGGGGCAGCGTGATGCACCTCGGTCCGGTGTGGGATTTCGACTGGGGCACATTCAGTCCGCGGCAGGGATGGATCACTGATTTCACTTTTCTCTTCCGCGACCTTTTCTATGGCGGCACATTCACCAATGAGGTAAACAAGCGTTGGCCTGCGGCAGAAAAAGCACTGGCCACAATCTTTGACTACATTGACCTCCGAGCCGAAGAGATTCGGGAATCGGAGTCGCTGAACAGCAAAGTGTGGCCGTGTCCTTCAGGATTCAATTATGACTATTCGATGACATTCGATGAAGCCGTTGCAGCGCTTAAGAACGAGCTCCGCAAGCGCATAGACTTCATCAATGCCAATCCAAGGGTTACTCCCGATAGTAAACGCGTTTCACGCGCGGGGAGACGGAGGTAAGCACCTCGTAGGGGATAGTGTCGAGCGTGTCGGCGAGGCGCTGGAGGGGAGCTTCGGCGCCGAAAATCTCCACGCTGTCGCCCACCTCGCAGTCGATGCCGGTGACATCTATCATGCAGGCATCCATGCAGATATTTCCTACCGTGGGCGCCCACTGACCATTGACGCGCAGAGCCACGGCGCCGCGACCGAAATGACGGTTCATGCCGTCGGCATAGCCAATCGGGATAGTGGCGATGCGCGAGGGGCGTGTGAGCACTCCCCGGCGACCATAGCCTATTGTCTCGCCCGCCTCCCATTCGCGGATTCCGCTAATCACGGTGCGAAGCGTGGACACCACCTCGAGAGGTTTCTCCATCTCCGGAGGCAGCGTGTTGGCGCCGTATAGACCGATGCCGAGACGCGCCATGTCGTAATGATGCTCCGGGAAGCGGAGAATGCCCGCGGAATTGAGCACATGGCGCAGAATAGGCGTCTTCGAACGCGACAGCATATAATCAGTGTATTTGCGGAAACGCTCCAACTGGAGAAGCGTATAGTCATCCATATCGGGACAGTCGGCTGTGGCAAGATGTGAGAACACCGACTGCGCCTTTACCAGCGGCGTGCTTTCCAAAATATCCATGAGCCGGGGCAGTTCCTCCTCGATAAATCCCATGCGGTGCATGCCGGTGTCGAGTTTGATGTGGATGGGATAATCCGTTATTCCGTTCTTTTCAGCCTCGCGCATCACATCGCGCAGCATCTCGAAATTATATACCTCCGGCTCAAGATGATAGGCGAACATCGACTTATAATTCACCACCTTGGGATTCATCACCATAATGGGCATCGTGATGCCGCGTTGGCGCAACTCGATTCCTTCATCGAGCACTGCGACGGCGAGATAGGCCGCGCCTGCATCCTGCAGCGTCTTGGCAATCTCATATGAACCGGCGCCATATCCTGAAGCCTTCACCATGCAGACGATTCCTGTGCCGGAGGGGAGGCTCTGGCGGAAATAATTGTAATTGGCCACGAGAGCGTCTAGGTTGACCTCAAGCACCGTTTCATGCTGGCGGGTCTCGAGCATCTCGGCGATTTCGCTGAAATTGAATTCGGGGCTACCCTTCAGCAGAATGGCCTCATTGGCGAAATCGGAAGTGGAGAGATGAGCAAGCAGTTCCTGGGTGTCAGCGAAAAACTCTGCGTCCTGAGGGAAGAGATACTTATATTGTGCGATAGTGTTTCCGACGCCTATGAAGCGGTTGATTCCTGCGCGGCGCACGAGGTCGGCGATGTCGGCATAGAGCGCCGGAGCCGGGGAAGTTTCGTGATGCAGGTCGCTCAGGATGAGGGTGGATGTCTGTGAAGGCATGGTGCGGCGGCGCAGGAAATCGAGCGCCGGACGCAGCGAACTGAAATCGGAGGTGTAAGAATCGTGCACCACTGAGCATCCGTTGACACCTTCTGTAACATTGAGGCGCGTGCCAATCTTGTGGAGATGGGAGAAGCGCTCGGCAATGGTGGGGGCGTCGATTCCGCTGTGGAGCATAAAGAGGAGTGCATGAGCCGCATTCTCGCGGTCGGCCTCGCTTTCGAGCGGGGCTGTGAAGGAATGCTCCGAGCCCTGCCAGGTATAATCCACTCTCGTGAGGGCTCCCGGAAGACGTGAGAAATTTATCTGCAGGTCGGCGGGGTGACCCTCTGCACTCCAGCAGAGGGGTTCGGCATTGGGTGCCATATCGAAGAGAGCCTGTGCCACTTCGGGCATGTCGGCGGAGAAAATCACGGTCTTCACCTGCGGAGCCGAGGCAAGGATCGCCTTCTCGTGAGCCTTTGCAGCGAGCGATGGGAAATTCTCCGAATGGGGATCCTGGATGTTGGTTATAATCACTGTGTCGGGTGAGATGCAGCGGGCCAGCGCCTCCATTTCTCCGGGACGAGAGATTCCGGCCTCAATCACGCCGAGAGTAGCAGCCGGCTTGAGTTCCCACATGGAGAGGGGCACGCCTATCTGCGAATTGAAACTGCGTGGGGAACGGGAGATGTCGGAAAGGGGTTCCATAAGCTGGAATATCCATTCCTTTAGGGTGGTTTTGCCTCGGCTGCCTGTGATTGCGAGGATTTTGCCTGCGAAGTCGGGGCGACGCGCCGCGACAGTCTGGAGAGCCTTCACAGTGTCGCTGACTACAATGAAATTGGCATCGGGCATAATGGTTGCGGCATCTTCGGGAATGCGGTTCACCACAAAATCGCGCACTCCCCGCGAGTAAAGCTGAGAGATGTAGCGGTGGCCATCGTTGCCCTGGGTGGTGATGGCAAAGAATAGCGTTCCGGCAGGATTCTGGAGTGAACGGGAGTCGGTGAGGAGGGTGTCGATACTCCGCTCGGGGTGCGTGATTGGTAGTTGCGAGAGCATTCCCGCAATATCAGAAATAGAAAGTGTCATTTTAATCAGATAGCTTTTAACTCCTCGAGAGTGGCGGCCACTTTCTGGTCGGTCTGTGTGAGGCGTTCCTTACAAAATTTCAACAGGGCGAGAGCGCGCTCGGTATATTCCGAGAGCTTGTCGATATCGCATTGGTCGGATTCCATCCGGGCCACAATAGCCTCGAGTTCAGCAATGGCTTCGCCATAGCTCATCTCTTCAATCTTTTTCATCGTAATATTATGATGTCTATTATCTATTCTACAACTTTTGACTTGAACGAGCCCCCTTCGAGGCGGGTCTCTACCAATGTGCCGGGCGGGATATCCTCCGGACGGCGCACGGCGTGGCCGTTGACGCGGGTGATGCTGTAGCCACGGCGGAGAGTGTTTTCGGGGCTGAGCACGCGGAGGAGAGCCTCGGTGCGGTCGAGGCGCATGGAGGCTTTTGTGAAGGTCTGCGCCACGGCCGACTGCAGGCGAGCGGCCACGCGCGTGGCCTTGTCCTGCTCGCGGGAGATGCGCAGGGCGATGCCGCGTTGCATGGCGGCTCCGAGGCGCTCGAGGCGCAGGTTCTGCTGCAGCACGCACTGCTTGACGCGTGCCGGGAGGGTCTGCTCGAGGTTGGAGAGACGCAGGTGCTCGCCATTAAGACGGTCGGCGGCATATTTGGCCACGCGCTGCACCAGTTCCAAGGCTTTGTCGCGGGCAGCGCGCAGACGGTCGATAAGGAATTCGGCGGCGGCGGTGGGCGTTTTGCAGCGCACACAGGCCAGTTCGTCAAGCACGGTGCGGTCGCGCTCATGGCCGATGCCTACCACCACAGGAATGGGGAATGTGGCCACACGCCGGGCGAGTTCCAGATTGTCGAACCCGTTGAGGTCGGTGGTGGCGCCGCCTCCGCGGATAATCACCACGCAGTCCCAGAAGTCGAGAGCCTGCTCGATGCGGTCGAGGGCGGCCATCACGGAGAGGGCTGTACGTTCACCCTGCATCACGGCCGGGAAAAGGAGCGGATATAGCGCGAATCCCTCGCGGTTGTTGCCGAGCTGATTCATGAAATCGCCGTAACCGGCGGCCCCGTCGGCCGAAACCACGGCTATCTTCTGCGGCGCTTCCGGGAAGGGGAGGCTTTTGTTGTAATTGTCCACGCCCTCGCGGTGAAGGCGCTCGAGGATTTCGCGACGCAGGCGCTCCATATCGCCTAACGTATAATTGGGGTCGATGTCGGTGATGGTGAAGGAGAGGCCGTAGACCTGATGGTGGTTGGCCGAACCGCGCACGAGCACCTTTAGGCCTGTGACGATGTCGCGACCTGTGGCCTCATAGAATCTGGAGCGGAGCATCCTGAAATTGCTTTGCCATATCATGGCGCGCATCTTGGCGCGAGTCTGACCTGCGGCATCTTTCTCTATGAGCTCCATGTAGCAGTGACCTCCGGCCACGCGCACATCGCTGAGTTCGGCGAGCACCCAGACTCCCTGCAACTGTGGGTTCATCCTGATGGTGTTCCCCAGCAGTGTCTGGTATTCCAGCAGTGTCATTCTATTTTCGGGAGCCATTTGCATCGGTTCAATTGGCGGAATCTGTAATTTCAGAGATGTTGACGATGGCGCCTGTGGCCGGATTGAAAGTAGCGGCGCTACGGACCTTCTTGTCGCTGAAGAGGGTGGGGTCGAGGCCGAAGCGCACGCCGGCCTGGGCGAGTTCCACGTCACCGCTCCAGAGGGTGGCGCCGCGGAGGGTGATCTCCACATGTGCCGTGCCCGGGATGTTATACATCACAGCGTTTTTCGGCAGTTTCTTTTCCTCCCCCTTATCGTCGACAGGGATTTCAGCGGAGCGGAGGTTGCTCACGCGGATATATACCGGGTCGCCCGAATAGTCGTCAGCACCTACGAATCCTGCGAAGTCGCTGAGACGGAAAAGGATGGAGCGTCCCTCCTCATCGGGCATGAATGTGAATGAGCGGCTGACGGTCTGAGTGGCGCTGGCTCCGGCGAAAGCCGCAGTTACAGCCTCTTCCTGATGCTGCAGGCTCTTGAGCATGAGTTCGAGCTGACGGCCGTCAGTGGGCATTGTCTCGGCGGTGCCGCGCGTGAGCGACACCTTTGAGTCGCGAATCTCCATCAGGCTCTCGGAGAGCATCTGGGCCTGCTTGGCCGTGCTCTGCGATGCGAGGAAATCCTCGTTGACATATTGCAGATATTCCTTTATGTCGATTTTCTCGATGGGTTGCGTGGCAGGGAGTTCGGGGACATCCGGGGACGCTACCTCCTTGTTGATGGCGAGCAACATATTGTTGTCGGCCACGCATAACTGGGTGATGGCGCCGGGCTTGAGCTGCATGAGAAACTGGCTTTCGGGGTCGGTGTCGGGAACGCCGACGGGGATTACCTTCACATCCGTGATCTGCCATTGTTCGCCATCATGCTCCACCACATCGCTCTTGCCGATGAAGCGCTTGGCATACTGGCGGTATGGTCCGGCGACGTTCACGGTGCGCTTCGCCGAGACGTCGATGCGCAGGGATGTGAGAGGCAGCGTGTAAACGAGTCCATATTCATTGTGGCGGTCGGCGGAGAGCATGCGGGTCTGCTGGGCGGAAGCCGGGGCGGACATAAGGGCAATTCCGGCGGCCGTGAGGAATGCGGCTGTAAGTGTTCTCATTGCGCTTAAGATTTTTTACGTTCTAATACTGAATTGATTGCGCGGCCTGCGAATCGGGAGATGTCGCGGGCTGTCATTCCGAACTCGCCCAATTCGGCAGCGGCCATATCTCCGGCGAGTCCATGGAAGTAGACGCCTAAGATGGAGGCATATTCCGGGTTGTAGCCCTGAGAGAGGAAAGCGGCAATCATGCCGGTGAGCACGTCGCCGGCACCGGCTGTGGCCATTCCTGCGTTGCCGGTCATATTGAAATAGACTCGGCCTGTGGGGCGCACCGTGGCGGTGTAATGGCCTTTGAGCACGATGATGATGTTGTATTGGCGCGACATCTCGATGGCAGTGCGGAGGCGCTGCTCGCTGTTCTGGTGCTCGCCGAAGAGACGGTCGAACTCTCCGGCGTGGGGCGTGATGATAGTCTTTGCCGGGAGCAGCGAGAGCATCGATGGGCGTTTTGCTATACAGTTGATTGCATCGGCGTCGACCACGAGGGGACATTTTGCATTCTGGAGGAGATTCTGGAGAGCGTCCACAGTGGCTTCCTGAGTGCCGATGCCGGGGCCTACTGCTACTGCCTGATGGTTGTGGTGTACACGCATGTCGCTGATGTAGTGCTCGTTGCGGTCGGGTTCATACATCACTTCGGGGATTGCCGTCTGCAGGATGTTGAGTCCGCCGCGGGCGCCATGCACGGTGCAGAGGCCTGCGCCGGTACGCATCACTGCTTCGGCGCACATCACGGCGGCGCCTGTCATGCCGGTGCTGCCTGCGAAGAGGAGCGTGGAGCCGTAGTCGCGCTTGCCGGTGAATGGATTGCGGCGACGGAGAAGCGGCGCCACGTTGCGCGCGTCGATTACATAATAATTTGTGGCCGTGTCTTTGATTTTCGACTCGTCGAGGTCGATGTCGAGGAGTTTCCACTCGCCGAGCACATCATGGTTTTCGGCAAAGAAGAAGCTGAGGCGGGGGAGCTGGAAGGCAAGCGTGAGATGGGCGTGCACCATGTCGCGGATGCTGGCCTGGGAGTTCCATTCGCAGAAGAGTCCGGAGGGGATGTCGATTGATACCACGTACGCGCCCGACTCATTAATATATCTTGCCACAGCCATGAAACCTCCCTGAAGGGGTTTGTTGAGACCGGAGCCGAAGAGGCCGTCTACCACCACATCTGTCTCGCTGAGGTATGGGGGGGTGAATTCGCGGCTCACCTCCGTGAAGTCGACGCCTTCGATTGTGATGAGTTTTTTACGCTCTTCGTCGCAGTCGTGAGAGAGTTTGCCGGTCACATTAAAGAGGAATACCTCGAGTTTGCGGAAACCTTGCTCGATGAGCATGCGTGCCACGGCGAGGGCGTCGCCGCCGTTGTTGCCGGGGCCGGCGATTACTACGATGCGTTGGCCGGGCAGGAAGCGGGACACGATTTCGGCGGTAACTTGTGAAGCGGCGCGCTCCATCAGGTCGACTGAATTTATATTCTGACTCTCGCAGGTGGCTTCATCCACGGCGCGAAGCGCCTGCGAATCCAAGATCTTCATGCGTGTGTTGGTATTTAATCTACAAAGATACAGCCTTCCGACCGATTTTGCAAAAAAAAATAAAAAACCGCGCGCAACACGAAGCGTGGTGTTGTGCGCGGTTGTAAATATTCTTGAGATTTACTCTGCTTTGCCTTCGCTGCCGAGAACAGCGATGATTTTGTGCTTGTAGAGTCTCTCCATTTCGTTGCGAGCCGGGCCGAGATACTTGCGCGGGTCAAACTCGCTGGGTTTCTCGTTGAAGGTCTTGCGGACTGCAGCGGTCATTGCCAGACGGCTGTCGGAGTCGATGTTGATCTTGCATACGTCCATCTTGGCTGCCTTGCGGAGTTCCTCTTCGGGGATACCGATTGCATCGGGAAGTTTGCCGCCGTTGGCGTTGATGATGTCGACATATTCCTGTGGCACGGATGAAGAACCGTGGAGCACGATGGGGAAGTCGGGGAGTTTCTTTTCTACGGCCTCAAGCACGTTGAATGCGAGCGGCGGGGGAACGAGGCGGCCGGTCTTCGGGTCGCGTGTGCACTGTTCGGGAGTGAACTTGTAAGCGCCGTGGCTTGTGCCGATGGAGATGGCGAGGCTGTCGCAACCTGTGCGTGTCACGAAGTCTACTACCTCTTCGGGGTCGGTGTAGGTGTGGTGGTCGCTGGAGACTTCGTCCTCAACGCCGGCGAGCACGCCGAGCTCACCCTCTACTGTGACGTCATATTTGTGAGCGTAGTCGACTACCTTCTTTGTGAGTGCAACGTTCTCCTCGTAGGGGAGGTGGCTGCCGTCGATCATTACTGACGAGAAACCGTGGTCGATGCAGTCTTTGCAGAGCTCGAAGGTGTCGCCGTGGTCAAGATGGAGCACGATCTGGGGATGTTCCCAGCCGAGGGATTTCGCGTATTCCACAGCACCCTGGGCCATGTAGCGCAGAAGGATGGGGTTGGCATAGTTGCGCGCGCCTTTCGACACCTGAAGGATCACAGGCGATTTCGTGTCGGCTGCTGCCTTGATGATGGCCTGGAGCTGCTCCATGTTGTTGAAGTTGAACGCAGGAATGGCGTAACCGCCGTGCACTGCCTTGGCAAACATCGCTCTCGTGTTGACAAGACCTAAGCTTTTGTAATCTACCATGACTTATCTGTATTTTTATGGGTTGCTAACTTATATTTATGGGTTTATATTCACATGTTGTTGCCTTGTGTTTTTCTGACAGGGCTTTTAAAACACTGCAAATATAGCATATTTTCTCGATTACAACAAGCGCAAAGGGGAAATAGTGCTTTCTACCGCCCCTTTTTAGGTATTTTTAAGATGGCAACGCACCTTGTGGGGTGGTGCGATGTGGATGGGAATGTGATTGTGTGGTCAGTGCCAGAGGAGGTAGGCGGCGCGGAGGCCGGCGGCGGTGTATGCGTGGATGAAGCGAAGTAGCAGGCGGCGCTGCGGGGTGCAGGTGGTGGCTTGGAGCGTGGCCTGCATCAGTCGGTCGGCCAGCTCGGGATGCCCTTCACGACGGTAATGGGCGGCAAGGACTGCCCGTCGGTAATCCACCATCTCATGAAGTCTTCGCTCACTGAATCCTTTCAGCACTCCCTTCCCTTTCCCGGCAGCGGCCAGCGGGTCGCGGTCGGCAAGACTGCGGATGGCCTTGTCGGCCATATCCAGCGCCTGTTCCCATTCCTCCGCTTTGCTCCAGTGGTTTTCACCTGTAATAGACTCTCTTTGAGGATAGATGTCGAAATTAATGCGGTCCACCACCGCGATTCTCGGGTTGGCGAGAATCAGTCTGATTCCTAACTCCCAGTCGTCCCAACCGTGCATAGACGGATTCCAGCCGCCCGCGGCGCGTATGAAATCAGTGCGTACAAGATAGTCGGGCGTGGCAAGGAAACTATTGAAAAACTGTCGGCGGAGGAAATTGCGGCCGATAGGTCGAGAAACGACATCGCCCGAGGCTTCGTGGCGCACATGCCGCCAGGCTGCCAAGTCGGCATTCGCGGCCTTAAGCGCTGTAAGCCCCGATTCCACCAGATGCGGGCGCATAGCATCGTCAGAGTCGAAAAACACTACATATTCCGAATCCCCGAGGTCGAGGCCATGCTGGCGTGCGGCAGCAGCTCCCCGGCGGCTCTCTTGCGCCAATGTGCATCGGAATTGCGGCGACTCGTGGCGCTGAATCCATTCGCGGGCCACAGCGGCGCTATCGTCGGTAGAGGCATTGTCCACGACAATCAGATGCAGCGGGCGATGGGTCTGAGCAAAGATGCTGTCGAGACAACGGGGAAGCAGAGACGCCCGGTTGTAGACCGGCACTACAACGCTAACCCACTCCTGATTGCAGGAGATGCCGGAGATGGATGGAGCGTGTGTGTCTTTCCGCATAGTGGCCAGAGTGGATGATTGATATTATCTTGGTGTGATTGAGAAAGTGATAGTGCCTTTGGTGGAGGGGGCATCCTTTTTCTCGCTCCAGCGGGCGCGCATTGCGGCCGCCTCGCAGGCTTGGCGTATCGAGGCATCGGCGCCACCCTTGGCTCGGGCTGAGGTGACGCGACCGTTGCCGTCGATAGTAACATTCACCGTTACGGTAACCTTATGACGCAGAGTGACCTGAGGCTTCGGACAACCCAGGAAACTTCTTCCGCTGGCCACGCCCGAGATGCCTGCGCCCGAGCCTCCCGAGCCGCTGCTTCCGTTGCGCCCCTGCGTCTGGCCATTCCGCGTGCTGAATTTCGACATGGCGGATGTGACTTTCTGCTTCTCCTCCTTGCTTACTTTCGGCTCGGTGCTTTTTACCTCTGACGGTTTCTTAGTCTGGTCAATCTTGCGCTCTTCAGGGGGCGCGGGCTTGGGATTTTTGCCCGGCACCACTTGTTTTGTCTTCTCCTGTGGAGCGGGTTCCGGCTCACCTTTAAAAGCTGGCGCAGGCTCGTCTTGCTCCACCGCATCCGGTTCGCCGAGATCCTCAAGTATCTCCGGTTCCACGAAAAGTTCATCCTCCTGGAGGGTAGCCAGTCGCGACTCCGGAGGCATGCTGAGGAGTTCCTTGTGATAGACAAGAGTGCCGAACACAAGGAACAGAACAATAACCACAGCTGCGGCAGCGGTGATTAAAGAGGCCAGCAAACGGTCGTGTCGGCGCTTATTTTTATTGTCCATATCCGGCTATCAGTTCTGGCGGGCGCGTGTGGAGAGCACCATGCGGAGTTTATTGCGGGCCGCCATATCGAGCACATTCACCACCTTGGCATAAATCACGGCACTGTCGGCATAGAGAGCCACGGCGCGTGTGGAATCCTTGCTCTGGATGCGTTGCAACTCTGTGTTGAGGATTTCGAGGTCTGCGATATACCTTGGCGCCGAGAGAAGATTGGTGGAGTCATTGCGGTCCTCCACCAGAAAGATGCTGTCGGTGCGGGTGACATAAACCTCGGTGACAGGCTTCATCGAAGTCTGTTCGCTGCTCTGCGGGAGGTTTACGTCAATGGCAGCGGGGAAGATGATGGTGGAAGTGACCATGAAGAAAATCAGCAGCAGGAACACGATGTCGGTCATCGACGACATGGAGAAGGTGTCGAGCGGCTGGAAGGGTCTCTTGAGTGCCATGGCTTAAGCGGGTTCGTTGAGGAGGTCCATGAATTCCATGGTCTTCGCCTCCATGGTGTTCATCACACGGTTGACACGAGCGGTGAGATAATTATATGCGAAGAGGGCAAGGATGCCCACCACAAGACCGGCCACTGTGGTGACGAGAGCCTGGTAGATGCCGGAGGAGAGCACGGTGATGTTGGCGGCGGTGCCGGCGGAAGCCAAGGAATAGAAGGCGTCGATCATGCCGACCACTGTGCCCAGAAAACCGAGCATCGGAGCGCCGGCGGCTGTGGTGGAAAGCACGGGAAACCCTTTGCCGAGTTCAGCGACCTCAAGGTTGCCGGCGTTTTCGATTGCAACGAGCACATCGTTCATCGGGCGGCCGATGCGGGAGAGGCCCTTGGCGATGAGACGCGCATAGGGGCTGTTGGTCTTGCGGCAGAGATTCTCTGCGCTTTCGATGTCGCCCTCATGCACATATTCGCGGATTCGCTTCATAAAAGTGGAGTCTTCGCGGGAAGCGCGGCTGATCACGATGCAACGCTCCGTGAAGACATATATCACCGCTAAAAGCAGCACAGCCAGCGGAATCATTATATAGCCGCCGTCCATCACGAGCGACCAGAAGGATATTGAGTTCATCTTGGGGATTGATGATTAATGAATGACTATTGATTATTAATGATGCCTAATTCCTAATTCCTAATTCCTAATTCCTGATACTGCCTAGTCCTGGAGGAGGCGGCGGTAGCGGCGGATGGTCTCGGCGATACCTAAGTAGAGGGCGTCGGAGATGATGGCATGGCCGATGCTCACCTCGTCGAGCCAGGGAATGCGGCGGTGGAAGAAATGGAGGTTGTCGAGGTTGAGGTCGTGGCCGGCGTTAAGGCCGAGACCAGCCTCGCGTGCAGCCTCGGCAGCTACCAAGAAAGGCGCGATGGCCTTCTCCGGGTCGGTGGGGAATTCGTCGGCGTAGGGTTTGGTGTAGAGTTCCACTCTGTCGGCGCCGGCCTCGCGGGCTGCCCGCACTTGGTCAGGATTCGGGTCCACGAAGATCGACACCCGTATTCCGGCCTTTTTCATCCGGGCGCATACCCCCTTGAGGAATTCCATATTTTTCAGCACGTTCCAGCCGGCCGAGGATGTGAGTGCGTCGGGAGCGTCGGGCACGAGGGTCACCTGTGCGGGATGTGCCTTCTCCACCAGGCGGAGGAAATCCTCCGTGGGATTGCCTTCGATGTTGAATTCAGTCTTGACGAGGTGGCAGAGCGTGTCGACGTCGGCACGGGTGATATGGCGCTCGTCGGGGCGGGGGTGAACAGTGATGCCCTGGGCTCCGCAGAGTTCGCAGTCTTCGGCAAAATGGGCCACGTTCGGGATGTTCTCTCCGCGCGCGTTGCGCAGGGTGGCCACCTTATTGATGTTTACGCTGAGGCGTGTCATGATTTGGGTCTTTATGAAATTTAAAGCAGTTAACTTTTATTGTTTAACGTTTTGCGTTTTTCGGCATGAAAATTGTATCTTTGCAAAAGAAACGCATCAAGCCTGTGTCTGAACATGCATTCCTGATTGTTCTAATAATAGGAGAGATGTCAGATAAGTGTGCGCGACTGCAAATTTAACGAAAAAAGATTAATAACGTCTATTGAAAGAGGATAAAAAATGACAGCGAAGGAAGTGATGACATATTCTCCCCGGATTGCCGACATGGAATGCAAGCGCTTTGTGGATGCAGAGTTGCCGGTGATCGATGTGCTTCCGCTGCTGCTTGACACTCCGCAGGGAGTGGTCGGGGTCACGGAGGATGGGAAGCAACTGGGGGTGATTACGGCAGAGTCGCTGCTGGAGGGATTGGGGCGGTTGATTGCCGCCCGCGACGACTGCTCGGTGGTGGAGGTGGAATGCACGCCTGCCGACTATAGTGCGTCAATCTTGGCGCGTGCTGTGGAGGATGTGGATGTGCATCTGGTCGACCTTCTGAGCCATCCGGCCGAGGAGGGGAAGATGCGGGTGATGCTGAGGGTGCGGTGTGACGACCCGACGTCGGTGGTGCATAGTCTGGAGCGCTACGGCTATGAGGTGGTGAGCACCGGTGGCCGACGCCTGCGCGACGAGGAGATTTCCCGTGAGCGCCTGCTCGCGCTGCAGACCTTGCTGAATGTGTAGATTTAAGACCCCATCCCACAAAAAATGTTAACGCAGGGGTCGCAGATGTGCCTTATATTCGGTCTTGCAGGCGAAGGAGCATAGCGGGCTATGCGACTGAGACAAAAGG
>OGNF01001468.1_pt1 | contig 21378 bp, 14 predicted proteins | sample 1573321 | NCBI WGS metagenome assembly OGNF01 (sample SAMEA2581911, study PRJEB24529) | metagenome | biome: Human gut stool | place: China | collected 2011
TCCCTCTCCCCGGGACAGAAGGTCAACCTGTCGGCGGCCGCCTCCTGCAAAACCATCGACCTCACCGGCGGGGACGAGTACCTCCTGCACCCGCAGGCGCTGAAAAAGCTGGAGCTGGAATGAGCGAAGAAAAAGATATGTTAAAGAAATTTAAAGACTATAATTTAAATTGTTCTAAAGGTATGATTATAGGTGAAGCACTTCTTACTGATTGTATTCTTGTTACAAAAGAGTTTGAAGAAGAATTATTAAAAATTGATAAAACGGTATATGGAAGAGAATCACATGAAATGAAATATGCATGGGAACTTGAAAATGTTATAAAATATGATAAACCTATTCCTATAAAAGGAAAATTATGCCACTTCCCTTTTTCATTCAGGAAGATACACTCAGTATGGCGCAAATCCGGTTCATCGTCCCGCCCGGCAGCCATGCCCCGCTTCAATTGTTAACGACGGCCAAATATTTGTCTATCCGGTTTATTTTCGCCTTTTTTGTAAACACAAACTACCTTCTCCATCCAGGAGGATACGAAAATCAGTCTGTTTTTCCCTAAAAAACCATGAAAAAAGAAACATTACTGCTGGGCGCGCTTTCACTTCTGTGTGCAGCCTGCCACACCGAAACAGATGCCATCAAAGCGGACAGTCACTGCCCTACCGTCCCCATCCTGACCCATCGCGCCGCACACCCCGTATGCCAAGTGCAGTTGCACAGCCGTCAGCCCGGAACGGCCTTCACGCTGGAACAAATCGACCTGTCGCTCAAGGGTACGACACGGCTGCAAGACATCAAGAACCTCAGACTATTCGCCGCAGACGCCCGCGGACGGATGGACACCTCCCGTCCACTCACCCCGCCCCTGCCACCGGCCCAAACCCTGCACATACGTCCGGACAGCCTGCTTCGCGACACCGCCGCCACCCTGTGGATAGCCGTACAACTGAACGAAAGCGCCGACCTCACCCACCGGTATGCCATCGCCTGCAAAAGTGTGCGCACCAGTAGCGGACGGGTGCAGTTGCCCAAACGGCAGGAAGCCCCGCTGCGGGCAGGAGTAGCCGTGCGCCAACACGGTCAGGACGGAGTGCACACCTCGCGCATCCCCGGGCTGGCCACTTCACGGAAAGGAACGCTGCTCGCCATCTACGACGCCCGATATGAATCGGCCCGCGACCTGCAGGGACACATCGACATCTGCCTGAACCGCAGCACCGACGGCGGACGCACTTGGAAGCCCATGCAAGTGGTGCTCGATATGGGGCAATGGGGCGGACTGCCCGAAAAATACAACGGAGTCAGCGATGCCAATATTCTCGTGGACGAAAAAACGGGCGACATCTATGTGGCCGGGCTCTGGATGCACGGAGTGCTCGACCCGCAAACGGGTAAATGGCAGGAAGGACTCACGGAAAAAAGCAAACAATGGAACCACCAATGGCGGAAAAACGGGTCGCAGCCCGGTTTCGGCGTAAAGGAAACTTCCCAGTTTCTCATCACCAAGAGCACCGACGACGGACTGACCTGGGGACCGCCGGTCAACATCACCCGCCAATGCAAACGGCCGGAATGGTGGCTCTACGCTCCGGCACCCGGCCACGGCATCACACTGGCCGACGGCACTCTGGTCATTCCCACGCAGGGACGCGACCGCAACGGAACGCCGTTTTCCAACATCACCTGGAGCAAAGACAACGGCCGCACCTGGACAGCCAGTCAGCCGGCCTGCGACAACGTCACCGAATGCATGGCCGCCGAACTCTCCGACGGAACCATCATGCTGAACATGCGCGACAACCGTAACGGAAAGAAAAACCCCGAAAACGGCCGGCATGTCTGCATCACCGACAATCTGGGGGCCACCTGGACCGAACATCCCACCTCGCGCAAGGCTCTCATCGAACCGGTGTGCATGGGCAGCCTCCACCGTCACGACTACCATCGCAACGGGAAAAAGCACAGCCTGTTGCTCTTCGCCAATCCCGATTCACGAACGGCCCGCAACCGTATCACACTGAAGGTGAGCTATGACGACGGGAACACGTGGCCCGAAGAAAAGAAAATCCTGCTCGACGAATATGGCGGTTTCGGTTATTCCTGCATCACGTCGATCGACGAGAACACCATCGGCATCCTCTACGAAGGCAGCCAGTGCCAGCTCGTTTTCCAGCAGATTCCGCTCAGCGACCTGCTCCCCTGACCTCTCTCACCGTCTCCGCACACCTTTTTCCTGCCCGCCATCTGCCGGCCCCGCCGCGCACGGTGGCGGGCAGGCCTTCTTTTTCTCCGAAAACCTGCATCCGCCGGCGCCATTCTGCCGGTCCGTTGTGCCTGCCGCAAAGACCGCGCGTGCCCCCGGCCCCGCCACGGCCCCGGCTTTTTCCACGCGCCGCGCATTCAAAAAAAACACTCAGTACTTTAGAAAAAACTGTCAGTACTTCTGTAAAAACTGTCCTTACTTTAGATTTTCACCGGACTTTTTCCCGAAAACCGGCGGCACATTCCGGTCCGCCGGCATCCCTCCTCCATGACGGAAGCCGACCGGGAAGAGCCTCAACTCCGCCCCGTACGCCCCACCTTTTCCCAAACAAAAAAATCGGAGCGACGCCCCGTGTTCCTTCCAAGGGGTATCGCTCCGATTTTTTTCCAATCCGGAAACGGTCTGCGCTTATTCTGCGGCAGCGCCCAGCGGGGATGCCTGCGTGTAGGTGCGTGCAGCCAGTTCCTTGTCGAGCATATACAGTCCGAAGCGGTTGCCTTCCACCGCGCCACAGGCTGCAATCATATCGCGGGCCGATTCTTCTTCCTCCACCTGCTCGTCGATGAACCATACCAGCATATTTGACGAAGCATAATCCTTGTCCTCGGCAGCAATCGACGCGAGCTCGTTAATCATGGCCGTCACCTTCTTCTCATGCTCCAGCGTGTCCTGGAACATCTCCAGCGGCGATGCCCACTCCGTGCGCACCTCGGCAATCGGAAGCAGCTTTACTTCCGCATCGCGGGCAATCACATAGTTCATCAGGATACGGGCATGGTCCTGCTCCTCGCGGAACTGGACATAAAACCAGTTGGCAACGCCCTTCAGGCCCTTTGCCTCTGCATTCAGCGACATGGACAAATAAAGATAGGCCGACCACATCTCTGCATTGATTTGCGCATTGAGCGCCTCGTGTAACTTTTTACTCAACATAGTCTGAAATATTTTTTGATAAGATGAAAACTTCCTGCCTTACAGGTGAATTCACCCGATTAATAAGATTCATGAACATCGGCCGGCAAATACTCTGGCAGAGTGCCGGAAGTGACGGCACGCCAACCGGGCATCCTGCATTTTTTCCGAATGCCGGGCATGACCTCACGACGCTCCGTCATTCATAGCCGCATTGCAAAAGTAGAAAGAATTTTTCAGACACATCAGCATTCTGCAAGAATTATGAGAGAGAACGGACGACAGGATGGTAACGTTCTTCCTCAACTGCGCTCCGCAGGGCACCAGTCTCCTCCGCTACAGCCCGAAATTCCGCCTGCTTCTGCTGCAAAAGGGGGCAGGATATTGTGATTTACGTTAAGAAAATATTAACTTTGCCAACAGAATATGAAAGAGCACCATTGATAACCTTTTCGTAAACTTCTGCACACGGAGATTTTCCTTTTGCACACATTTATATATAACCCATCCATACGATTCGTTCAATTCAACAACTATGCACAAATTACGTTTACCGATTCTGCGCACATTGCTCATCGCCATCCTGGGTGTAGTCATTCCGGGAAACCTTGCAGCGCAGCAACTCATCCCCGCTCCCAAACAACTCGTCAGGCACAGCCAGAAGTATGTGCAAGTCCGCACCATTGACGCACGCCTCCATTCGCGGGCCGATTTACCCGACGAAGGATATACGCTCAGCATCCGCGGAACGAAGGCGCGCCTGCGGGCACGCACTGCGCAGGGACTGGTATGGGCACGTGCCACCCTGCAGCAACTCCGCCGGCCCGACGGCACCTATCCTGAAGTCAGCATTCGGGATTATCCGGCCTTTCCGCTCCGCGGCTTCATGTACGACTGCGGACGGACCTTCCGCCCCACCGAGCAGCTCAAGCGCGACATTGATCTCCTGTCCAGTTACAAAATCAACGTATACCACCTCCACCTCACCGACCATCCGGCCTGGCGCATCGAATGCAGGGCGTATCCACAGCTGAACCTCCCGGAAAACCATGAAACCGGCCGGGATGAAGGCAAATTCTACACCTACCGGGAACTGCACGAACTCATTGCCTACGCCCGTGAGCGCGGCATCACCATCATTCCCGAAATCGACATGCCCGGCCACAGCCAATATTTCCAAAAGACCTTCGGCTGCACCATGGATTCCGAAAAAGGACAAAAGATTCTGGAAGCCTGCCTGAACGAATTCTTCCAGGAAATCACAGCTGACGAATGTCCCTATTTTCACATCGGTTCGGATGAAGTACATGTCAAGAAGCCCGAAGAATTCATGGCATTCTGCGAAGCCATCGTCCGCAAGCACGGCCGGACTCCGGTGTGCTGGAATCCGGGACTGAAACCGTCGGAAAACTGCATCACACAAATCTGGAACACAGCCATTGGCCAGCAACGCGCGCGGCAGGACGCTGGAAATCCTTATATTGACTCTTATCAGGGCTACCTCAACAACGGGCATCCGCTGCTCAATGCCGCCGACTATTTCCTCCACACGGCATGTGCCCAACCTCAGGCCACAGCGCATGCGCGCGGCGGCATCCTCTGCCTGTGGACCGACATTCCGCTCCAACCCTCCGACTTCTTCGCCCTCAACGGCATGCCCGGATGCCTTCTGCCCTTTGCCGAACGGTTGTGGTGCGGCGGAGAAGGCATCGACCCCGCAGACGAGCATCTGCTTCCCGCCCCCTCCAGCGCCATGCATAAGCAGCTGGCCGAATTTGAACAGCGAATGGCTTACCACCGCGACCACCTGCTCTACGATTATGACATCCGATGGGTTGCCAACTCTCACATTCCCTGGACCGTCAGTCTGCCTGCCGCCCGTGGCACCCGCCGCGAAGAGCTCCGCACGGTAAAAGCCTGGGGAGCCGTCATACACATGAATTCCCTCTGCCGCAAACACGAAGTTCCCATGCTGCCCACTATGGAAGGCTGGATGTCTACGGAAATACACGTTCCCCACGACACCGTCATCACCGCATGGATCAGTTTCGACACACCCGTACGCGTAAACCGCCGCTCCCCCGGCATCGGTTATCAGGGGCATTGGGAATCGGACGGCCGCGTTTTCGTCAATCAAAAGGAAATATTCCCACACCGCTGGAAAGAACCCGGGAAATACCGTTACGACTACGACACCTGGTACCGCCCCGAAGCGAAAATTCCTTATACTCATGAGCAGTTCTGCTGGATGCGTCCCCCCGTACGCCTTCCGCTGAAAGCCGGATGGAACCGCATAGAGCTTTACTGCCCACGCACCATACCGGGCGGAGAATGGTTTGTAACCTTCCTTCCGGTTCATCCCGACGCTAACGGGCATGTATCGGAAGCCCGACAGCTGCAATACCGCTAAAAACAGCATGGGCACCATCCTGCATCCCGGCGAGCGCGCCGCTAACGCAGGCCAAAAGCGCCCAACACCAACGTTTTAACCCGGAAAATTCCTAGGCACAGGACCGTCAAAAGGAAGAAAAGCTTTTCTATAAGGAAGAGTTGAACAAAGGGCCATGGTAGATTGCAGCAACGGCTTTTACCTGCATTGATGATAAACCAAGAAAACGTGAATGGGTAAAAGAAGAAAGGGTTTCCCGGGAAAACAGAGAAAACAAGTGGGATTAATAAGTTCAGGCGGGTGTGCTTTTGCAGCACAAACGCCTGAACTTATCAGCCCTCTTCCGCATTGAGGACCAGCACGATTCGTTTTTGACCAATCGCCTTTTCTTGCGCGTCAAATCCAGCCTTACAAATTAATTCTCACCGTACCCTTGACGACATCTCCGGCCTTGACTGGTTTCCTATAAGGAGCATAATGTCCCGACAAGAACATTTCGTCGCCCGCCGTAACAAAGTCGGCCAAAAGGAAACGAGTGTGCCGGCCGGACTTCCAGCAACGCCAATGCTGCTGTCCGTTGGAGCGGACCGTAATCCGTGCCTGCTTGCAAGAATCCTGCAAACCGGCATACCATATGTTCCTGCGGGTAGCACGGAAATCGTTGCTGCCCAATTCATTGAAATCCTTGCTCCACGACCACAAAGGCTTCACACGCGGATGCTGCACCTCGGGCACCTCCTTGTAGAAACTCCAGGCTGTGCCCACCGGCCGGCTGATGTGGTCGGCCGGATAAACACTCCACAGTCCGTCTCTTCTCCAGAACAACCGGTCATATCCTTCTGCTGTCTCGAAGACCAGTCCCCACTGCCGGGGATTCACATCGGCCAAGGCCTTGAATTCATAGCTGACATTCAACTCCCCGCAAGCGTTGATGCACAAGGTATATTCGCCAGCAAAATTGTCGTAGGCTCCCTCCACTCGGAGGTAAACATCATCCCCTTTCTTTTCGGCAGAAACACTGGTGCTTTTCCAGTTCTTGCAACAGTCATTAAAGATGGGCGTATGAGCATTATGATTCGGGTAGCATCCGCCTCCAGTCAACGGAAGCACCATCAGCCAGGGGCCACCGGTCATGACTTGTTCCCCGCCTTTCTCCACCTTTTCCAACTGCCCTGTGCTCCGGCTGATTGCGCAACGGAAATTCTCTCCGGTAATCAGATAGTGCGTACGGGTTTTCTTCAGCCGCGTCCGATCCTTTACGGGTTCGGGCAACTGGTTCTGCACCTGTTCCCCCACCGGAATCAAATATTCGTCGGCCGTAAAACCTCTGGGATCTTCAAAATTCAGGGCCAACAGATTGGCTGCCTCCGGCCGGCGGACATGAATCTGCAGCTCTCCCGTCTTTCCCGGTTCCACGTTCAAGGCACACATGCCGGACTCTTCACCAAACTGCCAGGAAATCCGCAAGTCCTCCAGATTGGTAAACAAATACCGGTTTTCCACCTTCAGCGTCAGGTTTTCTGCCGGCTGCAACGAATCCGTCAACAGCTTTACCGGACTATATATTTTCTTCATGTCCCAATATTCCGGCTTTGGCCGGCGCCATCCGTCAATAGGTCCCCACGCCCCATAGCCCACGGCATTACCGTCGGGCAACTGGAAAATATCGTCGATGCCCGACCATATGGAGCCGCCCAAAACGCCCGGCGTCTTCAGCATATTCTCCCACATGGGTGCCAAGGCCAAGGCCCAGTCGCTGCGTATGCCAGGGTCGGTGACGAGTTCGCTGCGGTTATACACATTCAGATGGCAATATTCCCCGTAGGTCATCGGGCGCTCGCTTTTGGCCGCGGTTTTATACCCTCCGGGACCCGGATAATGGATATTGGCTATCGGCGCCGTACTACCCTGATTGTTGAAGCCGCCGTAGGCCTGGTCATGAAAGGCAAACGGACGCGTTACATCGGCCTTCTTCATGTATTCCGCCACCTGGGCAAAGTGCTCGTTCCAATAAGACTCGTTGGCCATTGACCAGAAGATGACGGAGGGATGATTGCGGTAGAAATGCACGGTCTCCATGTCGGCCTGCAGAATGTAGTCATAATATTTTTTGTCCTTGTAGTTCAGTTTCCGCCAATTCTCATTGGCATGATGCCCTACCCAGCACACCGGTGCCTCCACTTCTACGAAAAGGCCCAACTCGTCGCAATATTCCAGGAATTCCTCAGCCGGAGGATAGTGGGACGTGCGGATAAGATTACAGTTGGCCGCCCTGTACAGCATCGCATCGGCTTTCCATTCCGCATCCGTCAACGAACGTCCGTAGAGCGGATGCGCTTCATGGCGGCACACTCCCCGCAATTTCACCGGCACACCGTTGACCAGCAACCGGTTGCCCGCAACCTCTATTTCCCGGAAACCGATTCTCTTCTCCATTTGTGCCAAAGACACGTCTTCCTGGCACAAGTCGGCATGCAGGGTATAAAGATAGGGATGTTCGTTATTCCACAGTTCCGGGGCGGCCACCTCCATCTCCAGCCATCCGCTCCAGCTTTCTCCTGCCGCCAAATCGGGCAACCGCAACGTTCCGGCAGCCGGATGCCCGTCCAGCGTTACGTTCAGCGCCAGCTGTTTTGCCTCGCGCGGCGAACGGTTGGTGACAGAGGCGTAAATCCGCAGCATCGCGTCACGGTAGTCCTCATCCAGGTCGGTTACGATACGTAAATCGGTAACGTGTACTTCGGGGACGGCAAAAAGAGTCACTTTCCGGGTAATCCCTCCCAGCTGATGGGCTGCATACTGGGTCAGGCTCCCCAACATGTCGGCTTCCGACTCGCTCCTGACTTTCAGCGCCAACGTGTTTTTCCCCTCCCGCAGTGCAGACGTTATGTCCACCTCATAAGGCGTCATTCCTCCCATGTGATAGCCCACTTCACGTCCGTTGACCGACACATGATATTCGCTGTGCACACCGTCGAAGCGCAAAATCACATTTTTCCCACTCCAATCCTCTGGAATCTCAAAATCCCTTTCATATCGGGCAAAAGCAGCCGAATCCACCTTAAATCCCTGCATACTCCATTGGCCGGGCACCTGAATAGCCGACCAGCCGCTTCCGCTTTCCTGCGGCGAGAACCGCCATACACCGTTCAGGGACAAGCGGTTGTTATAAACATTATTGACGGAAACTGGTATCGGAATATATTGCGGCAATACCTTCTCCACATCCACGTTCGTGTTCACCTTATAGGTTCGCACCGACTTCAGCGCCTCGCGCTCTTCCGCGGAAACGGCCGGCAACGGCCGTGCCTGGGTGGACAGCATCCGGATTTCGGACACCAGCGCATTCGCGCCTTTGGACACGGTCATGACCAGCACAAACTGCCCATAGGCAAAGGAATGACGGGGCAAATCAATTTCTTTCTTCAGCACTTTTCCTTTCGGCAAGACCAGGTCCTCACAGAGAGGATTACCGTCAGCAATCAGCCGGACCACCCGTTCGGCATCCGCCAGAAAGGTAATTTCCATGCGATACTTCGCCTGAATATCCATCTTGTCAAAAGCATAAACCACCTTATTGCCAAACGTACAGGTGCGCTCGGCCAGGCTTCCGCCCAACTGGGAAGGCATCGTGTAATTCTCTCCCAAAACCAGATGCGGCTGTTTTCCGGGCGTGCCGCAATCGTCATAAGCCACTTCGGAATACTGCTGTGCCCACGCCGACAGCGCCGACAGCCAGAACACTACGGTCCATGCAAATCTCTCCACTGACATACAATTTCTGTTTTCCATGATTTAAGTTCTATCCGTTTTTCATATTAACCGCCACAACCGGCTGCACACACGGCCTTTGGCATCAGGCCCGGTGTCCTGCACTTCGGGCCAAAAGCTTCAGGCAACCGTCACCGGCATTCCTTTTTTCAAAGTTCCGTTCTGCCCCAGTTCTCGCTAACAAGGTAATCTCCGGCAACTTGTTTCATATTTACAAAGGTAATCATTGGCCGACTGTTTTTTTTCAAATATATTTGCATATCCTTGTTGGATATTTGCCCATCGTCAAATGAATACACTTTTTCCCAAGAAAACCACCTTTGAACGGGTGGAAAGACAACACGGTTCCTCCTTTTCGGTCATAGCCTACAGCCATCCTTACTTCACGGCTCCTCTGCACATTCATCCGGAATATGAACTGATATTAATAGAGGAAGGACGCGGCCGCAGTTTTGTGGGCGACGCCGTACGCCAGATGGAAGCGGGCGACTTCATGCTGATTGGCTCCAATCTGCCGCACTTGTGGCTGAGCGATGACGAATACTATGAAGACGGTACGCACTTGCGTTCCCGCTCCGTTTATACACAGTTCGACATCAACATTTTCCCGGGAAATCTGTTCAACATTCCCGAACTGTCCGCCGTCTACTCCCTGCTCAAGGCGTCGGAACGGGGTCTGTTGTTCAAAGGGGAGCAACTCGAACTGTGCAAGGATGAATTCAGAGCCCTGGTGCATCACGAAGGCTTTGACAAGTGGCACAGATTCTGCTGCCTGCTCCACCGGCTGGCCACGCTGTGCCAGCATGAACAGCTGACCAGTGCCGCCTTCCTCCCCGACAAGGACTGGGACAAGGACACCATCCTCACCAAAGTGCACCTCTTCATCAACCAGCACTATCAGGAGGAAATCAGTCTGGAAAGCATTGCCGCCTTTGCGGGAATGAACCCCAGTGCCCTGTGCCGTTACTACAAGAAACACACGGGGAAAAAAATCTTCGAATATCTGTCGGAACTGCGTATTTCCTATGCCATCAAACTGCTGGTCAACCGGAACATCAACATCAGTCAGGTGGCATACAACTGCGGCTATAACAGTCTGTCACACTTCAACCATCAGTTCAAGTACATAACAGGACGCTCCCCTTCCGACTATGTGAAAAACGTTCTCCACACCGAATGAACGTTGCCCGCTCCGCCTGCCGGGCAACTGTCACCGGGCGAAATGCCGCAATCGCAGAAAAAGGACAGCCGGGAACATGCATTCAGTATGCACGTTCCCGGCTGTCAAATCATCAGAGGCTGGTGCCATCACGCAGGGCGCAGACGCTCCCCTTCATATCTTTACGGCATGGCACACCTGCCGTTTTTTTTATCGTTATCCGGCTGCCGACCTCATCGGCCACAAGGTTCGTCACGTGTCCCTGCCGGCTCGCCCGGAAATCCGTTGGCGCGAACAAGAGGCCTTTGACGGAGTTGAAAGAGATTCCGCCTCGGGAATCCCTTCCGCGGTCCGGATTTTACCAAATGTTCAGACGCTTCTCCTTGGGTATGTACAGAGAATCCTTCTCCGTGATATTGAAGGCCTCATACCACGCGTCGATGTGCGGCAAAGCACCGTTCACACGCCATTCGCCCAGTGAATGCGGGTCGCTCTTGGTGCGGTTGCGGATTTCCTCCTCGCGGATGTTGGCAGCCCACACATTGGCATAAGCCAGGAAGAAGCGCTGTTCGGGCGTAAAGCCGTCCACCGTCTCCAGCGGCGCCTCCTTTGTGGCATTCTTGAAGGCGTGGAAAGCGATGTTCAGTCCGCCGTGGTCGGCTATGTTCTCGCCCAGTGTCAGCTGGCCGTTGGCCTTCAGTCCGGGCAACACTTCAACATTGTTGAAGAAGTCGACCATCACTTGTGCGCGTGCCTTGAACTTCTCGGCATCCTCGGCTCCCCACCAGTCGGCAAAGTTACCCTTCTTGTCAAACTGGCGGCCCTGGTCGTCGAAGCCGTGCGTCATTTCATGACCGATAACTACACCGATGGCACCATAATTGAAAGCATCGTCGGCCTTCATGTCGAAGAAAGGCGGCTGCAGGATGCCGGCCGGGAAGCAGATTTCGTTGGTGGTCGGATTGTAATAGGCATTGACGGTTTGCGGCGTCATGTGCCACTTGTCACGGTCGACGGGCTTGTTGTAGTTCTCCTCAATCATCTGATTCCAGGCAAAAGTGCTGGCTTTCTCCATATTGTCCCAATAGCTGGCCTTGGGGTCAATCGTCAGTGCGGAATAGTCGGTCCACTTGTCAGGATAGCCCACCTTGACGTAGAAGGCATCCAGTTTTTCGACAGCCTTCTGCTTGGTGGAATCGCTCATCCAGTCCTGCGCCAGGATGCGCTCCTTGAGAGCCCCCTGCAGGTTCTTGACCAGCGTCACCATGCGCTCCTTGGCCTCAGCCGGGAAATACTGCTTGACATACATCTGCCCCACGGCCTCGCCCAGACAGGCGCTGACTGTGCTCACAGCCCGCTTCCAACGGGGGGATTCCTGCTGACGGCCGGACATCACACGGCCGAAGAAATTGAAATTCTCACCCCGTATTTCATCGGTCAGGAAGCTGGCAGCTTCGGTCATCAGCCGCCAGCTGAGATAAGCCTTCTGCTTGTCCAGCTCCACCTCATTGATGATTTTGACAGCCTCCTTCACCGCTGCAGGATGGTCAAGGCTCAGTTCCTTCAGCCCGGTCATGCCCAGCGCGTCAAAGTGTGCGCGCCAGTCCACTCCCGGCACGTCCTTCACCAGTTCGTCGAAGGTCATCTTGTGGTAACTGTTCATCGGGTCGCGCAACTCCACCGCACTCAGTGAAGCCTGTGCCAGACGGGTTTCAATCTCCATGACAGCCTCCATGCTGCGACGGGCCTCGGCCTCGTCGGCTCCGAAGAGCTGGAACATGTTGACGATGTGCTGCTTGTACTGCTCACGGATATTCTTCGTATTCTCATCCTCGTCCAGGTAATATTCCTTTTCGCCCAGCGTAATGCCGCCCTGACACACGCCGGTCAGGTTCGACTCGCTGTCCTTCATGTCCGTGCTGACATAGGTGCCGAAATAGCCGGGAACGCCTTTCAGCATCATGGCGTCAACCAGCGGGAGCACCTCCTGCTTGTCCTTCAGCGCGCGGATGGCCTCCAGTTCGGCCCGCACCGGTTCGATGCCGTCCTGGTTCTGCCGGACGGAATCCATGACGATGTTATACAAATCCCCGATTTTCTGTTCAATCGTTCCGGGAGTATTCTGCTGGGCGGCCAGTCCCACAATCAGGTCGTTCAGCTGCTTGCGGTTGTTTTCGGCGAGCTGGTCGAAAGTGCCGAAACGGGCATATTCGTCCGTGAGCGGATTCGCCTTCATCCATCCGCCGCATGCATACTGATAGAAATCAGTGCCGGGAGCGGCGGTCGTGTCCAGATTGTCCAGATTCAGTCCCGAAGTCATCGCAGGCTTCTCGCTGCAGCCGGTCACACTCAGCATGGCCAGTGCGGCAAATGGTAAACAATTCTTTATTTTCTTCATATATATAAATATTAGAAATCTCCGCATCATGCGATACGCAGGTACAAAGATAAGCGTTTCGCACAGAAAAAGCAACCGCTTCCTGCCTGCGGTTTTCAATGCCGCAGCAAATAGGGCCGGCAACCGTCGGCGTCGAAATCGATTTTCAACTGGTCAAAACAAATATCTGCGTCAATCGCATAGAGCCGGAGGGTGTGGCGCCCGGCCGTCGTAAAGCGGTAGGGCACCTCCGTCAGGACCTGATTGCGCAAAACGTTTTCCGTCCAGCGGTCCGAAAGGAATCCGGCCTGCAGGGAAACCACCTCCGGCCGGCCGCCGTCCACCGAAACAGCCATCCGCACCTCCCCACCGTTCCTGGCCGGATGCACGGGAATGGTGCCTACCAGCAGGCGGGCCTCGCCGGGAACAGCAACATGCACTTCATATTCCAGGAAAGGCGACGTTTTCTTCACTTTCCCCGCAGGCTCAACCGCCACTGCGCGCCCGCTATGGCCCAATCCTTCAAAAACGGTGACACGCCCGCGTGACGCGGTAAAGTCGGCAGCGGCAACAGATTGCGAGCGGTTCCGCGCCACGGTGTCCCCGTTGACCGAAAGACAGACCTGCCGGCCGCCCACGCAAAGCTGCAACTCGCCGGAGGGAACGGTATTTCCACCGGTTGCCGGTGCCGCACTGATGCTCAAATCGATGCGATGCAGGAAGCCGTTGGGCACTTCGCGCACACTCACTCCCGCAGGACAATGCTCCACCTCCCATGCCATCCGGCGGCCGGAAGCGCCAAAGAAGGAAACCAGCACACTGTCCGCCCCTACGGGCACGCGCAAAGCAAGCGGTCCAGCGGCATTACGCAGCACCGGCACTCCGGGCAACTGCACTTTCAGCGAATCGGAACTGCGCACGGCCATTTCGCCGAATACAGGTGCCTGAAACACCGGCAGACCGCGCGGACAGAAGTCCATCATGCCGTTCCACTTTCCGTGCAACAGCTCCCGGTTGTAGCGGTGCGTCAGTCCGGCTATGCGATTATAGGCGGCCTGCGAACGTTCCGCATATTCCAGCGCCACCGGCAACCCGTAGCGGGCATACGTGCGGGCCTGCTGTGCATAAAGCAACTTTTCGTTCATCGCCGCGGCGGCTGCCACCGGATATTCCACCAGTTCGAAAAAAGCCTCGGCCCGTCCGGCCGGTATCCGCGCCCGGAGACGGTCCACCCGCCCGGCCAACGCGGCATATTCGGCAATGCGCGCACGCGGCTCGTCGGTCTGGCCGAAACTGTTGAATTCCGTATCTGCCACCGGCGTCAGACCGCGAACGGCACCGGGCCGTGCGCTCTCCACGTAGCTCCAGCCCATGTGCTCCGGCTTCCGCTCTGCCGCCAGCCGGTAATATTCGCGCATAATCCGGTCTATCTCCCCGCCGGCAGCCTCACCGAAAATCGACGAATACCACTCCCGCTGGTGCGCATAAAGCGTTTCGGGCTTCACGCAATCAATGTCCCAGGCCAACGTGAGGAAAAAGTCGGTGAGATATTCCCCCGGCTTGATGTCCCCCACATTCAGCACCCAGAGGCGGCGCGCGTGACAGTCCCATGCCCGCTTCATTTCCTTGTACACCAGCGCGGGCTGCGTGGAGGCCAGCCAGAGATAGTCGTGAGGTTTGCCCCAGTAGGAAACATGGTAATACACACCGGCCCCGCCGCTCCGCCGCTGTTCGTCGGGCGAGCCCAGACGGGTGATGTAACCGTGATTGTCGTCACACCACACGAGCGACACGTCGTCGGGCAGGCGCAAGCCGTTGTCATAGGCCCGGAGCACTTCCTTATAGGGAACAAATATCTGCGGAATGCGGTCGGCGCTGCGGCCAAAGGCCCCGGCAAGCATCGCCCGCTGATCGGCAATGACGCGTTCGAGCATCGCCGTTTCCTCGTCCACCCCCTTCACGCCTTCCATGCGTCCGTCGTGCACCCCGCGCAGTCCGACGGTAAAGATGCACTCCGTCTCCTTTACCTGGTCGAGCCGCTGGCTCCAGTATTGGCGGATGCCCCCGGCATTGGTCTTGTAGTTGTAGGCGCCCATGGTTCTGCGGTCCCACTCGCCCGCGCTGTTACGCATCATCGGTTCGCAATGGGACGTGCCCAGCACGATGCCATACTTGTCGGCCATGGCCCGGTTGCCCTCCACCTGGAAGAACGGCACCGTGCACTCGTGCATCGCAGGCCAAATGGTATTGGCACGCAGGCGCAACAACAATTCAAATATCTTCTCATACGTGCGCGGCCCGATGCGTCCCGGCTGTGCAGAAGGTTCGAAGTGGGCAGAACTCCAGGGATTCAGCCCCCAGTCTTCATCATTGAGGAAAATACCACGGAACTGGACGTCGGGACTCTCCTCAATCACCAGTCCGTCGGTCAGCCTCACCTCGTTGCGCCGCTCCGGACGGACATCGGCCCACCAGGCCCAGGGAGACACGCCGATAAGCCGCGACAGTTCCAGCACCCCATAGGCAGTGCCGCGCGCATCGCTGCCGGCCACCACCCAATAGCGCCGGCCGTCCACCTCGGCCTCCTCCAGATGGTAAGCCTCCCACTTGCCGCGAAGATGGTCCAGGCGCAAGCCGCTCCCGTTCACAAAACGGTCGAAGGCGGCATCCTGCCCCAGCGTCCCGACCATGATGCACATGGGGCGGGCCGCCTGCAGCAGTTCGGGCGCATTCCCACTGACCTGCCGGGCATCGGCGGCATAGAGCGACAAGGCTGTCCGCACCACCTCATTCCCGCCGGAATAATACAGCGGCGCGGGGCGTCCCCCGCTGATGAGGTCGAACGAGGCATAGGCAGCCAATGCGGGGAAAGACAGGCACAACGTGCAGGCCCAGCCCCGCCATCCCTTCAGTTTATGTTCTTTCATTTTGCTTTTGTTTGTCAATCAGTTCTTCATCTTCGCCGCAAGCGCACCTTCCCGGTCTGCCGGTTTATCGGCGGGCATTCCGCCGTGAGGACAGGCCCTTGCGGAGCACGGACTTGCCCGAGAGGTCGAGCACCTCCAGCTGCAGACTGTCGGCCGAGGCCTTTACCGTCAGCACACTGGCATTGGAGTTGATGAGCACGGGGCAATGAACCGCCCCGTCGGCCTCATTGTAGCGGGTCGTGTGCAGATGCCCGCAAAGCATCACGTCGGTGCCCATGCGGTTGAGTGCCGGCACGAACTTTTTCAGTACCTCGCGCTGCCCGTGCCACATCTCGCCCTCCGACGGCGGCATGTGGAAAACCGCGACCACGAAACTCGCCTCCTTCAGCCATTCGCTGCCGGCCAGTTCCTCCAGCCATTTCTGCTGCTCCGTGCGATAATTGTCATAATCGGTGATGCCGCAATATTCAATGTCCGTGTCGGGCTTGTCCTCACCCGTGTCCAGCACCACAAAAGCCACGGGACCGTGACGGAACGCATAATAGAGCCGGGGAATCTGCGGCGAGAAATACTGCTGGAAGGCGGTGGCGAACTCACCGCGCGTCTCGTGGTTGCCGCGGGCGTAATACATACCCTGCTCGGCGGCAAACATACTGACGGCCTTCGACATAAATCCGTCAAACACCGTCTGCTTGTCGCGGAAGGCCGTCACCATGTCGCCATTGAAGAAAATCAAATCCCGCTTCTTATAGTCGCCCAGTTCCAGCAGGCGGCCGGCGATGCTGTCGCGTCCGTGAATATCGTTAATCATCAAGAACGAGAACTCCTGCTTGGAGGGGTCGAGCGTGGTAAACTTCAGCGGACGGCGCTGCCACACATCCGTTGCGGCAATATCGCCATAACGCACACGGGTGCCTTTGTGCGAAAGCACCTCCTGCACATACACACGGTAGCGGTAGGCCGTGCCCGGCTGCAGTCCGGTTATCCGGACCGAATGTAACGTCGACACCCGTTTCACGCCATTCTCGGTGTCATACCGCCGCGGACGCTCCGAGGCATAGAAATGCGTACCGTCGTCGGGAGCCAGCTCCACCCAGCCCACCGAAGGCTGGTTCGACTCCCACACCACCGTGACCTCGCGGTCGTAAAGATTCTGAAGATAAGGTCCGTAAAGTATGCGCACCTGCGCACACACGGCGGCGGTCCATCCCACCATGGCCAAAAAGATGACCCAACGAAGTGTTTTCATAAGCATTACCGTATGAATGTCAACCATTTTACAAAACAGCCTGTGCACAGCCTACCTGCCAGCAAGCGGCAAACGCGCGGATAGCAAGAAAGCAAAGCCGCAGGTCCCCGTCCTCGCGGCCCATGCAGCCGCACCTGTCAGCGCAGGAAAGAGGGAAAGCGCCGGCGCGCATCCTGCCCGCACGTCCGAGGTCCGTTTGGGAAAAACAGCGGAAGGCAAGTGGCTTCAGCCCCTTCAGTTTTCTACAAAAATACGGAAAATATCCGGAAAACACGGGGCGGAAGAAACGGAATGTGGGACGGCTGCAATGCGCACAATAACGGCCCATGCATTCCGACGCCGGTACATCACCTGCAATGCGTCGGCACGGAAAAACGAAAGTACTGACTGTTTTTTCTAAAGTAAGGATAGAATTTTCTAAAGTAAGGATTGTTTTTTCTAAAGTACTGACTGTTTGAGGAGGCAGGAGAGTCCGCGCTGCACCCGTCGGACTCACATGAGTCTACAAGACTACATCGTACGGAAATATACGGTGTAAGCAGTCATAAAGAACGGGTAGGAGAAAAACGAATGCTTTCCTCCTACCCGATTATTTATGCATTGACAATCATTGATATTTTAGCCGTAGCGCCACACTTGCTCGCGAGAGGACTCCTGACGCACGGTATTTTTCCTAAATTACAAATCGCGGACGACATCGCTTAATTTGCATTCATAGATAACTTCCGGGCTTGACTTGGAATAAAACACGATTCGGTTTATGCCGGGCATTACTTGAAACTCCGAAACTTCTCTGCCCAAAGCGATATTTTCCACTTTGACACCCGACTGCAAGTCATAGACCTGGAGATGCGTGTTGGCATCCTCCATGCGTCCCTCCTCTATGTTCTGCCGCAACACGAACAAATGACCTTCATAAACAAACACATCGGAATAGTACTTAATCATTTCGTCATCCCTATCGGCGTTATACAAATCCGTCTGGATTTCATCGTTTCCAAAAATTCGGGTCAATGCAACTGTACCTTTGGGATTGACTGAATAGATTTCAAGTCGGTCAATGTATCTATAAGCTACCGCAGCGTGACTGCCGCCAACGGCCACTTTAAATTCATACAGACCGGAAGGGAATTCTTCTTTTTGTGTGAAGTTAAAGGTAATGATGCCCAGGGGAAAATCTGAAACTACTGTACCTTGGGATACATTGATGATATCTGCACCGACCTTTCTGGGCAAAAAATAGGTGCCTATGACAATGGAGTCATTTACTCTGGCCATCCTTGTGTACGGCTTGGGTATTCCGCGTCTCTCGTCCCATACCGGCAGCTTCACTGAGTTCAGCATAACCGGCTCTTGAGATGCGGAATATTTATCCATACGGTTAAGGGTATTGCTGTATAGTGAAATCGTCCCTTGTGCGATGCCCTCAACAATGCCGGGGGAAATGTACTCGTTGTCTCCGTGGCCAATCGTACCGCCGCTCCATAAAATCTGGTTGGTTTTAGGACTGTACCTTTTCAGAAAGAGCGAGTCTTTGCTATTGACTATCCACAAATCCACGCCATCGGTAGTCCATCTTTCGGGACAAAAGACAAATGGGGGTTTAATCGAGTCCAACCTTATGGACCGCTCTTCTGTGAGGCGCTGTTCCTTGGTCTTGTCCTGCTTGCCATCCGAACACGCGGCAAGCAGCAATGTTAACGACAACAAGACCATCATCTTTAACAATAGAGTCAGTCCTGAGTATTCAATGGTAGAGTTTGTTCTCGCTGTTTTCTTCATGTCAGTAATTGTTTTCTTCATGTCAGTAATTAAGAGATAGCTCTCCTTTTGATTTTCCGCTGTGTCTCAGTTCGGTTGATACAGCTATGCACCAACTGCGGAATAGCAAGGGAACAGAGTGTCCCCGGACGAGTAGAGGCATTAAGGGGCTCAATTCGGTGTTCTGCCCTGACTGCGCCACGGGAACCAGCCCCGTTGCTCACTCTCAAGCCAGAGACTGCTCCTATCTGATGTTCAGAAGTTTGTGCGTCTGTAACGAAAGGCGCCATTGCGGGTGCGAAAGAATATACTCCACGCATTGTTGCCGGATTTTCTCATTTTCCTCCGGATGCCCCACATCACAGGGCTGCAACAGGTGGACACGGGCGGGAAGCGACAAGAACTTCTCGGGATTGTTTTTCCCATCGAACACTACTTTGACTTCATCGATACGCTCCTGGCGCACGACGGCATTCCGGCAGTAATCGCTCTTGGGCGAACAGGTCACCCAGTCTATGTCGGGGAAAGGCATATTGATGGTGCCGTTGGTCTCCACCTGTATAAAATATCCCTGCTGCTTGAAAAAGCACACCGTTTCCTCATCCAGTTGCAAGGCCGGCTCACCTCCCGTAAACACGAGGTGACGCGCCCCGTAGCCGGCTATGGCCTGCAGGATGTCTTCACGGCTGAGTTCCTCATAGGTTTGGTGTTCCGTATCACAGAACGGACAAGCGAGATTGCATCCCGAAAGGCGGATGAATATCGCCGCCGTCCCCGTGTGGGCTCCTTCGCCCTGCAATGAATAAAAGATTTCATTGACTCTCATAACTCATTGCCTCCGTCTTCTTCATCGACACAATAAACGGCTACGTTACCGCCACTTTCCTGCACCTTTGCCTTGTAACACTCAGGAATCTGGTCCGTAATCCATTTGGCGATGTTCTCGGCTGTCGGATTAAAGGGCAGCAACTCGTTAAAGTTGCCGTGATCAAGATACCCATGTATTTTTTCCTTGATATGTTTGAAGTCGCACACCATTCCGTCGGGATTCAGTTCCCTGGCCTTGCAATATACCGTCACAATCCAATTATGTCCGTGCAAGTGCTGGCACTCGCTCGGATATGACAGCTGGAGTCTGTGCGCTCCCGCAATCTCCATCGTCTTCGAAACGTAATACATATAATACTTGTTTTTATATCCGTTAAATCCTCATATATGCGGCTCTTCCCTCCGGGAGGAAAGTCCCGGCAGGTGCCGGCCGTGGTTTCGCAGTCCTTACTTCCGGCGGCAAAAGCTTTTTCTGGTATCAAAGCGGCCGGACCGCGTCCACGGATGCGGCATGCGCCCCGGCACTGCAAAAGGTCCTGCCCGTCCGCTCCCGCCTTCTTCTGCAACCGGACATAACTGCAAAAATCCGTTTATGCTCCTGGCTTTCACTCCTTCCGCGAAAACCGCTCGCCCGCCATCAGCCGGCGAAAGAAGAAATGAATCCACCACCTGCGCTCCTGCACCTCGCCTCCACCGCAAAACCGCGTATGCTTCCCGCGAAAGAGAACCTGCAAAAGAAGGGTGAAAGCGGGATTCAAAAGAACCATTCAAAACTGATAATAAGATGATTGCAGAAGAAAGGCCACTCTCACGGCAGACGCAAAATTAATAGAAAAAATCTGCATTCCGGACGAGTTGTGCAATTATTTTCCCGTAAATTCGAAAATGAACAACCTACAGCCACAGCATCTACGTGCAGGAAAACGCCACCTTTCCCATACGGAAGAATCTCCACCGCTCTTCGCTACCCCACCGCATCACGGGGAGGACCTGGCACGGGTTGCAGTACGTTTCCGCAGCCGTATCCAAAGAACATTCACGCATGAAGGAAGCAATTAGGAAAGCAATTAACCAATTAGTCCACAAGCAGACAAACTGAAAACCTATAAAAAAAGCTGTGCCATCACTTGATGACACAGCCCTCTATTAGAATATTGGTTTTTGGCTTTAGAATTATTCGGCGTCAGAAGCAGTTTCTGTTGCTGTCTCAGCAGCAGGTGCTTCAGTTACTTCAGCTGCAGCCTTCTTGGAACGGCGGGTGCGCGTTGCCTTCTTCTTGGTCTTAGCCATGTTTTCATCATAGTCAACCAACTCGATGAAGCACATGGGAGCGGCATCGTTGGCACGGAAACCGGTCTTGATGATGCGAGTATAACCACCCGGACGGTCAGCCACCTTCACTGAAATCTCCTTGAAGAGTTCAGTTACGGCATACTTGTCCTGCAAGTAGCTGAACACAACACGACGGGAATTGGTCGTATCGTTCTTGCTCTTGGTGATAAGGGGCTCAACATACTTCTTGAGGGCCTTAGCCTTGGCGAGAGTCGTAGTGATTCTTTTGTGCTTGATCAAAGAGCATGCCATGTTGGACAACATTGCAGCTCTGTGAGAAGCAGTACGGCTCAAATGGTTGAATTTTTTATTATGTCTCATTTCGATTATTCTTTATCTAATTTATACTTAGAGATATCTGTTCCAAACGAAAGATTCAGACTCTCGAGCAAATCATCAAGCTCCGTGAG
>OGNF01001478.1_pt1 | contig 21209 bp, 15 predicted proteins | sample 1573321 | NCBI WGS metagenome assembly OGNF01 (sample SAMEA2581911, study PRJEB24529) | metagenome | biome: Human gut stool | place: China | collected 2011
TGACGTTATACCGTATCTTGATATTTTGACCGATGATGCTCAACTTATCAATTCGGTAAATACAATTTTCATTGATAGGACACAATCCGGTAAAAACAGTAATTTCAAACTTATCGGGCATAATTCGGATGTTGATGGTTTTAAGATTTTGCTTAAAGAGTTGAGTCTTGATATTAACGAAAATCAATATCGCTCGGCATTGGTTTTCGGTAATGGAGGCGGCGCTCGGGCTGCTGTTGCTGCACTGCTTTCAATCAACGTAAATCCGACTATAATTTCAAGAAGAAAAACTAAGAGTATTAGTATTCCGGATGTTGATGTATTAACTTATGGAGACTTGAACTATGATGTAATATCAAAAACGTCGATACTTGTTAATGCCACACCGTTAGGAATGGCCGGCGTAAATATTGACCGGTGTGTCGACATTCAATACGATGCGATAACGTCTCCAACTTTCTGTATAGACTTGATATATAATCCTCCGGTGACACAATTTCTTAACCGTTGCGCTCATAATGGAGCGACTATAAAAAACGGTCTGTCAATGTTGATAGGGCAGGCCGAATCCTCCTGGCGTTTTTGGCAAAATCAACTTCATCAACTCGAAAAATAGTGACTTGCTGACATTTACTTATTTAATTTAACTCAAGGTTCTGATTTGGTTGAGATTCTTGTAGTCTCGAGTAGAATCTTTTAACTCGCAGAACTTTATGATACTGCGGAGGGGGGTGGCTTTTAATTGTTGGCATTACTATTTATCTTTGATTATTCTCGGTTAATCAGGAGTAATCGTGAACTATCGTCATCAAACGGGTCGGGGGGAGAGACCGTAAGTTGACGAGTCGCCGGAGTGGTGAGTTCGCTCCTAAAGTTTATGCGCTCGAAGTTTGCGACGCCTCGGCGCGTTCTGCACTGCCTTTGTTGCCTTTGCCGCATTTTGCAGATAGTTTGGCGCAGGATTTGGATAATTGGGGGGAATTTCCTAATTTTGCACATTATTTATATAGGCAAGGGAAAATCCCGTTTTTCACAGCCTTCGGCATCGTGACCTTCCCGGTTTCGCACCGTGCTCCGGCTTACACCGTGAATCGGATCCGGCATTGCACCACGTCACGATATTATGCTGTGCTAATATAGCTTCGACTTCGCGCCGAGTTTCAGTCTCAGCACCTCTTTGCGCCCCGAGGCGTGTTAAACCCGAACGATTTTGCCTGCCGATACCTTTGTTTTTAGAACGCTGAGTTTTTAAAGTATGAAGACAACAGTTGCCGTGTTTTTCGGAGGCCGCTCCGTAGAACATGAAATTTCAGTGATTTCGGCCCTCCAGGCTATCAACGCTTTCGACACCTCGAAGTATGACATCGTGCCGGTATATATATCAAAATCAGGAAAATGGTACACCGGCGACGTGCTTCTTGACATAAAGAATTACCGCGACATGAACGCCCTGACCTCCAAAGCCACCGAGGTCTATATGCGTCCGCAGTACGGCGATTATAAGCTCTACCGCGTAAAGACGGGCACCTTCTCGCGTAACAATGTGGTGGCCGACCTGCACGTGGTCATTCCCGTGCTTCACGGCACCCATGGCGAAGACGGTGTCTTCGAGGGTGTGCTTGAAACCATCGGCATCCCCTTTGCCGGCTGCAACGTCCTATCGTCGGCTAACGGTATGGACAAGATTACCATGAAGATGATTCTCAAAGAGTGCGGAATCCCCGTGGTAGACTACGTTTGGTTCACCGACAAACAGTGGGACTCCGACCGCGACGCCATCGTGGCTCGTGTGGAGGAGAAACTTACCTATCCCGTCATCGTGAAGCCCGCAAACCTCGGTTCCTCAGTCGGCATCGGCAAAGCCGCAAACCGCGAGGAACTCATCGAGAAGATAGACAACGCCGAGAAATTCTCGCAGCGCCTCATCGTGGAGCACATGATCACCGACCTCAAGGAGATAAACTGCTCGGTGCTCGGCGACTGCGACGACCATCAGTCATCGGTTTGCGAAGAACCGCTGAAGACGGGCGACTTCCTCTCCTACGAAGACAAATACATGGGCGGCACCAAGACCAACGCCGGTATGCAGGCCAGCGACAAGCGCATCCCCGCCGAACTCCCCGAGGAGATGAGCGAGCGCATACGCAAGATGGCCGGCGACACCTTCGCGGCTCTTTCCTGCCACGGCGTAAGCCGTATCGACGTTATGATAGATAACAAAGACAACTCCGTGTATGTCAATGAGATAAATACTATCCCCGGCTCGCTTTCCTTCTATCTTTGGGAGGCAACCGGCATCTCCTTCCCCAAATTGATGGACACCCTGGTGCAGCTCGCCCTGCGCCGCCACCGCGAGGAAGACCGCAAGACCTTCAGCTACGACAGCAACATTTTCGCCCTCGGTCCCGGCCTCAAGGGAGCCAAAGGCACGAAATCCAAATAATCCGTTAACGTAGAAACAAAACGGGAAAGCATCCGGCAGCCGCGGGGCTTTCCCTCCAATCGAATAATGAGCAAGAAATTTAACGAATACAGCGGCCAGTTGAACCTGCCGCAGATAAACAGCGACATGCTCGGCGTGTGGGACCGCGAAACCCTCTTCGAGCGTAGCATGACCGAGCGCGAAGGCGCTCCCTCGTTCGTGTTTTTTGAAGGACCGCCGTCGGCCAACGGCAAGCCCGGCATCCACCACGTAATGGCCCGTACCATCAAGGACATCTTCTGCCGTTACAAGACCATGCGCGGCTATCAGGTGAAGCGCAAGGCCGGATGGGACACCCACGGACTCCCCGTGGAACTCGGCGTGGAGAAATCGCTCGGTATCACAAAAGAGGACATCGGCAAGAAAATCTCCGTTGACGACTACAACGCCGCCTGCCGCCGCGAGGTGATGAAATACACCCGCGAATGGACGGACATGACACACCGCATGGGCTATTGGGTGGATCTCGACGACCCCTACATCACTTACGACAGCCGCTATATAGAATCGGTGTGGTGGCTCCTCAAGCAGCTTTACGACAAAGGATACCTTTATAAAGGATACACCATCCAGCCCTATTCGCCGGCCGCAGGCACCGGTCTCAGCTCCCACGAGCTGAACCAGCCCGGCTGCTACCGCGACGTCAAGGACACCACCGCCACCGTGCTCTTCGAGGTGACAGACCCCAAACCTGAAATGACGGGGTGGGGCACCCCCTGCTTCATGGCATGGACCACCACGCCGTGGACACTCCCTTCGAACACTGCCCTCTGCGTCGGTCCGAAGTTCGACTATGTGGCCGTGCGCACCTACAACCCCTACAACGGCGAGAAAATCACCGTAGTACTGGCCGAGGCTCTCGTGAAGAGCTACTTCAAGGCAGACGGCGAGAAGGCCGACCTCGACTCCTATAATAAAGGTGACAAACTCGTGCCGTGGCGCATCGTGGGGCGTTGGAGCGGTCCGGAGCTTGTGGGAATGCGTTACCGCCAGCTCATGCCGTGGGTAAAACCGTGCGAAAAATGCTCCGAAATCTCTCCCGAATACGTCAAGGCATACGCCGCCACACATCCCGGCAAAGTGTTTTCCGTTCGCAACGATAACTTTGTGGAGATGGCCGAGGAAGCTTTCCGCGTAATCGCCGGCGACTACGTGACCACCGACGACGGTACCGGCATCGTGCACATAGCCCCCACCTTTGGTGCCGACGACGCCAAGGTGGCCAAGGCAGCCGGCGTGCCCGGACTCTACATGGTAACCCCGCGTGGCGACACACGCCCCATGGTCGACCTTCAGGGTAAATACTTCCTTCTTGACGACCTCGCCCCCGAGTTTGTGGAGAAGTGTGTCAATGTGCCCGAATACAGCCGCCACGTCGGCGAGTATGTCAAGAACGCCTACGACCCGCGTTTCAACGAGGGCGGAAAATATGACCAGCAGGCTGCCGAAAAAGCAGAAGACCTCAATATAGCCCTCTGCATGGAGATGAAGAAAGAGGGGCAGGCATTCCGCATCGAGAAGCACACTCACAACTACCCCCACTGTTGGCGCACCGATAAGCCTGTGCTCTACTACCCGCTTGACAGTTGGTTCATCCGCTCCACCGCCTCGCGCGACCGCATGATGCAGCTCAACGACACCATCAAGTGGAAACCCGCCGCAACGGGCACCGGCCGCTTCGGCAAATGGCTCGAAAACCTCCAGGACTGGAACCTCTCCCGCACTCGCTATTGGGGCACCCCGCTCCCCATCTGGCGCACCGAAGATGCCGCCGAGGAAATCTGCATCGGCTCCTATCAGGAACTCTACGACGAGGTGGAGAAGAGTGTCGCCGCCGGTGTGATGAAGGAGAATCCCCTGGCCAAGAAAGGGTTCAAGCCCGGCGAGATGACCGCCGAAAACTACGCCAACATCGACGTACACCGTCCTTACGTTGACGAGATAGTGCTCGTATCCCCGGGCGGCAAACCCATGCACCGCGAACTCGACCTCATAGACGTGTGGTTCGACTCCGGCGCCATGCCCTATGCCCAGATACATTACCCCTTCGAGAACAAGGAAGCCTTCGACCGCGGCGACGTCTTTCCCTCCGACTTCATAGCCGAAGGTGTAGACCAGACGCGCGGTTGGTTCTACACGCTTCACGCCATAGCCACGATGGTCTTCGACACCGTTTCGTATAAGGCTGTGATTTCCAACGGCCTCGTGCTCGACAAAGACGGCAACAAGATGGCCAAGCGCCTGGGCAACACCGTCAATCCCTTCGATGTGCTGGAGCAGTACGGCGCCGACCCCACGCGCTGGTACATGATTGAGAACTCCTCGCCGTGGGACAACCTCAAGTTCGACGTCAAAGGCGTGGGCGAAGTGTCGCGCAAGCTCTTCGGCACGCTCTTCAACACATACAAGTTTTTTGCCACCTACGCCAACATAGACGGCTTCACCGGCCGCGAAGCGGAGGTGCCCTACGCCGAGCGTCCCGAGATAGACCGCTGGGTGCTCTCTGTGCTAAACTCGCTGGTGAAAGAGGTGGAAGCCGACCTCGACGACTACGAGCCCACACGCGCCGCCCGCGCCATCTCCGCCTTCGTGGACGCCGACCTCAGCAACTGGTACGTGCGCCTCAACCGCAAGCGCTTCTGGGCCGGAAAGATGGACACCGACAAACTCTCGGCCTACCAGACGCTCTTCAGCTGCCTGCGCACCGTGGCAATGCTCATGGCGCCCTTCGCGCCCTTCTACGCCGACCGCCTCTATTCCGACCTCATGGCGCCCGTAACCGGAGAGGACTACAACTCCGTGCACCTGGCCATACTCCCGGATGCCGATGACAAGCAGATAGACCCCGACCTGGAGCGCCGTATGCGTCTGGCCCAGGACATCACCTCCAACGTCCTGGCACTGCGCCGCAAGGTCAACATCAAGGTGCGCCAGCCGCTGCAGACGCTCCTTATCCCCGTCACCGGACCCCGTATGCGTGCCGACGTCGAAGCCATAGCGCCCATCGTCAAGGCCGAAGTCAACGTCAAGGAAATCAAGATAGTGGACAACGAGCAGAGCGGCCTCGTGAAGCGTGTGAAAGCCGATTTCAAGAAGCTCGGCCCGCGCTACGGCAAGGTGATGAAAGCCCTCGGAAAGGGCATTGCCTCCATGTCGCAGCGGGCCATAGCGCAACTCGAAAGCAAGGGCGAATACACCTTCGCCGACATCGACGGCGCTCCCGTGGTCACCCTCGCCGATGTGGAAATCATCCCCGAGGATGTGCCCGGATGGCTCGTGGCCAACGACGGCAACATCACCGTGGCACTCGATGTCACCCTGACCCCCGAACTCAAGAACGAGGGAATGGCGCGCGAGCTGGTCAAGAGAATCCAGAACATCCGCAAGGAGAGCGGCTTCGAAATCACCGACAGGATAGACGTCGTGCTCCAGAACGTCCCGGAGATAGCCGGTGCCGTGGAGGCTTTCGGCGACTACATCGCCTCGCAGGTATTGGCCGATTCCCTTTCGTTGGCCGACTCCCCGGCCGACGATGCTCGCGACCTTGAAATAGAAGACCTCGACGCCAAAGTCGAAGTAAAGAGAAAATAAACGTTACTGAAAAGGGGCGGGAAGCCATCACAGCCTCCCGTCCCTCTCCACACCCCATAGCTATGAACGACAACAAACCGAGATACAGCGACGAGGAACTGGAAGAGTTCCGCGTCATCATTACCGAGAAACTCAACAAGGCGCAAAAGGAATATGAAGACCTCGTAGGCTCTGCCGTTGACAACAGCGAGTCGGACGAAGTGGCTGCCATCACCAACTCCACCGACGCCGGAGTGGATTACGCCCAGAAAGCCGAAATCAAGCGGCTGGCCGACCGCCAACTCCAGTTCATCGACAAGCTGAAAGGGGCGCTCCACCGCATTGACAACAAGACCTACGGCATCTGCCGCGTCACCGGGCGCCTCATCCCCAAGGAGCGCCTCCGCGCCGTGCCCCACGCCACACTCTCCATCGAAGCCAAGAAAAAGTAAAGGAAACTCTTTTCCCGCTTCGCCGCACGCCGTTGCTCCGTAATCGGCCGCAAAGCAGCCCGAAAAACCTTCGGCATAACCTTTTATAATAACCAACTTCAGGACTCTCTCCACGATAATTCTCTTTTGGACAAGATAACCGCTAAGGACGACCCGCACGCCACCGGGAAAATGTGGTGGCTCACCGCCATCATGGTGGCGATAGTCGTCATTGACCAGATAATCAAAATCTACGTCAAGACCCACTTTTATCTGGGCGAAGACGTGGAGTGGACCTCCTGGATGCACATAAAATTCATCGAGAACTCCGGTATGGCCATGGGGATGAACTTCATACCCAAGATAGCGCTTACGCTGGGGCGCATCGCCGCCGTCTGTGTGCTGGCCTGGGCCATGAACCGTCTGTGCCGCCTGCGCGACCTCGGCCGCGGGTTCCTCGTTACCATGGCGCTGATAACGGCCGGAGCCGCCGGCAACATCTTCGACTGTGTCTTCTACGGACAGATTTTCAACAACCCGCTGCCGCCGCAAGTCGCCGAGATGTTCCCCGCCGACGGCGGCTACGCACCGTGGTTCCACGGCCGCGTGGTGGATATGTTCTATTTCCCCATCGCCGACTGGTACTGGCCCGAATGGATGCCCTTCGTCGGCGGTCAGTACTGCGAGTTCTTCAGCTATATCTTCAACTTCGCCGACGCCTCCATCTGCGTGGGAGTGGCTATGCTGTTGCTCTTCTTCCGTCGCGACGCCGACCGCGCTTTCTCATTCTTCTTCTCCAAAAAAGGGAAGGACGACGACAAAAAGAAATGAAACCCGTACGCGCGCTCATACCCGCCATCGCCTTCGCGGCACTCGCCGCCTGTTCCGGCGACGACCATCTCCCGGAAGGGAAGATGGCCGACGTCATTGCAGACCTCCAGATAGCCGAAGCTGTCTCAAACTCCTCGACCGATTTCCAGACCGACTCGGCACGCAACGTCATGCGTATGGCCATCCTCCAAAAGCACGGCGTGACACAGGAAGAGTATGACGCCTCGCTGCGCTGGTACGGCCATAACCTCGAAAAATACACCAGACTATACGAGCGTGTGGAGAAGGTCCTGGCACGCAAGGAGAAGAAACTCATGGCCTCCTCCGAAAGTGAAAAGGAGGGGAAGGAGAGTGGCGCCCAACTGTGGCCATACTCCGCCATGGCATTCATCTCGCCGCTCGGAAACTCCGATGCCATACAGTTCTCCATCCCCGTCAACGATCTGCCGAAAGGGGAGAGGCTGAAATGGAAGATGCGCCTCTCCAAGACGGCGCCGGTGCAGATAATGCTCGGCGTGGACTATGCCGACGGCGCCACCTCCTACATCTCGCAGCGCTACTCCGGCAACACGCGCCTCGAACTGCAACTGCAAGGCGACTCCACGCGCACCATCACGCGCCTCTACGGCTACATGAGGGTGGACCGCCGCAGCGACCTCCCCGTGTGGGCAGACTCCATTCAGCTCACTCACCTGCCGCTGGCCAAGGAGACCTACGGCAGTTTCACCATGCAGCAGCTCTACAACGGACCAGTGCGCCGCTCGGCCTCCGACAGCGTGAAACACCGTCCCCCCACGGTGCGTCCCATCACCGACGACCCGCAGCCGCAGCCATCCGCCCCGCAGCAACAGCCCACGGTACAACAAGCGCCCTCCGCAGCACCGGTTTCCAAGCCGCGTCCCGGCGGCTCCCGCATTCCCCGCTTGGACGGCGCCATGCCCGACGGCGCAACCGTCCTTCCCCGCCGCCGCTGACATCAAGCCTTCCGGTGTCCGGAAATAAACGTTGATGATTTACTCAAAAACGAAATCGAACTCTGATGATTAAAGATATCCTGGATAAAAACAATTCAGTAACACCCGGTTCCAACGAACTTGAAATACTGAGAGAACACTTTCCCGCTTGTTTCAGCGCAGACGGTAGTTTTGACATAGTCCGGTTTAAAGAGTATCTTAAAGACAAGGTCAATGTAACGGACGAGGGGTATGAACTGAAATTTCTCGGCAAGAACTATGCCCGTATGCTGGCATCGCTTGATACTACTACCGTCATAGAGCCCGACGAAACACACAACTCCCGGCCCGAGAATAAGGACAGCAAGAATATCTACATCAGCGGTGACAACCTTGATGCACTTAAGCATCTGTTGAAATCGTATGCCGGGAAGATAAAGTGCATCTACATCGACCCGCCTTACAATACAGGCTCCGACGGATTCGTCTACAACGACAATTTCAATTTCACCCCGGAAGAGTTGTCGACGAAACTCAGTATCTCGTTGGAGAAGGCGGAGCGCATCCTCGATTTGACACGCCGCGGCTCGGCGTCACACTCGGCATGGCTGATGTTCATGTTGCCACGCCTGCTCCTTGCCCGCGACCTTCTCAGCAAAGACGGCGTAATCTTCATCTCCATTGACGACAACGAGCAAGGCAACCTCAAACTCCTATGCGACGATATCTTTGGCGAAGAGAACCTGATTTGTTCTTTCATTTGGAAAAAACGACAAATGGTGGATAGCCGTACAAAAAACGGTGCATCTAAAGATCATGATTACCTTCTATGTTATGGCAGAAGAGTAGAATGCCGGATTATTGGAAAGGAATCTGACAAATCGAAATACACAAATCCGGATAATGATCCGCGAGGACCGTGGATGAGTGCCGACATGACTGGTCTGGCAACTGAGTCACAACGGCCTAATTTGCACTATGACTTAACTAATCCATTAACTGGCATTGTCTATCCTTGTCCGTCAACTGGTTGGCGATATGAACCTAAAAGGATGAATGAATTGATTGCAAACAACGAAGTGATTTTTCCGGCAGAACCTACCGGCAGACCTCGTCGCAAAAAATTCATAAAAGACCTTGAAAGTGAATATACCGGATTGTCATCGATACTGGAAACAGTATATAGCACACAAGGAACGCGGGAATTAAGGGAACTATATAACGGTAAAGAATATTTCGATTTTCCGAAGCCTGTTGATTATGTCAAACTAATACTATCTCAGGGAATCGCCCCAAATGAAAGTGACTCTGTCTATGTGCTTGATTTCTTTGGAGGTTCGTCATCAACAGCGCAAGCCGTCATGCAATTGATTTCAGAAGGGAATCAATTGAACTATATCTTGGTTCAGATTCAGGCCCCTTTTGAAAAAGAAACTGAAGCTTTCAAAGCTGGATTTAAGACCATAGATGAATTTGGTTTTGATCGTATTAAACGGGCTGCAAAGAAAATCAAGACGGAGAATCCGCTTTTCCACGGCGACCTGGGTTTCCGCCATTTCACTCTGAAAGAGCCCATCGGTAAAGCGCTTGAGAAGATTGTCAAGTTTGACAAAAACGCGACTTTCGGCGACAATACCATCATGGATGAGTTCGGCGTCCCCACGATTCTCACCACGTGGCTTGAAAGGGACGGTTACGGCCTTACGGCAGATTACCGTGTCCTGGAGCTTAACGGATACGAGGCTTATTATATAGACAAGCATCTCTATCTCATCAATCCGGATTTGTCAGACGAAGCAGTGGCCATGCTCCTCGACAAATACCAAACCGAGGCTGCATTTAACCCGCAGAACATCGTGATATTCGGCTACTCGTTTGACTGGAGCGAATTGCAAAGCCTCAAGGACAGCCTGCAGACTGTACATTCCGGCGAGAAGAATCTCCGTATCAATTTTGAAACCCGTTATTGATATGGAACTGATACTGCAATCCTCGCTCCCGCATCAGCAAAAGGCCGTGGATGCCATATCCGATGTCTTTAAAGAAACATGGATAAAGGCTCCGGAAAAATATTACTCCAACCCGGAGATAACGATTTACAGAGACGGGGTTGGAGACAATATCCGCGATGTGCAGGGAAGAAATAAAATTCCGCCCGAGCACGGAGGTTATATCCATGAAGCTTCATGCTTGAATCTCGACATAAAGATGGAGACGGGCACGGGCAAGACATACGTCTATGTGCAGGCCATGTACGAGCTCCACAAGCGTTACGGAATAAACAAATTCATAGTAGCAGTGCCGACATTGCCAATCAAGGCCGGAGCGCGGCAGTTCATGGAGGATGAATATGTAAAGCGCCATTTCCGCGATGTTTGCGGCTATGACGCAGAGATTGACCTCCTTACTCTTGAAACTCCCAAAAAGAAAAAGAAGGGAAGGCAGTATTTCCCCACGGCGGTCAGTGAATTTGTGAAAGGGTCATGCCGTGACACCAAGAAGATTTTCGTCCTTTTGGTCAACATGCAGCTGCTTAAGGATGCGAAAAATTACCTCCTCAGCCGCAGCGATTATGGCAGCGTGGTGGAGGGCTTCTACCGGCCGTACAACGCCCTTAAGGCTACGCGCCCCTTCGTTATAATCGACGAACCGCACAAATTTTCGCGCGACCAGAAAGCATTCGGCATAATACAGACGGAGATTGCCCCGCAGTGCATCATCAGGTTCGGTGCCACTTTCCCGGAAATAACGGTAGGGAAGGGGAAAAACAAAAAGAGGATAAAGGATTACCAAAATCTTTTATACGACCTGAATGCCTGCCAGTCGTTCAACCAGGGGCTTATCAAGGGTGTCGCAAAGGAGCATTTCGAGCCACTTTCCCGTAAGGACGAGAAACTCAAATTGCTGTCGGTCACTAAAAACACATCGGCGACATTCCAGCATAAAAAGGCCGACGCTCCCACCCGAAGCATACAGCTCGGCGCAGGCGATTCCCTTTCACAGATAGCGGATGAACTGAACGGACTCACCGTGCAGAGCATAGATAAGAACTCCATAGAACTTTCAAACGGACAAATAAAAACCGTAGGGGAGGAAATGGATGTAGATGTCTTCATGAGTTCATATCAGGAACAGATGATAAGGCTTGCATTGGAAAGGCATTTTGAAACGGAACGCCATAATTTCTCCGGCCGCACCTTTAAGATAAAGACGCTCGCACTGTTCTTTATCGACGATATTACATCTTACAGAAAAAGTGAGGACGGGAAGAAACCTTATCTCCGTGAAGCATTCGAACGGTTGCTCAAAGAGAAACTGAAAGAAACCATAGCAAAACTCTCCGATCAGGAAAATGAGTATCGTGAGTATCTGGAAGCAAGCCTGAAAAACATACGGGCTTGCCATGCAGGTTATTTCGCCCAGGACAACAGCTCGTCGGATGAAAGCATTGCTGCCGAAGTTAGAGACATACTTAGCGGGAAGAAACAACTGCTCTCTTTTGAAGATAAAGAGGGGAATCCTATGCTCCGCAGATTCCTGTTTTCAAAATGGACGTTAAAAGAGGGATGGGACAATCCCAATGTGTTCACGATTGCGAAACTGCGTTCGAGTGGAAGCGATATTTCCAAACTTCAGGAAGTGGGGCGCGGCCTGCGCCTTCCCGTAGACGAGTGCGGCAACCGTATTTCCAACGAAGAGTTTACACTAAACTATATAGTGGATTTTACAGAAGCCGATTTCGCTAAAAAACTTGTGGACCAGATTAACAGCGAGGTGCCGGAATCCGTAACGCTTTCGCCCGATATTATTCAACAAGCGGCCCAAAAAATGAGCGTCGATGCAACCGCGTTGTTTATTGAATTGATGAACAAGAAATACGTTGACTTCACATACAATATAATTCCTGAAAACAGGGCTGGGTTCTTTGAGGAATATCCGGTGTTCAAATCGGGTCTTGAAAGCGGGAAGATAAAAGACCGCAATGCCAAACCGAACCATCCCGTAAAAATAAGGAAGGCTCGCTTCGAGGAGTTGAGGGAGTTGTGGGAAAAACTGAACGAGCGTTACACTATATGGTATGAATCTGCTCTGAACGGCGAAATCGATAAAGTTCTCGATACAGTTCTTTCTGCTGGAAACGTCTTTACGGAAAGGGTAATATCAAGCCGCCGGGACACTGTTACAAGCAATGGCGAACGTATGGCTGCAACGTCGCAGGGAGGAGTGCAATACACCGTTGACCGGGCGTTGCCCTACGGCGTTTTCCTGAAACGGATTTCAAGCGTTACCAATATTCCGTTGGAAAAGATTCATAATGCTGTTTGTAGATATGCAAACAAATATGGCAAAATAAAAGAGTCGTACTTCAATGAACAAGCCGTCGGCGCGCTAAACCAAGCATTCAAGGATTGGAAAACAGAGACTCTGCAAGGACGCTTCAAATATAAGAAGACCGGTGGCTCAGTAGGGGCTACGGCCCTGACGTATGCCGACGGCAGTGTGCGCGAAGAAGTGACTCAAGGCCGCATCGGCGTAAAGATGAAGGAGGGCGACGCTGCAGAAAAATATCTTTACGATTCCAAAGCGTATGATTCCCCGCTTGAACTCGACAATATAGAGTCGGACATCGACGGAGGCCTTTCCGGGATTGCCGAAGTTATTGTCTACGGCAAAATCCCGCGCAACAGCATTGCCATACCTACCATTGACGGCGGTACATACAGTCCCGATTTCATGTATGTCGTGAAGAAAGCCAATGGAGAAAAGGAACTCAATATTGTGGTAGAGACCAAGGATGTCGAGAACAAATCGACTCTCCGAGGCGTGGAGGCTGCAAAAATCAAATGTGCTGAGATTTTCTTCAATAACCTATCGGCGCAAGGATACAATGTGCATTTTCGCACGCAGCTGAACAACCGGAAAATGCTCCAGATAGTAAAAGAAATTATAAATCAATAATTATAGCGTCGCGGGTGGCCTGTCAGGATTTGGCGGCGCATTTGGGGCACAGGCCGCGCAGCACGTAGTTGGCGGAGCGGACGCGGAAGCCTTCGGGAAGGGGGATGTGCGGAATCGGCGTGTCTTCCAGGCAGTAGACTTTCTCGCATCGTTCGCAGTAGAAGTGCATGTGCTGGTCCTCCACGCTGTGGTGTCCGCCGGGGCACGCTTCGTATTTCAGCGAACGGCTCCCGTCGTTTATTACGTGGATCATATCCTTCTTGGCGAAGAGTTCCAGCACCCGGAAGATGCTCGCCTTGTCGGTAGGGTAGAGCTTCCCTTCAAGGTAGGCAAGGCTCAGCGGCGACTCCGCTTCCAGCAGCTCCTTCATTACCAGCAGGCGGTTGGGCGTAGGTTTTACCCCCGCGGCTTCGAGACGTTTCGTGACTTCGGTATTATCCATGACGATAAATGTTTTTTACAGTTTTGCGTGTTCAGGCCACCACCTTCAGTCCGACAATCGACAGTATGAGCGTAGTGATGAAGAATATTCTCCAGAACGTGGCCGGTTCGTGGAAGAAGAAAATTCCCACCAGCATGGCGCCGACGGCACCGATTCCGGTCCATACGGGGTAGACGGTCCCGATGGGGAGCCGTTCGGCAGCTTTGGCCATAAGGAACATGCTCAGACCCAGGGCCACGAGGAATCCTATCCACCAATAAACCAACTCACTTCCACTCGCGGATTTTGTCTTTCCCAGGCAGAAGGTGAAGCCAACCTCCATCAGCCCGGCAAGAATAAGTATTATCCAGTTCATAAATGTCTGTTTGTCCTATTCGAGGGCTGCAAGAAATCTCGGCGTCTCCTTCCCAAGGAAGTGCAAAGTTAATCAATTTTCGCGGAACCAAACGCCGGGCGTCCTGAATTTTTCAATATTTGTCGAGAGAGGGTGATGTCACGCATCGTTGTAAAACAGAGACGAACCGCGTTTTTGCACGTCATATTTACGGATAGTCGGCGAGCACTTCTTTTCCTGGGGGCGGCGGTAAAAAATGCAATCCGGTTGCATCGGGTTTGTGCTAACTTTGCAGTGTGAAACCGGGCGGGACACATAATTGCGCCGGCGGTTTTCACGTTATCAAGGTTAAACCCGACTTAATAAACATATCATTATGGATTTGATATATTCACTGCTTTTCATGCTCAACGAGATGTCTCCCTACGTCCTGTTGGGCTTTCTCATCGCCGGGGTGATGCACGCCTTCATCCCGCAAAGGGTCTTTGCACGCCATCTCTCCGGCTCCGGATGGAAGTCGGTCGTGAAGTCGACGCTCATCGGCATACCGTTGCCGTTGTGCTCCTGCGGCGTGTTGCCTACGGGCATCGCCATGCGCCGCAACGGTGCCTCTAAAGCCGCCTCCACCTCCTTCCTCGTGGCCACGCCGCAGACCGGTGTGGACAGCATAGCGGCCACATGGTCGCTGCTCGGCCCGGCTTTCGCCGTGGTGCGTCCCGTGGCGGCGCTCTTCACCGCCCTCTTCGGCGGACTCGCCGTCGGCCGTGCCGAAAAATCGGAAAAAGCTGAACCCGCAGCGGCCGACGATTGCCACGGCCATTGCGCGACCGGCGACCATTCCCACGAAGAGGAAGCGCCCCGCACCGGGTTCTTCACCAAATGCCGCGACGCACTGAAATACGGCTTCATCGACCTGGTGGGGAGCATCGGCGGCTGGCTCGTCATCGGCCTCGTCATCGCCGCGCTGATTACCGTCTATGTCCCCGACGACTTCTTCTCGATACTGGGCAACCGCCCCTTCTTCTCAATGATAGCTGTGCTGGTAATAGCAATCCCGATGTACGTATGCGCCACCGGTTCCATCCCCATCGCCCTCTCGCTGATGCTCAAAGGGCTCTCGCCCGGCACGGCACTGGTGCTCCTCATGGCCGGACCGGCCGCCAACTTCGCCTCCTTCACCCTCATCTCGCGCGAAATGGGCAAGAAAGCCGCCGCCATCTACCTCGCCTCCATCATCATAGGATCCATGGCCTTCGGCCTTGCCATCGACTACCTGCTTCCCTCCGAATGGTTCAACGTCCACACGCTGCACGCCGGCGCCCACGGCCACGGTTTTGAAATCTTCCCGACCGTTTGCTCCGCCATCCTCGTGGTTCTGCTTGTCGTCACCTTTATAAAAGGGCACAAGCATCAGCACATCGATGCTGCGGCCCCCACCAAAGTGTATGTGGTTACGGGGATGGCATGTTCGCACTGCCGCGCCGCCGTTCAGGAAAGCATCGCCGCCGTGGAGGGCGTGAAGCAAGTAGATGTTGACCTCTCCTCGGGCCGTGCCACCGTGGAAGGCACTCCCGACGATGCCGCCGTGATAGCGGCCGTCCGCAACGCCGGCTTCGACGTGAAAGAGTGATACCACACAAAGAGATAAAAGACCGGGGCTGACGCAGGTGTCAGTCCCGGTTTTTTATTTGGAAGGAGTAGTTTTTTCAGAATTTAGTTACAGCACCCATAAAGAGGATGGTGCCCGTGGATGTTTCCTCTATCACGAAAAGGAAGGGACGGTCCAGGGTTACCGCAACCGGTTCCTTGACCTCAGCATCCGGGTCAAGACCGAAGCATGTGGCAATAGTAGTTGCTGCACCTACAGTTCCGAACTCGTCGGTAGAGACGCGGGCCTCTTGCAGAATCATCGACATAGGCAGAGGTTGTCCGCTCATGGATATGGCGTTGAAACCGGTGGAGAACATGCGGGCGAGACCTTTTTTTGCCAAAAGCCCCGTGATATCCTGATTACTGCTGACATCGAATTTCGGCATCCTGAGGCGGCATTTGGTCGTTTCCATTTTTGCAATATTATCCTTAAGTAGTGCTGCTGTCATACGTCCGGCGTATGTGTTCACATCCGAACCTTGCGAGGGAAGGATGCAGACCATGCGGAAGTTGCCGTTACCGTAGGGGATTCCTACGATTTCTGCATCGGCAGTCTTCACATATTTTGTCTGTTCCATTATATTCTTCATCATATCGACTTCCGATGTCGTGCCGTCGAGGTTGGTGAAGTTGGCTTTCTTTGTATTGTTTTTCTCGAATCCTTCGCTCCAGATTCCCTTGAAATAAGTAGCATTGATGATGGCCAAGGTAGCAACAAGGTTTTCCTTCAAGAACTCGGGAATCAAACCTTTCGTCTTCTCGGAGCACCATGCGTTGATGAGATTGCGGGCGTTTTCATTGCAGAGCGTGGGCAAGGAGTATGCTTCGGCGGCATACCATTTGTCAAGCATCGAAGTAAAAGTGGGAAGCAGTTGCATGTTGTTCCCGACCCACATAGAGTTGGACACAAGCGCGTAAGCCCACGAGTCGAGCTGCGGTAGCTGCGTCATCAGCATCGAGTTGAAGTCGTTGAGCTTGTCGAGTCCGGCCTGCCCCGGCTCGAAACCGAGAGCCCGGAGCATTTCGTCGCGCGTCTCGCCGTTGTCGCCGTTGGCTACCATCGAGAGCACCGTGTAAAGGCTGAACGGCGAGATAACGGTCGATTCACCATTCTGCATCTCCATAACGTCCTTCATCATCGCCACGGCAAAATCATTATTCGCCTCTTTGGCAGCCTCTTGCGAGGCGGTAAGCTTCAGCGCCGTATACTCCTTAGGAGCAGGAAGTTCATTTTCACCCGGTTTGTCTTCCGGAGGAGTCACCTCTACACCGGATTTGTCGTCCTGTGTTCCATCAGGAGCGTCGGGCGTATCGTTTCCGCACGAAGCGAAAGCGAACATTCCCATAACGGATGCCGAAAGCATCCAAAATTTTAATCTTTTCATAAGAATATTGTTTTTGTGGAATTATTTAATTAAAAGGAATACTCGTGTCTTTGTTAAGATTAGCCACATATCCCATCTTCTCGAAGAGGTAGCCTTTCAGATAGAAACTGCCGTTAGCACTAGAAATGCTGCCGCTGCAAAAACGAGATTTTTAAGCTTCATGGTGTAAATTTTATGGGTTAATAAAATAAGTGAAACTTTCTTTGGGTTTTAAAAACTAAAGCACGTTAGGACGTTTTTAGTGGATTCCTGACTTACTGAAGAATTAGTAAAACTCCATGTGCCGCAAAGATACAACTTTATTTCATCCCTTGTAAATTATTTTGGACTTTTTTTAGAAAAAAGTTTTCAAATGGTATTTACTGAGTCAGTCTGGCAGTATTGGGGTTTATTCTTCGAGGAGGCGGAGGGGGCCTTGCACGGACATGTCGTGGCAGGGGATGCCGCGGTATTGGCAGCGGGAACGGATGTCTTCGGTGCGGTAGTGCGGCACTCCGGGACGGACGGCCACCATGCGCGGCCGCGTGCGCTCCAGCATTTCTTCCGGGTCTTCGTATTCGCCTGGACGCACCACCAATATGTCGCAGCCGCCGGGGCGTTCCGGTTTGCCCAGACGTTTTTTCGACGCTGTCACCACCACGTTGCGGCGCCCTATTCTCAACGCCGTTTCCCTCCCTTCCGGCACGGTGTGCTTCCTCTCCGAGGCGCCGGAGTATTCCATTATGGTGGTTTCGCCATAGTATGACTGCACGATGATGCCGTCAGCGGGTTGAGGTGCTTCAACGAACCATACGCTCCCTGTCGCCACGCACAGAATCGCTCCGGCGGCTGCCAACGGCATCGCCTTGCGCCGTTGCCTTACGGCCCACATCAGCACCAACACTCCGGCACACCACAGCAATACTGTTACTCCTGCCACATGCAGCTCCGGCGCGGTGCCTTCCCCCAACGTGCGGCAGAGTGAAATCATGGCGTCATAGCCGGCGTCGAGCGTCCCGGTGAGCCATCCGTGCGGAATCCCAAGAGATGTTGCCGCTATGGCGCCCGCGCCTATTACGAGGTAGAAGGGGAGCAGGGGGAGGAGGATGAAGTTGGCCGGCAGGAACATGAGCGGGAAGGAGTGGAAATAGTAAGCGGTCAATGGCCATAGGCCGAATACGGCCAAAAGCGACGCCACAGGGCCGTATGCCACGCGCCGCCACTTCGGGGGGCGTCCCTCTGTCGGTGGAAAGATGACCCGCGTAAAGGCAATGAGCACGGCCACGCAGAGTACGCTCATCTGAAGTCCGGCATCGAAGAGGGCTGTCGGGGAAAAGAGCAATATCACGGCGGCGGCGAGGCAGAGGGCGTTGAGCGGCGAGTTGTGGCGTTGGAACACCCGCGCCGCCAATACCATGGTGGTCATAAGCGCGGCGCGCATTGCCGGGACATGCAACCCGCATACACAGACATACATCCACGTGAGCGCGAAGACGGTCGCCCAGCGCAGGGCGGAACGCCGCAGGAGCACCAGCGGCGAGGTGAGCAGTAGCAGGAACGACGCTATTATGCCTATGTGCAGGCCGCTGACGGCCAGTATGTGCGACACACCTGCGTCGCGCAGTGCTTCGCGCGCCTCGCGGTTGTCCACATTCTCGCTGCCCAGAAGTACGGTTTTGAGGAAAGCGCACGTTCCCGGCTTGGCCCCGGAGGCGTCGATGAGCGCTTCGCCTCGGCGTTGCGCCTCGCTGCACAGCCATCGGAAGTCATGGCACGGTTCGAGCGGCGTGATGTCTTCCGTCACCACGCGGCATTGTCGGTTTATCCCTTTGCCGCGCAGGTAAGCGGCATAGCCGGCGCGCTGTGTGTTGGGGTCGTCGGATACGGGTTCGAGGAAGTTGAAGAAGGAGAAACGGTCGCCGGGATGCAGATGCGTGCCGCTGCCGTAGATTTGTGCGCGGCTGTTGCGCAGGGTGATGGGGGAGGAGCCGTCGCGGTGCGACACCTGTTCGAGTCGGACGGTCAGGCTCTGTCCGTGAGGGCGCTCCTTCACCTTCTCGACCCGTGCCACGGTCATCTCGCGCCACTCCGTCTCTTCGTTACCGTCGAGTGTGTCGTTTCCGTTGAGTTGTCCGGATGCAATCCCGATGGCCACGAAGAGCAGCGCGAGGCAGAAGGGGCGTGCTTTTGCGGCGGCGACCGACCCTGCGACCGTGCGTCCTGCCAAGGCACACCCCGTAATTGCCGCGGCCGCGACAGCCGCCACGGCGCCGCACACCGCCCATGAGGCGCCGTAGCCCCACAACACTATGCCGGCCGTCAGCCCCGCCAGTAGCGGGAACATCGGCACCCGTTCGTTGACATCAGGTTTCATCTCGGTTGCAAAAGTAGGAATAATTCCGGTGACGGACAATGGTTGCAGGTTTTGAATGAATGTTAAAAGTGTTAATTAAAATTAATTTGACTAATCTGCGGTGCTCCGGAGTGCTGTTCGGGGCGCGCAGGGGTTGCAGGGACGGCGGAAAAGTATTAACTTTGCGGCTGATTTGGAGGAGGAAACCGCTCCTGCGGCTGTAACCCTCTGACAGTCACAGTAATATTAATATCAAACCAGAAGAAACGCATGAATCGTTACGAAACCGTTTTCATTTTAACTCCCGTTTTGTCTGACGAACAGATGAAGGAAGCGGTAAAAAAATTCCGTGATTTCCTGGAGAGCAACGAAGCTGAGGTAATCAACGAGGAATTGTGGGGTCTGCGCAAGCTCGCTTATCCCATCCAGAAAAAATCCACAGGTTTCTACTCCATGTTGGAGTTTGCAGGCGCGCCTGACCTGATCAAGAAGCTCGAAACCGCCTTCCGCCGCGACGAGCGCGTAATCCGTTTCCAGACAGTACGTCAGGACAAACACCACGCAGAGTATGCCGAGAAACGCCGCACACTCCGCGCCAACAAAGCAAGTCAAACCCCCGCAGCCGAGCAGGCCGCTGAAACAAAGGAGAACTAAACCATGGCAGCAAACAACGAAATCCGTTATCTCACTCCGCTCAGCGTGGAGGTTCGCAAGAAAAAATATTGCCGTTTCAAACGCAGCGGCATCAAATATGTGGACTACAAGGACCCCGAGTTCCTTAAGAAATTCCTCAACGAACAGGGTAAAATCCTTCCGCGCCGCATAACCGGAACTTCATTGAAATTCCAGCGCCGCGTGGCACGCGCCGTGAAACGCGCACGTATCCTCGCCCTGCTCCCCTACGTAACTGACTTGATGAAGTAAACCCATCTATTAACCCGACAAAAAACGAAACAACATGAAAGTTATCTTGAAAGAAAATGTAACCGACCTGGGTTACAAAGACGACGTTGTCGAAGTAAAAGATGGATACGGCCGCAACTACCTGATACCTCAGGGAAAGGCTATCATCGCCTCCAAAGCCGCCCTCAAGCAGCTTGAAGAAGACCTCCGTCAGCGCGCACACAAAATACAGAAAGCCCTCGAAGAAGCCCAGGCCAAAGCCCAGGCTCTCGAAGGTGTACGCCTCACTATCCCCGCAAAGACCAGCGCCACTGGCACAGTCTTCGGCAGTGTGAACGCCATGCAGGTAGCAGCCGCTCTCCAGGCTCTCGGCCATGACATCGACCGTAAGATTGTCGACGTTAAGGTGCCCGTCAAGGAAGTCGGCGTCTACACCGCTGTGGTACGCTTCCACAAGAACGTAGCCGTAGAGGTGGAGTTCGAGGTTATCCCCGAAGAAGAACCTCAGGCATAAGAAAAACAATGCGGCCGCGCGGCCGTAGCCTCCATACCTTAACCGGAGCTTTGTCCCGAAACCCTCGGGACAAGGCTTCGACTGTTTTTATAATACCGGAACAACTAATTCCGCGTAATTCAACAACATGAAGAAAAAAGTTTGTAAAGTTTGCGGCGCCGAGATTCCGGCCGGGAGCCGTTATTGCAGCGAGTGTGGCGCCCGGCAACCGTTTTTCAAAAGCGTGTAGCGGCGGTGTGTTTCAGCTTTGTGGCATTTTTGATGGTCAATGGCATTGCCTTGCATTTTATTCTCCGCAGTCAAGAAAATGTTGCGTGGGAAAAGCCGCGGCCGATTCCGCCTGCGAGTCGATAGCCGTGCAGCAAACCGCCTATGAGATTGCGATGGAAGTCGCGGTCGGGGCCTCCCTGATGGCCGACTCTA
>OGNF01001480.1_pt1 | contig 21202 bp, 20 predicted proteins | sample 1573321 | NCBI WGS metagenome assembly OGNF01 (sample SAMEA2581911, study PRJEB24529) | metagenome | biome: Human gut stool | place: China | collected 2011
ATTCATCTATCGGGAACACTTTCCGTTTCTTTATCGCATGTCTGATGACGCTATTCAGCGATTCGATTGCGTTAGTGGTGTAGATAACCTTGCGGATCGCCTCCGAATACACGAAGAAGGTGGCAACATTCGGCCAGTTTGCCCGCCAGCTGCGACTTATCTGCGGGTACCGTGCATCCCATTCCTTCCCGAACGCATCCAGCGCCTGCAACGCGCCTTCTTCCGTGGCTGCGCGGTAAACCTGTTTCAGGTCACGGGTTACCGCTTTATAGTCTTTCCACGCCAAGAACCGCAGGCTGTTGCGTGCCATGTGTACTATGCACAACTGGATCTGCGTCTCCGGGTAGACGGCATTAATCGCTTCCGGGAAGCCTTTCAGGCCGTCCACACAGGCGATAAGGATATCGTTCAGCCCGCGATTTTTCAGTTCCGTCAGTACATTCAGCCAGAACTTTACACCTTCATTTTCGGCCAGCCACATACCTGGCAGCTCTTTCTGACCATCAAGGTTAATACCCAGAGCCAGGAACACCGCTCTGTTGATAACCCGGCTGTCCTGCCGTACTTTCAGGACAATACATTCAAGATAAACAATGGGATAAATCGCATCCAGAGGACGGTTTTGCCATTCTACAACCTGGTCGATTGCGGCATCGGTGACTTTCGATATCAGCGCCGGAGAGACGTCTGCATCGTACATTTCTTTGAAGACTGAGGTAATTTCGCGGGTAGTCATCCCTCTGGCATACAGCGCCAGGATCTGGTTGTCCATGCCGGTAATGCGGGTCTGATTTTTCTTCACCAGTTGTGGTTCGAAGGAACCATCACGATCACGTGGAGTACGTAATTCCATCGGCCCGTCGGTAGTGGTGACGGTTTTCGTGGAATAGCCATTACGGGAGTTGGTTCCCGATTTGGGCTGATTTTTTTCATGTCCCAGATGGTGAGTCAGTTCAGCGTTGAGAGCAGCCTCAACACTGATTTTCTTGAGCAGGCGATCGAACTGGCTGAGATCTTCAGGGGTTTTGAGATTTTTGGCCAGTTCGTTAGCCAGAGCCTGCAATTGTTTGTCGTCCATAATTTAACCTTCATTTGATGTTGAATTGAACATATCAAAATCAGGCAATTACACAAATATATGTACAGGCTCGCACCTGGGCTTGCCTGACTGACCGCAGGCCGGCGACGACAAGGTGGAAAAGTTCGGCGTGTGGCTCTGGCGGCAACGATCCCGCGAAGGGCGGACGGTGCTTGAGCTGTTGAACGTAAGCATGCGGGCAAACCATCTTGCGCGACTATGCCGGATGCCACCTATGCGGCAGCAGCTCTGCAATCTCACTAGCTCGCTGCGTCGGCAACCGTCTCAGCACATCCTTGAGATAGGCATACGGATCGTGCCCATTATTACGGGCCGACTGGATCAAACTCATGATCGCAGCAGCGCGCTTGAGCATGCGAACCCGCGCCGAGCATTTGAGAAGGCAACGGGATGAACGCTGGCTGGATAGCCGTGGTTTTCTGGGTAAGCTGGCGAATCCATTTGTGGACGAGGTTGGCATTGAGGCTGTAGCCCAAGGCGATGTTTGCGATGGAGGCACCGGGTTCAGAACACTCCTGAATGACCTGGGCCTTGAAAGATTTGCTGTAGGTACGGCGCTGAGGGCGCATGGAAAATCCGCTTGATGGGCCATGGCCTTCGGCGGCGGTGTCGGGAAGGTGTGTTGGCCGGACGGATACTGTTGAACTACGTTGTCTGGGGCAACGGAAGTGTTTCGGCCCGACTCTGGAACGCGATCCGCAGCGACGACTGGGCAATTCCGCACGTTGGCCTGAGCAGCCTCGGGGAAATCGTCGTCTGGGCGCGCCCAGACGAGTTTCCGCCAAGGAACATGCAGACAAGCAAGGGGCTGCGGGCACTCGGCTACAACGTGAGGATCGGTGTTTGATCGAGGCGCCTGTGGCACACGCAGGCTGACGAGCCAGGCGCTGTCCATTGCCTGATCAGGCCGCCCCCCTGTGCCTTGCCTGAGCAGTTGACCTGCATCAATGGGGCGGGAGAACGCTGCACATTGACTCTTGAAGTTATTCATAGTAGGTCTAATATTACAAAGTATTGCAAGGATTTCCTTGGCCGGAACCGCAAAGCGACGCGATTGGAGAGGGTGAGATGAAAGCGCACCTACAGGTGATTTTCACGCTCGATGAATTGGCTGCGTACTTGAAAGTCGGCAAGCGGACGCTTTATCGGCTCGCCGCACACGGGGAAATTCCGGCTTTCAAGGTGGGCGGGACGTGGCGGCTTCGTCAAAGTGAAATCGATCAGTGCATCAATGATCAGACCCGAGCCGGAGCAAAGAAGGAGGTGATGCGCAAGCGTGAACAGCAGAAGTCATCCGAGCAGCCCGTGTCGCCTGGGCGCACTGCCCGTCGCAGCAGGCAAAGGGCTTGAGTAACTCGTTTTCCAATTTTTCTGGAGGTATGACATGGACATCGATTTCAAGAAGTTGGCTCCCTGGAACTGGTTCAAGAACGAGCAGCAAGAGCAGCAGACCGCCTCTTCCCTGCCGGTGCAGCGCAATGACCTGCCAGCGGCGAGCGGGCCAGTCAGCCCGATCCTGCAACTGCGTCGGGAAATCGACCGGCTGTTCGATGACGCATTCCGGGGCTTCGGTTTTCCGGCGTTGAACATGCCGCAGTGGCCATCCGATTGGTCGGGCATGCTGAAGCCGGCCCTGGACATCCAGGAAACCGACAAGCAGTACAAGATTGCCCTGGAAGTGCCCGGTGTCGAGGAGAAGGACATCCAGATCACCCTCGACAACGACGTGCTGATGGTGCGTGGCGAGAAGCGCCAGGAACAGGAGAAGAAGGAAGGTGGCTTCCACCGTGTGGAGCGCTCCTACGGCAGCTTTCAGCGTGCCTTGAACCTGCCTGACGACGCCAACCAGGATTCGATCAAGGCATCGTTCAAGAACGGGGTGCTCACGGTCACGATCGACAAGCGCGAGGTCAGCGCGCCGAAGCAGGGACGCTCGATCCCGATCAACGGCTGACGTCGCCGGCTCGTTCGTCACAAGAAAAACCCGTCCCGAGACGAGGTGTCGCGGCTCGCGATGCCTCGTCGCCTCAACCTTTTCAACCTTCTAAGGAGCATCAGCATGGCCAGAAAACAATGCCAGGTCTGCGGCCAACCCGCCACCGTGCGGGTGGAAGCCAATCTCAACGGTCGTCACAGCACCATGCTGTTGTGCGACGACCATTACCGGCAATTAGTGCGCCAGCAAAAGCGCACCGTTTCGCCGCTGGAAGCCTTGTTCGGTTCGCGCAGCGGCCTGTTCGAGGACTTCCTCGGCAGTGACTTCTTCCGCATCGGCGACGACGCGACGCCAGTTGCCGCCGATACCGATGACGTGGTCGATGCCTCGTTTGGCGAGCCCGCCGACGCAGGTTCGGGTGTGCCGCGCCGTCGCGGCAGTGGGCTGGCCAGCCGCATCAGCGAACAGTCGGAAGCCTTGTTGCAGGAGGCCGCCAAACACGCTGCCGAATTTGGCCGCTCCGAGGTGGATACCGAACATCTGCTGCTGGCGCTGGCCGACAGCGACGTGGTCAAGACCATCCTGGGTCAGTTCAAGATCAAGGTCGATGACCTCAAGCGGCAGATCGAGTCTGAGGCCAAGCGCGGGGACAAGCCCTTCGAGGGCGAGATCGGCGTGTCGCCGCGCGTGAAGGATGCGCTCAGCCGCGCCTTCGTGGCCTCCAATGAACTCGGCCATTCTTATGTCGGTCCAGAGCATTTCCTGATTGGTCTGGCCGAGGAAGGCGAAGGGCTGGCCGCCAACCTGCTGCGCCGCTACGGCCTGACGCCGCAGGCGCTGCGCCAACAGGTCAGCAAGGTGGTCGGCAAGGGCGCCGAGGATGGACGCGCTGAGACGCCGACCAACACGCCAGAACTCGACAAGTACTCGCGCGACCTGACCAAGATGGCGCGCGACGGCAAGCTCGACCCGGTGATCGGCCGCGCGCAGGAGATCGAAACCACCATCGAGGTGCTGGCCCGGCGCAAGAAGAACAACCCGGTGCTGATCGGCGAGCCGGGTGTGGGCAAGACCGCCATCGTCGAAGGGCTGGCGCAGCGCATGGTGGCGGGTGAAGTGCCCGAGACCTTGCGCGACAAGCGCCTGGTGGAACTCAACATCAACGCCATGGTGGCCGGCGCCAAATATCGCGGCGAGTTCGAGGAGCGCGTGCAGAAGGTGCTGAAGGAGGTGACCGAGCACCAGGGCGAGCTGATTTTGTTCATCGACGAGGTGCACACCATCGTCGGTGCCGGCCAGGGCGGTGGCGAAGGCGGGCTGGACGTGGCCAACGTGTTCAAACCGATGATGGCGCGCGGTGAACTCAACCTGATCGGCGCCACGACGCTGAACGAGTACCAGAAATACATCGAGAAGGATGCCGCACTGGAGCGGCGCTTCCAGCCGGTGACGGTGCCCGAGCCGACGGTGGCCCAGACCATCATGATTCTGCGCGGCCTGCGCGACACCTTCGAGGCGCACCACAAGGTCAGCATCTCCGAGGACGCGATCATCGCGGCGGCCGAGTTGTCCGACCGCTACATCACGGCGCGCTTCCTGCCGGACAAGGCGATCGACCTGCTCGACCAGGCGGCCGCGCGCGTGAAGCTGTCGGCCACGGCCCGGCCGGTGGCCGTGCAGGAGCTGGAGTCCGAACTGCACCAGCTGCGGCGTGAACAGGATTACGTGGCCGCGCGCAAGCAGTACGACCAGGCCGCCGAGCTCGGCAAGCGCATCGAAGCCAAGGAGGCCGAGCTCAAGAAGCTCGTCGAGAACTGGGAGCGGGAGCGGGCCTCCGGCAGTGCAGAGGTCAAGGCGGAACACGTGGCGCAGATCGTCTCGCGCCTGACCGGCATCCCGGTCAACGAGTTGACGGTGGAAGAGCGCGAAAAGCTGCTGCACTTGGAACAACGGCTGCACGAGCGCCTGGTGGGACAAGACGAGGCGGTCCGTGCCGTGGCCGATGCCGTGCGGCTGTCCCGCGCCGGCCTGCGCGAAGGCAGCAAACCGGTGGCTACCTTCCTGTTTCTGGGCCCGACCGGGGTGGGCAAGACCGAGCTCGCCAAGGCATTGGCCGAATCGATCTACGGCGATGAGCACGCCCTGTTGCGCATCGACATGTCGGAATATGGCGAACGCCATACCGTGGCGCGGCTGGTGGGCGCGCCTCCGGGCTATGTCGGTTACGACGAAGGCGGTCAGCTCACCGAGAAGGTGCGGCGCAAGCCCTACAGCGTGCTGCTGCTCGACGAGATCGAGAAGGCACACCCTGACGTCTACAACATCCTGCTGCAAGTGTTCGACGACGGTCGCCTCACCGACGGCAAGGGCCGGGTGGTGGATTTCACCAACACCATCATCATCGCCACGTCCAACCTGGGTTCGGACATCATCCAGCGACGGCTGAAGGCGCGTGGGGCGGCCGACGAGGAGTACGAAAAGACCAAGGCCGAGGTCATGGACGTGCTGCGCGGCCACTTCCGGCCCGAGTTCCTCAACCGCATCGACGAGATCATCGTCTTCCATGCGCTGGGTAAGGAGGAGATCCGCCACATCGTCGGCCTGCAGCTCGATCGCGTGGCGCGCAGCGCCGCCAGCCAGGGCGTGACGCTCACTTTCGATCAGACGCTGATCGACCATTTCGCGGAAGAAGGCTACAAACCCGAGTTCGGTGCGCGTGAACTCAAGCGCCTGATCCGCAGCGAGCTGGAAACTGCGCTGGCGCGCGAGATGCTCGGTGGCGGCATCGGCAAGGGCGATCACGCCAGCGCACGCTGGGACGACAAGGCCGAACGCGTGGTGTTCGAACGCAAAGAGCCACTGCAGACCCCGGCCGAGCCGGAGCAGCCGGATGCCGCGAAGGCGACCGAGACGCCGCACGGCGACGCTGGCAAAGGCTCGCGCAAGAAGAAGTCGGCGAGCGACGCATCTTGATGGCGGGCGAGGCTGCCGTGTCCGACCCCATCGGCCTGGCATGGGCAGCCTCCCTGGCCTCGATCGCGGTGGCGTTCGTGGCCGCGGGTCACGCGGTCGTCTACAAGCGTGATCCGCGGTCGACCACGCCGTGGGGGCTGCTCATCAGCGGCGGCACTGCCCTCCCGCTCGCTGGCCATCCGTTTGCGTGACGGTGCGGCCCGTCTGTTCACCTGATCCTCTGGCAACTCGACTTTCGAGGAACACAGCCCATGGAAAAAAAGAATCAATGGAATACCGGCTACTGGATCGTTGCCCTCCTGCTGTTGTTGAGTTTGCAGAGCTACTGGCAGACGGCGAAAACCGTCGAGCCGGTGCCCTACAGCGAGTTCGAGAAGGCGCTGGCCGAGGGGCGCGTGGCCGAAGTGCTGGTGTCGGATCGTACGGTGACCGGGCGCCTGAAGTCGCCGGACAGCCGGGGCAAGACGACGATCGTGGCAACGAGGGTCGAACCCGATCTTGCCGATCGCCTGTCGAAGTACGACGTGCCCTATGCCCGCGTGTTGGAGAGCACCTGGCTGCGCGATGTGCTGTCGTGGATCCTGCCAGCGGTAGCCTTCTTTGGCGTCTGGTTCTTCCTGTTCCGCCGCTTCGCCGAGAAGCAGGGCATGGGCGGGTTTCTCAACATCGGTAAGAGCCGCGCCAAGGTGTTCGTGGAAAAGAACACCGGTGTGACGTTCGCCGATGTCGCGGGGGGGGATGAGGCCAAGGCGGAGCTGGTCGAGATCGTCGATTTCCTGAAGAATCCGCAGGACTATGGCCGTCTCGGGGCGCGCATTCCCAAGGGCGTGTTGCTGGTCGGCCCACCGGGCACCGGCAAGACATTGCTGGCCAAGGCTGTTGCCGGCGAGGCGGCGGTGCCCTTCTTCTCCATCTCCGGATCAGAGTTTGTCGAGATGTTCGTCGGCGTGGGTGCGGGCCGCACGCGCGGCGTCGGCGGCCACGACGAGAGCGAGCAGACCCTCAACCAACTGCTCACGGAGATGGACGGCTTCGACAGCTCGGTCGGGCTGATCATCCTCGCCGCCACCAACCGCCCCGAAATCCTCGACCAGGCTCTGCTGCGTGCCGGCCGCTTCGACCGCCAGGTGCTGGTGGACCGGCCCGACAAGAAGGGGCGGCTGGACATCCTGAAGGTTCATGTCAAGAAGGTGACGCTGGCCCAGGATGTAGACCTCGAACAGGTAGCAGCACTGACCACGGGCTTTTCCGGCGCGGACCTCGCCAATAGGGTCAACGAGGCGGCGCTGGCGGCGAGGAGACGCCGTGCGTCCGCCGTGGAATTGCAGGACTTCACCGCGACCATCGAGCGCATCGTGGCGGGCCTGGAAAAGAAGAGCCGCGTGCTCAATCCCAAGGAGCGGGAAACCGTGGCCCATCACGAGATGGGCCATGCGCTGGTGGCGCTGGCGCTGCCCGAAACCGACCCCGTACACAAGATCTCGATCATCCCGCGCGGCATCGGCGCGCTGGGCTACACCTTGCAGCGCCCCACCGAAGACCGCTTCCTGATGACGCGTACCGATCTCGAGCACAAGATCGCCGTACTGCTGGGCGGGCGTGCCGCCGAAAAGCTGGTGTTCGGCGAGTTGTCTACCGGGGCGGCGGACGATCTGGCGCGAGCCACCGACATCGCCCGCGACATGATCACCCGCTTTGGCATGGACGAGGGCCTGGGCTACATCGCCTTCGAGGCGCAGCGGCCCCGCTTTCTCGATACACCGGAACTGGCCCACGGCGGTTGCCGGGTGGCCGAATCGACCCAGGCGCGCATCGATCAGGCTATCCGCGACATCGTGATGGGCGTGTTCGAGCGCGCCTACCGGATTCTCGACATCAACCGCGCGGTGCTGGAGCGCTGTGCGCGCGAGCTGCTGGCGCGGGAAACGCTCGACGAAAGCGATATCCGTCAATTGACTCAAGGACTTGTTCGGAACTGAAAACAGTAGTAGGTGCCATTCAGAGTAAACCGACGGCTCTGTTCAGTGCGTCATCCAATTCGTCGGCATTGTTCAAGGAGAACCGATATGTCTGCATTGACTCCGTGGGACCCCTTCCGGGAACTGGATGAATTGCAAAACCGCCTGGCGACGATGTTCGGACGAATACCCCAGCGACAGGGCGCCCGTACCGGCAACGAAGCCATGACCACGGCGGACTGGGCTCCAATGGCGGACATCAGCGAGGATGAGAACGCATTCCTCCTCAAGCTGGATCTGCCGGAGGTCCCCAAGGATGCCGTGCGCGTCAGCGCGGAAAACGGTGTGCTCACCATCAGCGGCGAGCGCAAACTGGAAAAAGAGGAGCAGGGCAAGAAGTTCCACCGCATCGAACGTGCGTATGGCCGCTTTGTGCGCAGCTTTGTCTTGCCTGACAACGTTGATCCGACCAAGGTGACGGCTTCCATGAAAGACGGCGTGCTGGAAGTGCGGCTTGTCAAGGCCGAGCAAGCCAAACCGAAACAGATTGAAATCTCAGTCAACTAACTTCAATCAGGAGCCCAAGATCATGAATATCAAACAGCCACAATACACCTTCTCCGCACTTGCCCTGGCGGTCGTCGTCGGACTGAGCGGACCGGCTCTGGCCCAATCGGCGGCAGGTTCTAGCCCAGGTGCTGCAGCACCCTCTGCCGCATCCAAGGCGGCACAGCCACAGGTAGATGACAAGGCCGCCCGGGAAGCCGATAAAAAGCGTGCCGAGCTCACTCAAGACGCCATCACGGCGCTCACCAAGACCCAGGAGGCTTTGACCCTCCTTGATGCAAAGAAGACCAAGGAGGCGCTTGCTGCGCTGGAACTGGCCAGCGGAAAGCTGGAACTGGTATTGGCACGCGACGCCAAACTTGCTTTGGCGCCGGTCGATGTACGCGTCATCACCCACGATATCCACGCCAACGTGGAATCGGTAAAGAAAGCGGTCAAGTTGTCTCGGGAGTTGTTGGGTGATGGCGAGGTGCAAAAGGCCCGGCCCATCGTTGCCAATCTGGCCAGCGAAATCGTAATCCAAACCGACAACCTTCCGATGGCAACGTACCCGGCAGCGATCAAGTCGGCCGCACGGCTCATCGACAGCGGCAAGATCGACAACGCCAAAGCGGAACTCGCCCGAGCACTGAACACGCTGGTGGTGACCTCGGTCGCCTTTCCTCTGCCCGTGCTACGGGCCGAAGCCGCGATGGCAAAAGCTGAAAAGCTGGCCGAGACCGACAGGCGCGATGCCAAGCAGAACGAGGAGCTCAGCACCTTGCTGTCGTCCGTGCGCACGGAGATCGAGATGGCGCAGATCCTGGGTTATGGCAAGAAGGCGGACTTCAAACCCATCTTCGATCAGGTGAAGTCCATTGAGCAAAAGTCGGCTGGTGGCAAAAGCGGCAAGGGATGGTTCGACGAGTTGAAGACGCGCATCCAAAAGCTGTTTTGAGGTGATGAAGGGGCTGACTGCTCTGTCGGTCAGTCTCGCGATGTTCGCATTCAGCCCCAATAGATTCGCCTATTTTCACTATCTCATACGAGGCATATCACCATGAATGAGCAAACACCGAATCCCAATGCGACGAACGAAGGAAAAAACGAACAGGCCGCGGTAAGCAGCCTTCCTGTCAGTCCAGAGTCCAAGCCTGAAGTCGTCACGGAGGTACAGCCTGAGGTTCAGAAAGAAACGGACTCGCAGGCGGCAGACAAACGTAAACAAGTCCTCGATGAGGCAGTCTCGGCCTTGTCGCTGACCAAATCAGCGCTGGCCGCACTTGACGGCAAGGACACTGCACGCGCATTGGCAACGCTGGCCGAAGTGACGGGAAAGCTGGAGCTGATCGTCGCGCGCGAACCCACGCTCGCCCTGGCCGGCGTTGATGTGCGCACCATCGTGCACGACTTGTTCGCCAACACGGAAACCATTGAGGCGATGACCGACGAGGCGCTGGATGCCCTCAAACATGGCGAGGTGCAACAGGCTCGCCACGTGCTGGCTTTGCTGGCCAGTGAAATCGTGATCACGGTCACCAACATCCCTTTGGCGTCCTATCCCGCAGCCGTGAAGGCAGTCGTGCCGCTGATCGATCAGGGCAAGATCGAAGAAGCCAAAGCCGCGCTGCAGTCAGCGCTCAGCACGCTGGTCGAGGAGCGCAGCGTGCTTCCGCTGCCCGTCCTGCGTGCGAAGCTGCTCCTGAAGCGCGCCGAGCCTCTGGTAGAAGATGGTCAGCGCAGCGAAGCATCCAATGAGCGCCTGGAGACATTGTTGAACGAAGCCCGGCAGCAGTTGGAAATGGCAGAACTGCTGGGCTATGGAAAAAGGAAGGACTTTGAGCCCCTGTACGCTGAACTCAAGAAAATCAAGGAAAAGACGGGAGGGGGAGGCGGCGGAAAAGGCTGGCTCGATGAAATCAAGGCAAAGCTGTCCAGGTTGTTCTGAAACCGCTGGATAGGGCGTAAGAGGGGCGCGTCTCGCCCCTCTCTTGGCTCAGGAGTGTTTGCTTTTTCACCCCATTAGATCTTTAGGAGATATAGCATGAATACAGACACCATCACCGATTCCAGTGCGGATGACCCCACCAAAGCACTGTGTTCGCTTAGCCAAAATTGGTGGCTTTTTGTGCTGCGCGGTGTCTTGGCATTGATTTTTGCAGCCCTCGCGTTCTGGATGCCACAATCGGCTCTGTTGGCCATGACCATCATGTTCGGCGCATTTTCCTTGGTCAATGGCGCGTTCAACTTGTTTGCAGCGGTGCGCCATATCCAGAAAAAAGAGCGCTGGGGCTGGTTGTTGTTCAGCGGCATTGTCGGCATACTTACGGGCGTCGTCGTCCTGGTTGCTCCTTGGGTCGCCACGATAGTCTTGGCTTCTTTTTTATGGGCTAGCGTGGGCTTCTGGGCGATTTTCACCGGTGTGCTGGAGATATCCGCCGCCGTTCGGCTGCGTCGGGAAATCAAGGGTGAAATCTGGCTTGCCCTCAGTGGACTGCTCTCGATTATCCTTGGTGCTATCGTCTTGTGGATATTTTTTACCCGTCCGGTCGAGTCATTCGTGGCCGCAGGCTGGCTGTTGGGTTTCCATGCGGCAGTCTATGGCGTCACGCTTTTGTTCTTGAGTTGGAGTCTTCGCAAAACGCGCCTGGGGTAAGAGCGTGCCAAACCAAAATCTATGGATATGAGCATCCTCGATTCATGCCTCCATAGAAATGACATCGAAGGAGTCATACATGCAGATACAATATAGCTATCGAGCTATCGACAAAGAGTTTCATGAACCTTGGCAGAGAGCTTTGGGAAATGTGATCGAGCACGCCCTCAAGCCATTGCTCGACAAACACACTAAAGATTCAGCGCGACTTCAAATCGTCCTTGATCGCGACAAGATCAAGCGGCAATTTCTGGCCAGTGGCTATATGCACCTGCCCGGCAAAAAGATTGTCAGCGTTACTGCATCACATGACGAGCTGACGCCCCTCGCGCAGATGCTCGCAAAGTCGTTGTTCCGTCAGGCCAAGAAGCATTTTGACCGACTGCATGCTCAGGATCAAATCAAGCGCAAAGCACGACGCGAGCGCTTGCGCGAGCTCAAGGTGCGGATTGCCGCAAAACCCGCATCAGCCGCCCATGAGGCCGAGGTGACCCGAATGCCTCTACTGTCGAAACTTGAGGCTGTCGCAAGGCGTGAGCTGGCTTATCTGCGGGCCGTCGGCGATTTACCGCGCGATTATCCGACGCTGCGCGACGTGGTGGATGAAGCGATTGTCCGAGCTAAGGTGGAATGGCAATCCGTGCCGGGGGAAAAAGAGGCTTACACCGGTCTTTTGAAGCATCTGTTCGCCGTCCTGGATAACGAAGTGGCAAGCAGCCGGCAATTTGGCGAATTCGTTTCTCTGGACGCGCCGGTCGAACCGGATGCCCAAGACGTGGCCGAGGCCATGGTGGAAGAGGAAATCTTCGAATTTTATCAGCACGATGACACACTCAAGCTGGCCGATATTTTCGCTGGCAGTCAGCATCCCGATGTCGCAACGATCGCGGAACAGGAGGAGCTGATTGATCGGACGAGCGAGTTCGCTTTTGCATTTGACCTGCTGAAGGACATGCCGCGTTTGTGGCGGCGCATTTTTCTGCTTATCCGTGTGGACGGGCTGAATGCCAGCAGCGTCTCTGAAATCCTGCTGATTCCTAGTAAGGAAGATGCTGTCCAAAGGTGGCTCATGCAGGCCGAAGCATTCATCGCTGCTCATCTGGAAGAGGCCGGAGTAAGCAAAAACGGGAACGATTGGCTCCAAGGCGTTGATTGGTTGGCATTGTCTGTGACCCGAAGCGAGGCAGCCTCACTGTGGTCCAAGGAGGCGAACCATGAAGAATGATCTTCACCTCGTCTGCCCGCACTGCCAGTCCATCAACCGCGTACCGACTGCGAAGCTATCGGAACATCCCAACTGTGGCCGCTGCCAGCAGCCCTTGTTCACGGGCGAGCCCATCGAGTTGACCACGGCGACGTTCTCGCGCCACGTGGAGCGCAGCGATCTGCCGCTGCTGGTCGATTTCTGGGCGCCATGGTGCGGGCCGTGCAAGATGATGGCGCCACAGTTCCAGCAAGCGGCGCACCAGCTCGAACCGAGGATCCGGCTGGCGAAGGTGAATACCGAGGCTGAGCCCCACCTGGCCACGCAGTTCGGTATCCGCAGCATCCCGACGCTCGCCCTGTTCCAGGGTGGGCGGGAGATCGCCCGTCAGGCCGGCGTGATGGGCGCGCAGGACATCGTGCGCTGGACGTCGACGCAAGTGGGACGCTGACCGATGCAGGGCTTGCTCGGCACTACACTAATCCTGCTGGCGGCTTGCAGCCTGGCGGCGATGGCGACGGCGGCGTTCAGAGTGCCCGCCTTGCTGGGGTATCTCTCTGTCGGCGTTGTACTGGGCCCCTCAGTCATCGGCGTGATCGCGCCGGGGGAGACGCTGAGCTTTCTGTCCGAGCTGGGCGTGGCGCTGCTGTTGTTCATGGTCGGACTGGAATTCTCCCTCGGAGACTTCTGGCTCGCCCGCAGGACGGTGCTGATGGCGGGCGCTCTGCAGATGATCGCCGTGGCCCCGCCGCTGATCCTGCTATTGATGTGGCTGGGGCAGCCCGGCCAGAGCGCCGCGCTGCTCGGCACTGCGGCGGCCATGTCGTCCACGGCGCTGGTCAGCCGACAACTGGCCGACCAAGGTGAGCTCACCACCCGCCACGGACGCAGTGCCATCGCCGTGCTGGTCTTTCAGGACCTGGCCAGCGTGCCCCTGCTGGCCTTGCTGGCGATCTGGGCGCGCGGCGAGTCGCCGAAGATCGAGCATGTGCTGCTCGAAGTATTCGGTGTGCTGCTGCTGTTCGCGGCAGCGGCCCTCGCCTCGCGCCGTCTGTTGCATGGCCTGCTGGGCTGGGTGGCACGGCGGGGCCACGAGGAATCGTTCGTGCTCGTCTCCTTGTGCGTGGTGGTGGCTGCCGCCGCCGCTGCGCACGCGGTCGGCGTATCCGCCGCCCTGGGGGCCTTCCTCGCCGGGATGGTGCTGGGCGAGAGCGACTTCCGGCACCACATGGAAAGCCACCTCAGGCCGTTTCGCGATGTGTTGTCGGGCGTGTTCTTCGTGACCATCGGCCTGCAACTGGACGCAGCACAGATTCTTTCGGCACCGCTGGCGGTGCTGGCGTGGCTGGTGGTGCTGGTACCGGTCAAGATCCTGCTCAATACGCTGGCCTTGCGGGCGACGCGCCTGTCCGCCCTCGATGCCTGGCGCACGGGCATAGCGTTGGGGCACGGCGGCGAGTTCGCCCTGCTGTTGTTGGGCACGGTCTTGCAGCAGCATCTGATCCCCGCGACCGTCGTCCAACCCATGCTGGTCGCGCTGGTGCTCAGCATGGCCCTGGCACCGCTACTGATCCGCCATCACGATGTACTTGCCCGGTTCTTGAGCCGCACCGGCGGCGTCATTCAGCCACCCCAGGCTGAAGAAGTCGAGATCGCCGCGCAGACGACGCGATATCGAGACCATGTCATCATTTGCGGCGCGGGCGAGCTTGGCCTGACAGTCAGCGAGATTCTTCGCCACGCCGGCGTGGCGCATCTGCTGCTGGAGGCGGACGCGCAGAAGGTCGAGGCCGCGCGTGCCGCCGGCGCGCCGGTGTTCCATGCCGATGCCAGTCGGCCCGATACCTTGCTGGCTGCCGGCTTGACGCATGCACACTTGGTGGTGCTGACGTTCGCCCATGCCCAGCAAGCGTTGCGCATCGCCCAGGCGATTGCCGAGCACCGTCCGGCGCTGACCTTGTGGGTGTCATGCAGAAGTACGACCGCGGCCGATGCATTTCGCGCCATGCCCAACGTGCGCGTGTATCAGCAATCCTTTGCCGCAGCTATTGGGCTGGCGGAACAGGTGATGTCGACGCTTGGCATGTCGACCGAGCTGATTGAAGGACACATCAGCGCAATGCGCCGCCGTCTCGACAGCAGCCGTTTTCCAGGGAGTTCATCGTCATGAAATCAACACGCCTTAACCCATTTCAGGTCTTACGTGACCAATTGGCCATCATGAGTTTTTACGAGCGCTTCGAGCAGGTTGTCGCGCTCGTGCTGTCGGCGGTGATCGCCGTCATCATCGTGGTGTCGCTGTTCCAGCTCATCTCCATCGTCTTCACGCTGCTGGTTCTAGATGCCTTCAATCCCCTGGACCACGAGGTATTCCAGAGCGTGTTCGGCATGATCATGACGCTCTTGATCGCGATGGAGTTCAAGCATTCCATCGTGCGCGTGGCGCTGCGTCGGGACAGCATCATCCAGGTCAAGACGGTGGTCCTGATCGCGCTGATCGCACTCTCCCGCAAGTTCGTGATCCTCGACTCCAACGCGAGCCCCGCAAAGATAGCCGCGCTGGCAAGCGCCACGCTGGCTCTGGGTGCGACCTACTGGCTGCTGCGCAAGCGCGGCGACCGCGCCGCCGAGACCTCTGAGCATGACCCGTCATCATCCCAGTGATCCGCGCACGGCGCTCTTGCAACACCGCTGGCTCAACCGCCTGCAGACCGGGCTGTTGGTCCTGACCCTGGTCGGGATCGCAGCCGCAGCAGGGAGACTGCCGTTTGGGGAAGGCTGCCTGTGGCTCGCGCTGTTTGCCGTTGCAGGTGCGTTGCTGCTGGAACCGGTAGCCGCGTCGGCGCTGAGCTTGCGCCTGTACCGCGTACGGGCCTTGCACCCGCAAGAAGCCCACAAGATGTGGGCCCTGTTGCGCGAGCTGCCCGCCCGTGCCGGTTTGCCCGCCACGCCGGTGCCGCACTATGTGCCCAGTGCCGTCGTCAACGCCTTCGCTACCGGATCGAAGCAGGAGGCATCGATCGCCCTCACCGATGGCCTGCTGCGCAGCCTGAGCCCACGCGAGCTGGCGGGTGTGCTCGTGCACGAGGTCGCGCACATCGCTAATGAGGATCTGCGTGTCATGGGGCTGGCGGATTCCGACAGTCGCCTCACGAGCCTACTGGCCCTTATGGGACAGATCGCGATCCTGCTCAGCCTGCCCGCGCAGCTGGTTGGCGCGGCGGAGGTCTATTGGCCTGGTCTATTGTTATTGGCCGCATCGCCCCAGCTGGCCCTGCTCGCACAGCTCGGCTTGTCTCGCGTGCGTGAGTTCGACGCTGACCGCCTTGCGGCGGAACTGACTGGCGACCCGCAGGGGCTGGCGTCCGTGCTGGCAAAAATCGAGCGGGTCAGCCGCTCCTGGCGTGCCTGGCTATGGCCGGGATGGGGCAATCCCGAGCACTCCTGCTTGCGTACGCGTCCGGCAACGCAAGAGCGCATCGCACGCCTGCTGACGTTGGCGCCTGGGCCAGCATCAGCGTTGCCACTCCGCGCGCCCCATTTTTTGCCGGAATCCGCTTTGGCGACGCGCCCACCGCGCTGGCGCCCGAGCGGGCTGTGGCGCTGATTGCCCATCAACAGGAGACGTCTCATGGCCTATCTCGACCCGTACCAACGCCCTGCGCCGGACCGCTTCGTCCGGCGCGGGCTCTTCATCACCGCCTGCATTGCCGCGCTCATGCTGCTGTGGCAGTTTCTGCCCGCCATCGAGGCATGGTTCAGTCCGCGCGAGGCAGCAGAACGCACCGTGATGGCGCGTGGCGATCTGGCGGCGGACGAGAAAACCACCATCGAACTGTTCGAAAAATCGCGCGCCTCGGTGGTCTACATCACCACCGCGCAATTAGTACGCGATGTCTGGACGCGCAACGTGTTCTCCGTGCCGCGCGGCACTGGCTCGGGCTTCATCTGGGACGACGCCGGCCACGTCGTCACCAACTTCCACGTCATCCAGGGCGCGTCCGAAGCCACCGTCAAACTGGCCGACGGCCGCGACTACCAGGCCGCGCTGGTGGGGACGAGCCCCGCGCACGACATCGCCGTGCTCAAGATCGGCGTCGGTTTCAAGCGCCCGCCGGCCGTGCCGGTCGGCACCAGTGCCGACCTCAAGGTGGGTCAGAAGGTGTTCGCTATCGGCAACCCCTTCGGCCTGGACTGGACGCTCACCACTGGTATCGTCTCCGCGCTCGACCGCTCGTTGCCGGGAGAAGCGGGCGGCCCGGCCATCGATCACCTGATCCAGACCGACGCCGCCATCAACCCCGGCAATTCCGGTGGCCCGCTGCTCGATTCGGCTGGGCGGCTGATCGGAATCAATACCGCCATCTACAGTCCGTCTGGCGCCTCGGCCGGCATAGGCTTTGCGGTGCCGGTCGATACCGTCATGCGCGTGGTGCCGCAACTCATAAAGACCGGCAAGTACATCCGTCCGGCGCTGGGCATCGAGGTGGATGAGCAGATCAACGCGCGTCTGCAGGCGCTGACCGGCAGTAAGGGCGTATTCGTATTGCGCGTGACGCCGGGCTCGGCGGCGCACAGGGCCGGGCTCGTCGGCGTCGAGGTCACCGCAGGCGGCATCGTGCCCGGCGATCGCGTTATCAGCATCGACGGTATCGCCGTCGACGACGTCACCACATTACAGGCCCGGCTAGACGACAAGAACGTTGGAGATGTTGTGGTCTTGTTAGTGGAGCGGGCCGGCAAGACTCGCGAGATGCTTGTGGAACTACAACCGGGAGTTTGATGGAAAGTGGGTCATGGATCTGCACAGCGAAGCAGCCAAGCGACTTCAGCCTTGCGCCGAACTACGAGCCCTAGCTAGGGATGGTCTGAAGTAGCCCTGTATTTCCGGCTGACTTCAGCCACTGCTGATTTTGAAAGCGGTGAACCGATCAAAAACGATCGGATCACCCGCTCATTTCGGTGCTTTCAGCCGTCGCGAGCACCTTGCGACGGCCATTTTCCGCATTACAGGCGCACCTCTCCTGCGCTTGCCAGCAAATGTCGGCGGGCCATCCATAGGTTCGACAGGGCAAACAGCGTCACCAGTTGTGCAGTGTTCCTCACCAGCCCTCGGAAACGTACCTTGGTGTAGCCGAACTGCCGCTTGATCACGCGAAACGGGGGCTCTACCTTCGCTCGCACTTGCGCCTTGGCCTTCTCGATCTTGCGCTTGGCTTTGTACAGGGCGCTGCGTTTATCGAGCATCTTGTAGGTGCTGCGGCGTGCTGCGACCTGCCAGATCACTTCTCGGTCGGCATGCTCGGAGCGCTTTTCGACGCCGGTGTAGCCGGCATCGGCGCAGACGACGTTCTCGTCGCCGTGCAGCAGCTTGTCGACCTGGGTGACATCCGCCACGGTGGCTGCCGTGCCCACCACGCTGTGTACCAGCCCCGATTCATCATCAACGCCGATGTGCGCCTTCATGCCAAAGTAATACTGGTTCCCCTTCTTGGTCTGGTGCATTTCCGGGTCGCGCTTGCCGTCCTGGTTCTTGGTTGAACTGGGCGCGTGGATCAGCGTGGCATCGACGATAGTGCCCAGGCGCAGCGACAGACCGCGATCCCCCTGGTAGCCATTGATCACGCAGAGGATGCCGGCTGCCAGCTCATGTTTCTCCAGCAGACGACGGAAGTTGAGGATGGTGGTTTCGTCAGGAATACGCTCCATGCTCAGCCCGGCTAACTGACGTAGGATGGTCGTCTCGTACAGCGCTTCCCCCATCGCCGGGTCGCTGTAGCCGAACCAGTTCTGCATCAGATGGATACGCAGCATCGCCATCAAGGGATACGCCGGGCGACCACCTTCGCCTTTCGGATAATGCGGTTCGATCAGGGCAATCAGCCCTTTCCACGGCACCACCTGATCCATCTCGATCAGGAACAGTTCCTTGCGGGTCTGCTTGCCCTTGCCGGCATACTCGGCGTCGGCGAAGGTCATCTGCTTCATGGAAGAACTCGGGTGGCGGGATCAGCGTATTTTGAATCGCCACGGATAATCTAGACACTTCCGAGCCGTTGATAATACTGGTTTTCATATTCTGTCGGTGACATCTGTTCGCTAGAACCATGCCGACGCTTACTGTTATAAAACATTTCGATGTAATCAAAAATATCACTGCGGGCTTCTTCCCGCGTTCCGTAGATCTTTTTCTTTATCCGTTCACGTTTCAACAACTGGAAAAAACTTTCTGCAACCGCATTATCATGGCAGTTACCGCGACGGCTCATGCTACCCTCCAGGCCGTGTGATTTCAGGAACGACTGCCACTCATGGCTTGTGTACTGACTGCCCTGATCCGAATGAACCAGCACCTGTTTTTCGGGATTACGCCGCCATACAGCCATCAGCAGTGCGTTCAGGACAATGTCCTTTGTCATCCGGGATTGCATGGACCAGCCGATAATTTTGCGTGAGAACAGATCAACAACAACGGCAAGATACAGCCAGCCTTCGTGGGTCCTGAGTAGAGTAAGAGGCAGGGCGTAGTCGGACTATTTCCCTGCCTCTCCTCCCCGAACCGGACGTGCACCTTTCAGCGCATCCGGCTCTCCATTTAAATGCTGGCGAACGCCATTGCCACTTCTGTAAAGCGCGATGTATACGTGTTTCTGGTCTCCGTCCTCAGATAGGGATTACCTTCGGGTAGCCGCCAGCGGAACAGCTTCTTGCCTTGCCCCACCAACCGGTACAGTATTTCGCCGCTGAGCTTGCCGTGATTGGTTTTACCAAATAAAACCCACGTTTTGCTCTGACCCGGTTTCGGTGATTTACACCACCACCTCATCAGGGAAGCGATACCTGTACGGTATTTGCGGGCCAGCCAGTGAGCCAGCTTCCAGAACACGACACGGTCGATATAACTGAAGACTTTGGCCTTAAAATCAACGAACTGATAGAACATGGCCCAGCCTTTCAGTTTTCGGTTGAGTTGTTCAGCCATATCGACTTTGCTTTCACTGTAGTTGCCTGATAACAGTGCTGTCAGCGATGCGGCGAAGTTTCTGGCTTTCTCCTGCGGGATCGTTGAGACCACTCGCATCTCGCCATAACGACTGCGTTTGCGAATGATCCTGTGCCCCAGAAAGATAAAGCCGTCATTAACATGGGTGATTTTAGTCTTATCCATGTTCAGCCTGAGTTTCAGACTGCCTTCGAGCACACCCCGACACTCCTCCCTGATGGCTTCCGCCTGTGCTTTGGTGCCTTTGACGATGAGGACAAAATCATCGGCATAGCGGCAGTACGCCACCGCGGGTTTCCACTGCCAGTTTTCTCTGACCGCCGTACTTCGGCCCCGTTGGATACTGTTATTCCAGTACCACCGATCTTTTCTGGCTTTCCCGCTCAGGTAGCGCTCATGCAGGTATTGATCGAACTCATTCAGCATGATGTTCGATAATAGCGGCGATATAACACCGCCCTGTGGCACACCTTCACTGGCCGCCCGAAAGAGACCGACATCGATATGTCCCGCCTTGATGGTTTTCCACAGCAGAGTCATGAAACGTGCGTCACTGATCCTGCGGCGTACAGCCTTCATCAGCAGTCGATGATGTACGGTGTCGAAGTAACTGGACAGGTCGCCTTCAATCACCCAGCGTCCCCGGGTTTCACCACAGTCTGTGAGCTGTAATTTCACCGTGCGGATCGCGTGGTGGACACTGCGCTCAGGCCGGAAGCCATATGAGAGCGTATGAAAATCACTCTCCCATATCGGCTCCATCGCCATCAGCATGGCCCGCTGAACAATACGATCCCGCAACGCGGGGATACCCAGTGGTCGCAGTTTGCCGTTGCTTTTAGGGATGTAAACCCGTCTGGCGGGCAAGGGCTGGTAGTGGCCTGAGAGTAATTCATCCCTGAGGATTTGCAGCTCAACAGCCAGTCTGGCCTGTAGCATTGTTTTGTTCACGCCATCAACGCCGGGGGTATGGGCCCCCTTTGATGAAAGCGTGATCCGCGCCGCTTCAGCCAGCCATTCTGGTTGTGTTATCAGACGCAGCAGCCGTTGAATCCGTAGGGACGGATCGGTGGCTGCCCATGTGGCAAGCTTGCGTTGCATTTCGCTGATTATCAAAGGTCTTCACCTCGTTAGGTCAGTTAATTCACGTCGCAAACACATTCAAACTGCTTCCCTTCGCCATGTAATGGGCTTTCCCCATCGCGGACTACTACGGAAGCTCCGCCAGCCAGCGCGTCATCGGAGCCATGCCCCCTTAACATCCGTCGCTGACCTTCCCCGGTTTACCTGCCTGGACTCAGGCATACTGAGGAGGCTGCCCGTCGCACTCTTTATCCTTGCTTGCCGCAAGTTGGCAGAAGTCAGCAACGCAAGCGTGATAGACGCTGCTGCCCCGGTGTTTCGCATACATGTCAAAACACCTTCGACCGGCAGTGCTTACGTATCACTGCCAGTTCCTCCTGCACGGCCTGTCAGATCACGTAGGCCGTGGTGACGTTTTCAACCCACAGAGGCGGATTAACGGGTTCATGTTCTTCAGCCTTTCAGTACTTAACCTTGAGGATCATCTCGGCTTAGTGATCTCGCCTCAATCCCCGTTGTCAGCGGGTTACATCACCCTGCGGGCATGCCGCAGGTCACTGCCGCTCAGGTTCTCCACCGTCACACCCGGTGGGATTGTTGGGTTTCTCATCGTGAGTTACCGGTTCAATATTCCAGACAGACTCGCGGTTCATTTAAGCATCCATGCCCGCCCTGAACTCCGGGCACACTATAGGTCACATCACCGCACCACACCTGATTTGGTTCCGTTACGGCGAACTGTCG
>OGNF01001494.1_pt1 | contig 21070 bp, 20 predicted proteins | sample 1573321 | NCBI WGS metagenome assembly OGNF01 (sample SAMEA2581911, study PRJEB24529) | metagenome | biome: Human gut stool | place: China | collected 2011
CCTTCTCCTTTTAAAGAAAACCGCCGCGAAAAACGGTGCGCCGATAAGCGAGGTTATGACCCCGACGGGCAGCTCGTTCGGGACTGCGAGCGTTCTCGCCGCAACATCGCATACCGTCATAAACGCACCGCCGACAAGTGCTGTCATCGGCAGGAGGAGCTTATGCTTCGGGCCGAAAATTTTCCTTGCGATATGCGGCGCGATAAGATCAACAAAGCCGATAACTCCTGCGAAAGCGACAGCCGTTCCCGAAAGCACGGACGCAAGCACGAGCAGTATCGTCTTGGCGGCAGAGGTGTTCACGCCTATCGACATCGCCTGCTCATCGCCGAACGTCAGCAGGTCGAGCTGCTTTGAGTTAATTATAAATACGGTGAAGCATACCGCAAAAACTGCGAGCAGAACCGCCGAATATCCGAAGCCTCTTCCTGCAAAGCTGCCGTTCTGCCACTTGATGAGCTGGCGGTATCTTTCATCGGAAAAATTCGCGATAAGGCTTACTATAGCACTTATGAAAAGCGAAAGTACCATTCCCGTGAGGACTACCGTGCTGCTTTGCAGGCTTCGGTCGAGCCGCCGTGCGAAGGCTACCATTATAAACATCGTTGCAACTGCAAATACCGCACCGCCTGCTGCTGTCGAGTAGCTGCCGAAAAGCGAAAAACCCATGACAATGACAAGGCTCGCACCGAGTGATGCGCCGCTTGAAGTTCCCAGCGTGAAAGGGGAAGCGAGCGGATTGCGGAGAACCGACTGGACAGCTGCACCGCTGACGGAAAAAGCCGCCCCGACAATAAAGCTGAGAACCACCCTCGGAAGTCTTATCCCTGCGATTATGCTCACTTCGCCCTCGGTGACATCGCTCGGGAGAGGCACGCCGAAGAATGAATTTTTTATTGCCGCAAAAATATGAAGCGGTGATACCGTGACGCTTCCCACGCATATTCCAATGACGAGGGAAGCGAATGCACAGAGTATCACCGCCGTTATTTTTGCTGTTAAGTTAAGGCGCTTCACCCTGCGTTAAGCTGCAAGGTCAGCTGCGGAACTGCAGGCTGTAACGTTTGCATTTTCGCCGTAAACGTCGGGGTAGATCGCAGATGCGATCTCGTTGATGCCGTCAACAACGTGCTGAGATGCACGGCTCGTTTCGTTTGCGCCTACCTGATAAACCTCGCCGTTCTTTACAGCTGTGAGAACGTCCCAGCCCTCTCTTGCTGTGATCTCGTTGAAGTCGTATCCGTCATAAGCAACGCTTGTGAGGATAACGTCAGGGTTGCCTGCGATAACAGTTTCATCGGAGTTGGAGATCCAGCCCTCTTCGCCGCCGTAGATATTCTCTGCGCCGACAAGTTCGATGATCTCGTTGAGGAATGTGCCGCTGCCTGTTGTGTAAAGGTAAGGAGCTGCGCTTATTTCAAAGTAAACGGATTTCTTTTCGGTGATGTTTGCAGCCTTTGCGGAAATATCGCTGATGCAGCTGTCGATAGTGCCGATGAGTTCATCACCCTTGTCGGAAGTGCGTGTGTAAGCTGCGAGGAAAGCGATGTCGTCCTTGATACCGTCAAGAGAAACAGCGGACGGAATGTAAACTACGTTTGTGCCTGCTGCCTTGAGTTCAGCGTAAGGGTCGGTGTCGCCGTTGTCGGAAATGCCGTTGATGATGATAACATCGGGAGCAAGGGCAACGAGTTCTTCTGTGTTGAGGTTGTAGAAATCAAGTGTGCATACAGCAGGATCAATGCCCTCAACGTCAGCGGAATACTTGTCTGCCGCAATGATCTTGTCAGCAAGTCCGAGCCCTGCGAGAATTTCCGTTACGGACGGAGCTGCGGAAATGATAGTGTTGATCTCTGCGGGAACTTCAACGAGGTTGCCCTCGCGGTCGATAACGCTGTCAGCATCGGCAGCTTCGGCTGTTGTTTCTTCTGTTTCAACTTCTGTTTCGTTTACAACGGTTTCAGCCTCTGTGATCTCGGAGGTCGTGATCTCTCCGCCGTCTGAGGTGGAGTTCGCATTTCCGCAGGCTGTCATCGAAACGGCAAGAATACCTGCAATTGCGAGGGATAATAGCTTTGACTTTTTCATTTAGAACTTCCTTCCTTGGTAAGCACAGCTTAAAATGTGCTTATATCGTAAATATTGATTTTTTAACGTTAAGAGTATAGCACCGTTTCGCGGCTTTGTCAATAAAATACAGAACGAATTAAGCAAAATTTAAGATTTTTAAGAAATTTTAGTGCTTTGGGGGTTTTATTTTGTAAAAAAGTATGCTATAATATTTTTATCTGTTTATAAAGTTATAAAGGAATGCGAATTTTTGAAAGGACGAACCGCAGATGTCACGAACCAATAAGAAATTTTCCGCCTTTTCCGTGGCGGAGATAATATTGATAATACTTCTCATTGCCGTTATCGCAGCAATGATATTCATAGGCGTTGTTTTTCACAAGGACAACACCGCCACAAGTGTTTTCGGCTACTGCTTTTACCGTACCAAAGCCGTGAATATGGAAACGAGCATACCGCAGGGAACAATAATCGTTGCCAAGGAGTCGGAGAACGATTCCATCGAAGCAGGCAGCGTTATCCTCTGTAAGATCGGCGAATATACTGTCCTGACACGTGTTACCGAAGCGCAGGACGGGGCTTACATAGTAAAATTTGACGTTGCACCCGATAACGAAACCTTCCGCGTGGAAAAATCCGCTGTTATCGCAAAGGCTGTATGGCAGCTCGAAGCGTTCGGAAAGTTCATCGACTTCGCCACAAGCACGGTCGGAATAATCATCGTGCTTATAATCCCGCTTACTATTATAATAGCCGTTCAGGTAGTCCGCATAAACAGGCTCAAAGCGCTTGAACGTGAAGCCTCTTCACTCGATGATATCGATGATGTTATAAATTCGCGCAGAAAGGAAGAAGCTCCTGCCGTAACCATTACAAAGCCGAAGTTTGAAGATGAAGCGCCCGAACCCCGCCGTCCGGAAAGAAGTGAGGTATCTCCGCTCGTTGTAAGACGTCCGAGAAGCCGTGATTTTGACTTTGACGAGGACGATCTGCGCCCGAAGTCACGCCTTACCGTTGACAGCAACGGCAGAGCCGATTTTGTTGCCGAGGAAAAAGAACCCGTCCGTATCCCCGAAAACGAAACGCCGAATGAACGCCTTGAACGCATCAGCGGCATCGCAAAGCATACATCTCCCGTCAGCGCATCTGCGAAAGCTTCATCGGGCAGCGAACCTGCTTATGCCGCCGCTCCCACAAGGATAACCGCAGATGCAGTGCGCAGCTCCGAGGGCGAACGTGTTGTTTTCACTCCTCACGTCAGCAATGTTATCCCCGACAGCCTTGCAAATATTCAGGAAGAGGCTGCCGCAAAATCGGGATTTGACGAAAGCGTGAAAAATTACTTCGAGAAAAACGACAAGCCGACTGTTTACGCAGAGGAAAAGCCTGCTGCCGAAACTGTTTCCACTATCCCCGAAAACGCAGTAGTTCCGAAAGAAAATATCGCTCCCGTAAGAAAGAAAAAGAGCAGCAAAACGCTCGAAGAGCTTATGAGCATCATTGATGCCGAGGAAACAAAGCTGAAAAAATAACTGGGAGCATTGGATAGAAATGGTCTTTTCAAACCTTATATTTATATATGTTTTTCTGCCGCTCTGCCTTGTGTTTTACTATTCGGCGAGGTCGGCAAAGCTGCGAAACCTTGTGCTTGCGCTGTTTTCGCTCGCATTTTATGCATGGGGCGAACCCGTGTGGGTACTGCTGCTCATTTTCAGCGCAGCCGTTGACTATTTTAATGGGCTTTTTATCGAAAAATGCCGCGTGCGAAAAAAAGGGCATCCCGTGCTTGGCGTGGTTTTCTCGCTTGTTGTGAACCTCGGCATACTTTTCGTGTTCAAATACAGCGCATTTTTTATTCATCAGATAAATCTTCTGACGGGACTTTCGCTGCGTGAGCCGACGTTTTCGCTCCCGATAGGAATTTCATTCTATACGTTCCAGACTATCTCCTATACGGTCGATGTCTATCGGGGAAAAGTCAGGGCTCAACATTCATTCCTGAGCTTTTTGCTCTATGTTTCGATGTTCTTCCAGCTCGTTGCAGGTCCTATCGTCCGATATGAAAGCGTTGCGGCTGAGATAGACGAGCGCAGAACGACCGCAGAGGACTTCAACTCGGGACTTATCCGCTTTATATGCGGACTTGGAAAGAAAGTTATCATCGCAAACACGGTCGGTCAGCTTGCCGCAAATTCGCTTGCATTTGAGAAAGCTCCTACCTCGGTCGCAGCCGCCTGGTTCGGCGTTGCAATGTTCACGCTGCAAATTTACTTTGATTTTTCGGGCTATTCCGATATGGCGATAGGTCTTGGAAAAATGTTCGGTTTTCATTTCCCCGAAAATTTCAACTACCCGTATATTTCACGCTCGGCAACGGAGTTCTGGCGAAGATGGCATATCTCGCTCGGCTCGTTCTTCCGTGACTATGTTTACATTCCGCTCGGCGGAAACCGCAAGCATCAGATACTTAACCTTGTGATAGTGTGGTTTCTCACGGGACTCTGGCACGGCGCAAGCTGGAACTTCATAATCTGGGGAATGGGCTTCGGAGTGCTGATAATCCTCGAAAAGCTTTTTATGCTGAAGGTTCTTGACAAGCTGCCGAAATTTTTCTCGCATATCTATGCACTTTTCTTCATACTTATCGGCTGGTCAGTGTTCTATTTTACCGACCTCGGTCAGCTCGGTTCCTGCCTTGGCGCAATGTTCGGCGCAGGCGGTATCCCTCTTTATGACGAAGTTACCAAGTCGGCATTTCTGAGTAACCTCTACCTTATTATCGCGGCAGTAGTTCTTTCAATGCCGATTTCACGCCTGCTCGATGAGGAAGTCCGGCATATCGAGCGCAAGTCGGGCGGAGTGTTCGCGGTTTCAAGCGTTATCCGAACGGTGCTCTGTATCGCATTGCTTGCTGTTTCGTCGGTAATGCTTGTCGGTCAGACCTACAACCCGTTCCTCTATTTCAGATTCTGACGTTTTTATAACGAATCAACAAAGCTTTTGGCAAATTGACAAAATTATATGGAGGTCATCATTATGAAGAAGATCATTATTTTTGCGTCTGCCGTACTTGTTATGCTTTGCTGTCTTTGTTCCTGCGGCAATGCTGCGAAAAATGCGGATATAACCTCGGAATGGAAGATAGAGCAGATGACGGTCAACGGAAAAACTGTGTCCGGCGCATCGCTGCAGCTCGACTCCAATGGACCGAAATTTTCCTGCAAAGACGGTAAGAATGTAACTTTTGCGCTGAACGGCAAAACCCATAATGGAACTGTCACAGAAAACAACGGAGTATATCTTATTGCTTTCGATGATTCGGCAAAGGAGATGGAGGCAAGGATCGGGAACGGCAGACTTGTCATGAAAATTAAGGATTCCGATACGATAGAGCTTATTTTTAAGCTGAAATGACCTTTCCCGAATAATTTTACTCAAAAAGGATAATTGCAAATGAGTTCAAAAGACAAAGGTTCTTCGCTCGAAAAGAGAATAGAAGCCGCAAAGGCTTACAAGAAGAACGTTAAGCTTTACAATAAAATAAGCATCGCAGTGATACTCGGCGTAATTGCGGCGGCAGCAGTATTGCTCGCTGTCCTGCCTCGTCCGAAAACCTCCGAACTGGAAAAGCGCGAGCTTGCGCCCATGCCCGAATTTTCGGCTAAAGCACTGTTCAGCGGCGAGTATTTCAGCGGCATCGCGGAGCATTTTTCCGATACTGTTCCGTTCCGTGAACAGCTTGTTGTGCTGAATTCGCGCATGAAAAAAGCAATGGGAATAAGCTCTCCGACCTTCTACGGCGCGGTCGATATCGTTGCCGACGATGAGGGCAATTCGCTTGAAGAAACTCCCGTCCAAAATGAGCCTGTGCAGACAGAACCTGATGTTCAGCCGACAGTACCTGACGCTGATGATGTGCCGCAGGAAAACGAGAATACAGTAACGGAAACCTCTTCTGTTTCCGAAAAGACCGAATCGGAAACAACCGGAATTGCCGACTTCTCAAATAACGGCATCGTCGTTGACGGCGTAAAAATGTACGGCGAGGACGCAGGCGTTATGCTCTTCGGCGGAAACAAAAAGCAGGGCGCGCGTTATGCCGATATAATCAATAAGTATAAGGCTTCGCTCGGCAATGTCAATGTCTACAATATGGTAGTCCCTACCTCGGTCGAATTCTATCTCCCGAAAAAATACAGCAAATATTCTTCCTCGGAAAAGGAATCGATAGACTATATCTACAGCTGCCTTTCGCCCGATGTTATCCCGATAGATGCTTATTCCAAGCTTGCAGAGCATACGGACGAGTATATCTACCTGCGAACCGACCACCATTGGTCGCCGCTCGGCGCATACTATGCTTATACAGCTTTCTGCGAAGCTCTCGGAATGGAGTATCACCCTATCACGGACTATACCGAAAAGTTCAAGGAAGGCTTTGTCGGCTCGCTCTATGGCTATACGAACGATATCACCCTCGCCAACGCCCCCGAGCAGTTCCATTACTTCCTGCCGCCCGATGTGACCTACTCCGTCCAGACCTACTATTATGATACGCTTGCACCGAAAAACGGCGGCGCACTTTTCCATGAGTATGTCGAGGGCGCAAACTGCTACGGAATGTTCCTCGGCGCGGACGCTATCCATACGAAGATAACAACAAGCACCCAAAACGGCAGGAAGATAGTCGTTTTCAAGGAGTCCTACGGCAATGCCTTTGTGCCGTTCCTCGTCAATAATTTTGAGGAGATCTACGTTATCGATATCCGCTATTTCGGCACGAATGCTGTCGATTATATCAGGAAAATAGGTGCGACCGACGTTCTCTTCATCGATAACTGCTTCGCAGCGAACACTTCTTCTCTGATAAAGCATATTGAGGACTTGTACAGCTCGCCGACAGGCTCGGTAGTCACGACCGTTACGGAAACCGAAACAACTCTGAGCGAAACAACAGCCTCGGGCGGCAAAAAGAAAAAAGACAAGAAAACCACCGAGCAGACCACCGATGAGAAGAAAACCACCGCTCAGAAAAAAGAACAGACGGCTGTAACGACCGCTCCGCCGAAAACGGAAACGGAGAGCGTTACGGCAACGGCAGTTGGATAATTCGGAATTCGGAATTTGGAATTATTTTTGTTTCGCATATTTGTCACGAAACACCTGATACTAAACACCAATAAAATACAGGAAAAAATCTGTGCCGAAATCACATATATCCAAGATTGTCGGCTTGATTTTTTCCAAATTTTAAATGATGTTTAGTATGAATTCCGTAGGGGCGGATTCTATATCCGCCCGTTTCAAAACGGTATTTTACCATAGAAATTCTGTTGGAACGGGTTTCCCGTCCCGAATTTCACACTGTATCGCATATTAAATTTTTTTGAAAATCTTATACAAACCACCCCCGAGAAAATATTCTTTCTCGGGGATTTTTATTTCCTAAACAAAAATCAACTTTACAATATGTAAAATATACTTGACAAACTGTAAAATATATGCTATTATAAATCTGTCGGAGGTGATAGGGTGGCAAAGAATCTTAAACTCAAATCCGCAAGGGCGGCTCTCGATATGTCACAGCAGACGCTTGCCGAGAAATCGGGCGTTTCAAGGCAGACCATAAACGCGATCGAAAAGGGCGACTACAACCCTACGCTTAATCTTTGTATAGATATCTGCAAAGCATTGGGGAAAACACTTGACGAGATCTTCTGGGAGGGTGACTGATATGAAAGAAACGAAAAAGGAAAGAAATTATGTGACTGTTTTCAGCGACTACGGACTGGACGAGCGACAGCGGAGCAAAAGCGAGAATATCGGCTTCCGATGCTTTCGTGAGCTCTATATCACTTCGCTCACAATGACGGTCGTGTGGTACGTTATAAGCTGTGTTGTTGATACAACTATTCCTATCGTGATAGTCGCAGGCAGCTATTTTGCGGCGGCAATAGTCTGCTACTGCATCTACGCTCTCCGTGCAGCGAAAGCGGGCGTTATCAACGGGATCACGGCTTTTTCATTCTCAACGGGAAGTCTTGCAAAAGCGATTTTAACGGCTTTTCTTGCTATTGTTTTCGGTTTGGGCGCAGGTCATCTTATCTCCGCTTCGGATAAAATGACGGATTGCATTGTTCTTGCCGTGCTGTGTGCAATGATTTCCGCAGAAAATTTCGTGCTTTACTTCTGCGGATTGAAAAACAACAAGGTGCTTGATGAACAGAACGAGGAGGAAGAATAATGGATTACAATAAAAACGCATTATCGGGAACTATCTTTGACGAAGCCGGCTATGACGAAATGCAGATCGCAGAAAATCACGAGATAGGTTACAGACTTTTTAAAGCAATGTTTTTTGTTGTGCTGGCTGCATCGTTTATATTGACAGTGGTTTGCGGCAATGCCAACGATCTTTGGGGCATGGCAGTTTCACTTGCATTATTTGCCGTTGTTTTTGTATTTTATATCATATATGCCTATATGACTGCTAAAAAGGGAATAATGAACACCAAATTTGCAAAAGGCTGGTCGGCAAAGTGGATTATACCTACTTATATAGTTCTGGAAGTTGTAGTAATTACCCGAATTTTTCATTCGGAGCATGAATTGAGTGATATTGCCCTTATTATCCAGTGGCAGATAATCATTATCAGCTGTATTTCAATGTCGCTCTGCGCAATGAAAAACAACCGTGTTCTGAAAGCACAGCTTGAAGATAATGAAGCGGACGGGTGAAAAGCTCCCCTATAATATTATAATAAAACAGCATAAATTGTGATTGTGAACAATTTATGCTGTTTTTTTACTATTTAATGTAGAAGAATGCCTAAAAATGAATAAAAATATAAAAATAATATGAATTTATATTGACATTGTCGAAAATTGTGGTATAATAATGAACAGAATAAAACAAATAAATTGACAGCATATTTCAAAATAAAAATGAATATGAATTATATGTCGACCCAACACATTCAGGAAGGATGTGCAACTCACCGAAAAGGTGGTTTACATATTTTAAATGAAAATGCGATATACGCAAAATGGAGGAATTTATTATGGAAAAAGTACCTGCACTTCTTATCACTATCTTTCTTGGCGGATTAGGCGTTCACAGATTTATGGCCGGCAAGATCGGAACAGGTATCATCTGGCTTCTCACAGGCGGATGCTGCGGCATTGGCTATATCATTGACATCGTTCAGGTAGCAACAGGCAAATTCACAAAGAAGGACGGCACTCCTTGGGTGACTGAATAATATACACCTGAAGAGATATTCTGTCAGGTTCGGGATGCTGTTCCGCTTCTGAAATGACTTATACGCCCAAGGCTTGTCTGATGACGTAGAAACCGGTTTCAGAAGGTCTGCCCTGCAAAAACCGACCCGGCATCAGGAGGATCTTTATGTCAGAAGAAAATAATGAAAAAAAGACGGAAAAAACGACAAGAACAACAGAACAGAAAGAAAAAACACTTGAGATAATAGTTGCGGTCTTTTTGGGCGTAACAGCACTTTTGACATCATGGGCATCGTGGATCGGTTCACTCCACGGAGGAAATCAATCCACCAATTACACAGTCAGCAACAACCTTTCCGCAGAAGCAAATTCCGAATACAATACTGCAATGCAGAATTATATGCAGGATATGATGATATGGAATCAGATCAATGAGGTCCTGCTCGATCAGCAGTTTGCTGAGGAGAGCGGGGACGATCTGGCGGCTGAAAAAGCTGAATGGCACCTTGACCAGCTTCTCAATGATAACGTTACCGATTCGTTCCTTGATGCTATCAACTGGGCGCTGGAACAGGAAGAGACCGTTTCTCCCTTTGAAATGGAGGGTTACGTTGAAAGCTACTTCGATACATACTATGACCTTATCGAACAGTCCGATGCAACTCTTGAACAGGGTAAAAAGGACAATTCCAACGGTGATGCATTCGGTCTTGTTACGGTAATTTATTCGGTAGTATTGTTTATGCTCGGTATAGTAGGAACATTTAAGAATCTTCCGAACAGATATATCGTTCTTGCTTTCTCTGTTGCAGGCTTCTTTTTTGCAACAATTTATATGTTCACTCTGCCGATGCCGACAGGTTTCAGCCTTTCAAGCTTCTTCGGCGGCTGAGAGTTGTTTTTCAGGAGGAAAAAATATGGGTTTAGGTGAAATGCTCGGAGTTAAGAATATCAAGATCGAAACAAAAACGCCGATGACATTAGAGGAATTTTTTGATAAGATCAAGGACGTTACCTTTGAGGCAGGCGTTCCGTCTTATGTTAAGCACGGTTTTAATACCGTTATCTGCTTCCCGAAGATCGACAGAGAGAACCAGATCTGGATCACAGGCGATAAGGGCAAGTTTATCGTTATGAGAAGCACTGTCATCGCAGGTCTTGGCGAAACTATCAAGAACCAGATAGCTTCCGATGTTCTCGATGCAGTAACGGACGGCTGTTCAACCATTTTCAGCCAGCTTGGAAGTCCCAAGAAGACTTGCATGGCTCTATGCGATAAGGTAGCAGATACCATCAAGTCGCTCGACCTTTAAGTTAAATCGCAGGTATACGCTGTCGTATGCCTGCTTTTTTATGCGTAACAGAAAGCTAATGATAAGATTTAACAAAAAATACTTGCAATTCGGGAGCTTGTGTGGTATAATATGAACGTATATTAAATATGGGATAGTGTTATCCCGTGAAAGGATGTATATTATTATGTCAAGACTCGTTTCCGCAAAAGAAATGCTGAACAAGGCTCGTGACGGCAAGTACGCTGTTGGTCAGTTCAACATCAATAACCTTGAATGGACAAAGTCTATCCTCCTCACAGCACAGGAACTCAGATCTCCTGTTATCCTCGGTGTTTCCGAAGGTGCCGGCAAGTATATGTGCGGCTATAAGACTGTTGTAGGCATGGTAAACGGAATGCTCGAAGAACTCGATATCACAGTTCCTGTAGCACTTCACCTTGACCACGGCTCTTTTGAGGGCGCAAAGGCTTGCATCAACGCAGGCTTCTCCTCCATCATGTTCGATGGTTCACACTATCCTATCGCTGAAAACATCGCAAAGACAACAGCTCTCGTAAATGCCTGCGACGTTCTCGGTCTTTCTCTCGAAGCTGAAGTTGGTTCTATCGGCGGCGAAGAAGACGGCGTTGTTGGTATGGGTGAATGTGCGGATCCCAACGAGTGCAAGCAGATCGCTGACCTCGGCGTAACAATGCTCGCAGCAGGTATCGGCAATATCCATGGCAAGTATCCTGCAAACTGGCCGGGTCTTTCCTTTGAAACACTTGCAGCTGTTAAGGAAAAGGTTGGCGATATGCCTCTCGTTCTCCACGGCGGCACAGGCATTCCTGCTGATATGATCAAGAAGGCTATCTCTCTCGGCGTTGCAAAGATCAACGTAAACACAGAGTGCCAGCTCGCATTCCAGGAAGCTACAAGAAAGTATATCGAAGAAGGCAAGGATCAGCAGGGCAAGGGCTTTGACCCACGTAAGCTCCTCGCTCCCGGCGCAGAAGCTATCAAGGCTACTGTTAAGGAAAAGATGGAACTCTTCGGTTCTGTTGGCAAGGCTTAAGTTAAATTCGGAATTAAAATTTTTCAGTTCCGTGCATAGTAACGAATAAAACAAACGGTGCGACCACGATCTAATGTTCGTGGCTGCACCGTTTTTTATAATTTTAATGTACTTAAAAAAATAAGCTTATACTAATTTTTAAACTGAAAGTGTACAAAAAATCAAGCAAAAGCTCGCATATATGGCTTTTGCGCTGATTTTTTGCCTACGCTTTGATTAAAAATCAGTGTTATAATCACATCTGATGTTTTACAACGCCGTATTCATCGTCAAGGCGGAAGTACGGGCAGGTGTAGTTCGTGCTTGTGAGAAATCTGCTCATTTCGTCCTCGTCGAGGTTCGCCATGCAGGTGAAGCAGTCGTAATCATCGTCATAAACATAGTTCACGCAGCTTTCGCAGTTTGTGGCTTTTGCATTATTCATCATGAAGTTCCTCCTTCAGCTTTTCGAGCAGCTTTTCGCAGCCGAGCGTAACATCGGTGTAAGTCGCTGCGAAATCGCCCGTGTACCACGGATCGGCAACGTCCCTGCCAAAGTCGGTGAACGCTAAAAGTTTGTAGATCTTGTCGTCTGCGCCTGTCATTCTGCGCATATTGCGGATATTGGCGGTATCCATTCCGATGAGGTAGTCGAATTTTTCGCCGTCAGCTTTGGTGAGCTGTCTTGCGCGATGTGGAACAACAGGGATATTGTGTTTGCGAAGCTCGGCAGCAGTGCCGTGATGCGGCGGATTACCTATCTCCTCAGTGCTTGTGGCGGCAGAGTCGATCTCGAACCTGTCGGCAAGCCCTGCGTTATTCACCATATCCTGAAAAACGCTCTGCGCCATTGTGCTTCGGCATATATTGCCGTGGCAGACGAAAAGTACTTTTATCATTAGTATCTCCTATCCTTAATTGCCGTGATTTGCCCTATTCTGCGTGGTTTACGGGTGATAAAATTGTTGTACACATTATCCGTGAAAATGTGCCGGTATAGGCAAAATAGTGCAAATTGAGGCAAAGTGTAGATTTCAAAAGTAGTCATGTAGTAGTCAATTTGAGCGGCAGTGACTACTCGTGACTTTTGATTTTTATGGTTGGGGTTTGGGGAGGGGTGCATTTTCTAATACATATCATATATTATAGTATAAATGAAAGAAATTTGCAAGAGTACCGTATATAGAACAAAGTTATAGTGCTGCAATTCACATTTTATACAAAATACTATAAAAATTTATCGTTTTATATTGATTTATATAGCATTTAGTGATAAAATTGAATAAATATTATCATGTTTTGTCTATCTCGCAGAATATTATTGTTATATTGTCGATTATAACTTTTTAATAAAAGAAAGGAATATGAAAATGGCAAAAAACATTGATGCAAAGCTCAAGAATATTCAAGGGCTATTTTCAAGCGCAAATTCTCAAGATTCCATACTGTCAATGGGTGGAACTTATATTATCCCCGAATATCAGCGAGCGTATAATTGGAAAAGCAATGAACAATGTGACAAACTTTGGCAGGATATTGAGGCATTTATTGATAATAAAAAAAATGACTCATATTTCTTTGGCTCAATTATAATCAATTCGGCAAATGATGAATTATATGTTATTGACGGTCAGCAGAGAATGACAACATTCATTTTGCTTTTAAAAGCATTGCTTATCAGAATCAATGACTTGCTTGGTGGTATGTCTTCAGATGAAGACACGGAGAGTTTGAAAGACGCATTAAAGAACAGAAAAAAGAGTATTCTTACTTGCCTTTATAATATTGATGAGGATGATGTTTCTCAGCTAAAAAGCGGGTCTCTCAAAGATTTGACTATTAAGTATAATAATAAATCCATAAATGAAGAATATTCGAAGGATGTTGGAATTATACTACATGAAGAAACTCTTGAAGATATCGAAAAGAATGTTATAAAGATTAAATATAAGCAGCGCGATAACAGATATACGAACTTTTACAGAAACTTCATATTCTTTGCGGATAAGCTGGAAAGCTATGATTCAACCAAGATTAACACTTTTGCTAAAACTCTGTTGAACAATTGTCAGGTTATTGTCGTTGTATCATATAATACAGAAGAAGCAATTGAAATATTTAATTCTCTGAATTCAACCGGCATGCCTCTTGCAGATGCGGATATTCTTTCAGCAAAATTATACAGCAACTTTGATTTGGATAAAACCGAATTTAATAGAAGATGGGGGGATATTGTTGCAAGAACAAACTCTCTTGAATCGCAAAAAATATGTTCGATTGATGATATACTAAATCAGTATATGTACATTTTGAGAGCCAAAAACTATGAAAAGGATACAACATTACCCGGTGTTCGCAGATATTTTACTGATATTAACAAGCAGGCGCTAAATAATCCACAAAAATTTTTATCGGATTTCGAACAAATTATCGATATATGGACAGATTGCATAAATGATGATGGTAAAAATGAAGAAGGAAAAGAGGAAATTTTGACATTAAAGCAGATACTGTTCAATTTCAACAATAACTTTAAGTTCTTCTATGCAACATATCTATTTTTTAACAAAAACAAGCCAAATAGTGAAAAGTTATTGTTTATAACTGCATTACTCAAACTCTTTACTCTTTTGGCAATAAGCGACTACGGCTATTCCTCCTCAAAATTCAAAGTGTTTTTAATAGGGTTAAATATGGAAATCGGTTCTGGCGTAGCAACAAATGAACTTGTTCGCTTGATTAATTCGCATATACAGAATAATTTTGACAAAAAAACTATAATGAACTCACTCCAAGAATCTTACCCAGCCAATGGTTTGTTATACTTAAACGAATACCTGTTCGCTAAAGAGCATAATATGATTTTTAGCTTTTCAACTCAAAAAAACGAAATTGAACATATTATGCCTGAAAGCGGTAAAAATATTATTGCTATAAGAACAGATGCAGAAATGGATGAAGAAACATTTAACCAATATGTTAATAAGCTGGGAAATAAAATTTTATTGGAACAGCCAATTAACGGTTCACTCTCCAATGATTGGTTTAGGGTAAAAAAACAAAACTCCGTAAAAGAAAAACGTGGTTATAAAGATTCTGTTTTTCCTATTGCTCAATGCTTGGTATCTTATCCTAGTGATAGATGGACTAAAGAAGATATTAATGCAGCTACTGAAAAAGCCGCTAAAAGAATCGTAAAATTCTTATTTGAATAAAGAGTAGAAATATTATTATTGCAATTCAATAATAATAAAAAAATAAATCACTCCCAAACCCCAAAGTACTCGATAAATGAACAGACACCCCGTTCCAAAGGTCAAGGTGTCTGTTCTGTTTATATAGTAAATTATCGCTCACACTACCCTAAACATTTCTTTCCCCATTGGAATATCACCTTTCGTCTTTTCAACCTCCTCCCTCGCCTTATTCAACTCATACGTCCTCCAAAACAAGATAAAAACAGTACGTTTCTCATTTTTCAATAGCATCACGATCAAGCAGGAAATCAAAAATATTCAGCGTCAGTACCGGTAATAATTTTTACTTGACCACTATGTTTTTATGAGCTTATCAAGATAGAAATTACTCCGAATGACCATAACTCTACTCCTTTGCGAAAGATTTTTGCACACAGATGCAATTTTCTGTTGTTAAATAGATTATGTGCAAATCTTGACATACTATTCATACCACCCTAAACATCCCCCGATCCATAGGCTCATCCCCGTTAGTCTTTTCAACTTCCTCCCTCGCCTATATAGGATTTCGGCGCAGATTTTTTCCTGTATTTTATTGGTGTTTAGTATTATACAGCATCGACATACTCTCAATTTGAAATCACAACAAATTTGTCGGATTATGTCAAGTTAAGCAGAATGTTGTACCGTACAGCCCAAAACTGTGCGGATTTTTATAAGAAATATTCGGAAAATCCGCACAAACGGTTGATTTTGCGCCGAAAATATGCTATACTGTTATGTAATTTACAGAAAAGGATTGATAGTTTGTGTATGCTTGGGTAAGATATCCCGTTAAATGGCTGTACAAAATATTTTATGATTTCCATATCGAGGGCATAGAAAATATACCGCAGGACAGACCTGTGGTTCTGGCTTCAAACCACCGCAGCTATGCCGACCCCGTTATACTTACAATGCCGATGAAGCGTCCTGTTTCCTATATGGCGAAGGAGGAGCTTTTCCGCAATAAGCTTTTCGGCTGGTTCATACGGAAGCTTGGTGCTTTCCCCGTTACACGAGGTGCAGGCGATATGTCCGTCATCGATGACAGTATAAATATACTTAAATCCGGAAGAAACCTCGTTATTTTCCCCGAGGGTACACGCTCCAAGGACGGCAAGGTCGGCAAGGGCAAAACTGGCGTTGCGATGATAGCCGCAAAATCGGGCGCAGACGTCGTTCCCTGCGGAATTGTATTTGAGGGCGAAAAGCTGCACTTCCGCTCAAAGCTCACGCTCAGATACGGAAAGCCGATAAAAGCCGAGGAACTCGCCGTTGAGGGCAGCTCTCCCCGTGAGCTTAAAGAGGTGAAAAAGCGCATAATGGGTGCGATCACCGAGCTTGTCGAAGGTCCTGCACTGACAGCCGCCGACGCTCCGCTGCAAATAGAGGACAAGAACGATGCCGCACAGAATTGAGATCGCGGATAAGGCAGGTTTCTGTTTTGGTGTTGACAGAGCCGTAAAAATCGTGTATAATATTATAGAAAACGGCGGAAAAGCCGTGACCTACGGCGAGATAATCCATAACGAGGCGGTCGTCAATGAGCTGAAAAGCAAAGGCGTTTCCGTCATTGATTCGCCCGAGGAGATAGAAACGCTCGAAAATACGAACGTTGTTATCCGTTCCCACGGTGTCGGCAGGGATATCTATGAGCTTCTCGAAGCAAGGAAGCCGTTCGGTGTTGATGTTTGTGACGGGACCTGTCCGTTCGTTGCAAGGATACATAAAATAGTGTCCGAAAAGTCCGGTGAGGGCTTTGATATCATCATTCTCGGCGATAAAGACCACGACGAAGTGCAGGGGATTGTTAAACATTGCCAAAAAAAGCCTGCGATTTGCGGAAATGATGATGAACTTCGTGAGATTTTACAAAAAAAATTTAAAAATTTTAAAAAAAAGGTTGCAATTGTTGCGCAAACAACGTATAATATAATTATATGGGAAAAGTGCTGTCGTGTCATCAGATCGGAATGTCCCGAAGCAGAGATGTTCAATACCATCTGCAGTGCCACCGCCGAACGCCAGCAGAGTGCTGTCCGTCTTGCGGAAAAGTCCGATCTGATGATAGTCATAGGCGGCAAACGCAGTTCCAACACAGCAAAGCTTTTCGACATCTGCCGTGAGCATTGCAAAGCCTGTATCCTAATTTCGGACGCAGGTGAGCTTGAAAGGGAGAATATCCCCGAAAAGCTCCGTGAACTCGGTGAAAACTTTAACATCGGGATCACAGCCGGAGCATCGACCCCGGCATATATAATCAAGGAGGTACAAAACCACATGAGCGAAATTATCAAAAACAATGACGAGGATTTTGACTTCGCCAGCGCGCTCGACGCATCTTTCAAAAAAATATACACCGGTCAACGGGTGAAAGGATACATAACTGCCGTAAACAACACAGAAGCAACAGTTGATATCGGCACTAAGCAGACAGGCTATATCGCTCTGTCCGAGCTTACAGACGATCCTACACTCAAGGTAAGCGATGTAGTTAAGGTTGGCGATGAAGTTGACCTTATCGTTATCAAGATCAACGACGCTGAAGGTATCGTAAACCTTTCCAAGAAGAAGGTTGACGCTATGGTCGGCTTCGACAAGCTCGTCAAGGCTAAGGAAGAGGACGCAGTTCTCGAAGGTACAGTTACAAACGTTGTTAAGGGTGGCGTAATTGTTATCACAGAGGGCACAAGAGTGTTCATTCCTGCTTCACAGGCTACTGCAAGACGTGATGAAAAGCTTGAAAATCTTCTCAAGAAGACTGTTAAGTTCAAGATCATCGAGATCAACGAGCAGAAGTTCAAGGCTGTCGGCTCTATCAAGGCTGTTCTCAACGCAGAAAAGGACGCTGCAAAGGCTAAGTTCTGGGAGAACGTTAAGGTCGGCGACAAGTTCAAGGGCGAAGTTAAGTCCATCACAAACTACGGTGCATTCGTAGACCTCGGCGGCATCGACGGTATGGTTCATATTTCCGAACTCAGCTGGAACAGGATCAAGCACCCGTCCGAAGTTGTTAAGGTTGGCGATGTTATCGAAGTTTTCGTTAAGGAACTCGACAGCGAAAGCGGCAGAATTTCCCTCGGCTACAAGAAGGACGAGGACAATCCTTGGGTCAAGTTCGCTAACGAATATGCTGTTGGCGATGTAGTTGAAGCTAAGGTAGTTTCTATCACACCTTTCGGCGCATTCGCACAGATCATTCCGGGCATTGACGGTCTTATCCACATTTCCCAGATCGCTAATAAGAAGGTTGCAAATGTTAAGGACGTTCTTTCCGTTGGCGATGTTGTTAAGGCAAAGATCACAGAGATCGATACCGAAAAGAAGAGGATCAGTATGTCTATCAGAGAACTTCTTGAAGAAGAAGGCACAGACGAGTCTGCTGAATAATTTTCACAGTATAGCAAAGGCTGCTGCATTTTATGTGGCAGCCTTTTTGTATTAAAGGAGAACCTTATGAAGAATATTCTTACCGTTTTTGCCGCAGTGATGATATCATTGCTGATGCTCTGCGGCTGCTCGGAAAACGATATCGGCGAGATAGAGGGAACTTATGTTGGCACTGACATCAGCCGATATATCGACATTGAAGAAGAACCGACAGAAACGCTTTCGGAAGCTGTTCCCGAAGATGACACCGAAACTTCTGACGGAAAGATCTCCAACGAAGAAACTTCCGATAGTGAAACGGCGGACGATACAGTCATTTCCGAAGAAATAACCTCTGCCGATATACCCGAAGCATCGGAAGCAGACCTGTCCGAAGCGGAAAAAGCCGTGCAGAAATACTATTTCCGCAGCGAGAAGCTTTTCGACAGCCATTATGAAAAGCACGGCGCAGAGTTCGGCAATATTACGCAGGACGAGTACCTCGACCTCGCCAACGAGCTTATCAATGCCGAGGGCGAAAATATCCTGCACAAGACTGAAAAAGAGGACGGCGACTTCCTTTATTACGACACCGAAACGAACGAGTTCCTCGTCCTTTCAACGGACGGCTATATACGAACCTTTTTCAAGCCGAGCGCCGGTTTGGATTATTGGGAAAGACAGTAAGGCGGTGGCAAAATGAAATATGTATGTAAATGCTGCGGCTGTGCGGCGCTTGATTCAGCTGATGAGTATGATATCTGCCCCGTCTGCTGCTGGGAAAAGGACAGAACGCAGGAGAGCGACCCCGAATACAAAGGCGGCGCAAACGGCGTTTCATTAAACGAAGCACGGAAAAATTATGCAGAGTTCGGTGCTTGCGAAAAACGTTTCGCCGAAAAGGTGCGAAAGCCTTATGCCGTTGAAAAAGCTGCCGCTATGCGCAGAAAAGAGCGCAGGGAGGACGAGGATTTCGCTTTTGAAGTCCTCGACAAAGCCGACTTTGCTGTTCTTTCAATGATCGATGCGGACGGGATGCCGTACTGCCTGCCGATATCTGCTGTGAGGATAGGTGAGAAGCTCTATTTTCATTCTGCCGAGAATGGACGAAAAGCCGAGGCAATGTCAAAAGATCCTAATGTCTGCATTACCGCCGCAGTCGATGTTGTCAGCGCCGAGGACAAGTTCACGACTTATTTCAAGTCCGCTGTTGTGAGAGGAAAAGCTGTCAAGGTCACGGACGATGAGGAAAAAATTGCGGTGCTCAAAGCAATATGCGAACGCTTCACGCCGTCAAATATGCCTGATTTTCCGAATGCGATAAAAATGAGCCTGCCAAGAACGGCTGTTTGGAGAATTGATATCGAGAACGCAACGGGAAAACAGAAAAAGAAAGTATGAAAAAAGCCGTTCGGGTCAGTCCCGAGCGGCTTTTTGTACCATATTATACTAATTTCAAACCAACCTATAGACAGATACAACAGCTATAATTTCATCACTCGGCGTCAAGTTCCCTTGTCAGGCGACAGCCTGTCTGCGGTCACTTTCCTTGATTGATGAAATTCTATCTGCTGTCCTTGTCTATAGAACGGTTTGAAATTAGTATTAAAATCCCATTTGTTCAAGTTCTTTTGCGATGCCAACATAAAAGTCGGATATGTCGGAAACGCCGTTTCCCTTTTTGCACGAAAGCTTCATTCGGCGCATATCGACTTCATCGCAGTGCGAGATGCCTCTGTTCCCAACGCCCGTTACAACGCCTCTGAAATTTGCCCATTTTACCGATTCGGGCGAGAGCAGACCGTCATTTTCACCGTCAAAGCAGCGGACGACAAGGTTTGGCAGCCACATAAGCATATCGGAGCGGCTGTGCTTCATCAAAAATGCGTAGCTTTGATAATATATCGTCCCGATATCGGGATTTTGCTCGTTGAAACGCCGCGCGTCCTCGGTTCGGAATGAGCATATCGCGCTGAAAGTGTCGGGATTTTTGTCCCCGAGCAGTCTGAACCAGAGGTCGGTCGCTTTGCAGCCGCCTTTTATGAGCGGCTCGGGAATTTTCATAAGCTTATCCACCGTTTTTGAGCCGTTGTGCGGCGTTGACAAGGTAGTTATCGATGCTATTTTGTCCGAATATCCAAGGCTTGATGCGGCGTATCTTGCTTCAAGCCCGCCCTTTGAATGGGCAATGATGTTCACCTTGCCGGCGTGTTCGGTTTTAAGCACTCTATCTATGCTTTCGGCGACTTTGCGTGAGTTCGAATCGATAGAACCGTTGCTGTCCTGACCGCTCAGATACACCGAAAATCCGTTTTCTTTGAGCTTTCGGGGAATTCTTCCCCAGTAACCGACTGCGCGGTCATCGCGAAAACCCATTCCGTGAACCAATAAAATAGGATACTTCATAATTCCACTTCCTGTCAAAAATTAAACGTCATAAAAATTATGTCGATTTGCCTTATTATACCACACACTTTTACGGAAATCAATACTTTACGCAAAAAAGATCAGACCGAAGAGAGGGGGAACTCTTCGGTCTGATCTTCTTGAAAAGAGGAACTTTCGGGGGATATATGTAAACCAAAATATTGGATAGTTTTTTGCCGCCGACATTGTATGTGCGAATATTTCCGCTGTCGGCTATTTATATAAAAAGACCGTTTACCGTTTTTGCGGTGGAGCGAAGCGACAGACACTTGCCAAAGGTCGTTTTAACTTGTGCCGCACCGACTGTTATCAGTGCGGCTGAAAATGAAAAGAGGGAGAATATGGAAATTAGAAATTGTCTTTTTTATTTCCTCGGTACTTTTCTGTTTCCCTTG
>OGNF01001501.1_pt1 | contig 21033 bp, 15 predicted proteins | sample 1573321 | NCBI WGS metagenome assembly OGNF01 (sample SAMEA2581911, study PRJEB24529) | metagenome | biome: Human gut stool | place: China | collected 2011
GCATCTCCATTTCTCTTTTGAGAAATTCCGATGTACTCAACTGGCTAAAGCCATAATAAAAAACTCCGGCAGACACTTACGAATCCGCCGGAGTTACTCTTTTTCGGTCTTTACAGTTCTTTCTCGAAGAATGCCTTCATCGCTGCAACAGCGGCATCCTCATCCGCACCGTCCACGTTGACAGTCACCGTCTCGCCCTGCTTTACGCCAAGCGCCATCACTGCCATCACTCTGGTAGCGTCCACTTCCTTCTCACCTTTCTTGATGGTGATCTTGCTGGTGAAGTTCTTTGCCTCCTTTACCAGAAGACCTGCAGGTCTTGCGTGAATTCCAAGTTCGTCTTTTACGGTGTAATCAAATGTTTTCATGTTTTCCATTTCCTTTCTTTTCTTAATTTATGTGGCTTTTATTTACTCCATTCCGACAACGCGCTCGCGCACCGGAAGTACCATCGCAGGTGATACAGACAATTCGTCGATTCCCATCGCAACGAACTGTTCCGTCAATGTTGTATCTGCACCGAGTTCCCCGCAGATTCCTGCCCAGATACCCTCCTTATGCGCACTGTCGATGACCATCTGAATCATCTTAAGCACTGCCGGATGGTGGGAATCATAGAACATATCAAGCTTTGCATTCTGTCTGTCGATTGCCAGTGTATACTGTGTCAGATCGTTGGTTCCGATACTGAAAAAATCCACTTCCTTTGCCAGTTCATCGGCAATGATGACCGCCGCCGGTGTCTCGATCATAATACCGAATTCCACCTTGCCGTACGGAATCTTCTGTGCATCAAGTTCTGCACGGATCTCCGCCATGATCTCCTTGACCTTCTGTACCTCCCAGACGGAAATAATCATCGGCACCATAATGGCAATGTTACCGAACGCACTTGCACGGTACAGCGCGCGAAGCTGTGTCTTAAAAATCTCCGGGCGGTCCAGGCAGATGCGCACTGCACGGTAGCCGAGCGCCGGGTTATCCTCTTTGTCCAGCTTAAAGTAGTCAATCTTCTTATCTGCACCGATGTCCAATGTACGGATGATAACTTTTCTGCCGCCCATCATCTCCGCTACACTCTTGTATGCGGAAAACTGTTCCTCCTCCGTCGGATAATGGTCATTCTGCAGGTATAAGAACTCACTGCGGAACAGTCCGATTCCCTCCGCATCATTCATTAACGCCGCGCCGACATCGCCGATGCCGCCGATATTCGCGTACAGCTTAATGGATTTGCCGGACTTTGTTGCGGTCGGCTTGCCCTTCAATGCCGATAACAGCTCTTTGCGTTTGCTCTCGTCTTCCTTCTTCTTCTGATACTCCGCCAGAACGCTCTCCTCCGGCTCAATGATGATTTTGCCTGCCATGCCGTCCACAATCGCCATTTTGCCGTCCATGCCGTCCGCTACCGGCGTACATACCAGTGCAGGAATGTTCATCGTGCGGGCAAGGATTGCGGTGTGGGAATTCGTCGATCCCTCTCTCGTCACAAATGCCAGCACCTTGGAACGGTCAAGCTGGATCGTCTCGCTCGGTGCCAGATCATCCGCCAGAATGATCGCCTGCTCCATCTCCATGGACTGCGCGCCGCTGCCGTGATGCAAAACGGCGATTAAACGCTCGGAAATATCCTTGACGTCCGCCGAACGCGCCTTCATATACTCATCATCCATGCCGGCGAACATCGCCGCGAAGTTGTCCCCTGTCGTGGCAACGGCAAACTCTGCATTGACCTCCTGTGTCGTGATAATGTTGCGGATGGAATCGCAGTAATCCTCATCGTCCAGCATCATCTGATGTACCTCGAAGATCGCCGCATTGTCCTCTCCGACTTCCTTTACCGCTTTGTCATAGAGTGCTCCCAGCTCCTCCATGGCGACTTTTTTCGCCTCCTCAAAACGCGTGCACTCAGCTGCGGTATCATCAACATGTGATCTTCTCACCGCGCTGCTCTTCTTGGCAAACTCCCGGATCGGGCCGATTGCGATTCCGCTAAAAGCGGTTTTTCCCTCGATGCAAATCATATGCGTTCTCCTTTCATTCTTCGCTTATTCATCTAATCCACGCAGTGTGGTCTCTACCTGTTCCAGTATGTGTGCGGCATTTCCCGCGGCATAGTCCTCCGGCGCAATGGCAAGCACCGGCAGATTTCCGCACTCCGCCGCAATCCTTTCCCTGCGGTATGCGATCTGCGGTCCCAGAAGGATCACATCATACCCCGTGCAGTATTCCTTGTAGGCATGTACCCCGACAGCCTTCACTTCCAGTGGAAGCTGCTCCTTTTTTGCATACTTTATCAGTTCCCCGCGCAGAATATCGGTCGACATTCCCGCGCTGCAGACAAGTAATATCTTCATTGGCAGCCTCCTTTTGTCTCCCCAAGCGCACGGTAGACATCCACGATCTCCTCCGCAAGCTCCTGCGCCAGCGTCGCCATCATAAAATGGTCCTGCGCGTGCGCCACCAGCAATCCTCCGTCTGTCTGCTGTCCGCCCGCCTCTCTCACCAGAAGCTCCGTGTGCACCTTATGTGCCTCCATGGCATAGCGTTCCGCCTCATCCAACTGCTCCGCGGCTCCCGCAAAATCAAATGCCTTTGCTCTGTGAATCGCTGCAAATGCGCAGCTTCTCGCCGTACCTGCCTTCGCAATGATCTCCATCGCGGCCTCTCTTTGCCGTTCTGTCTCATCGATTTCATCCATCCTGCCCACCTCCGTGACCGCCTCTGTCTTATTCCTGAATCTGCATCAATATGGAAATGATGTTCGCCATCTCGTCATCGGAAAAAATCATGTGGAATTTCCGCTCGACCGGCGCTACATATTTTCGCAGATCCCGGTATACCCCGTGATACTTCTGCACAATTTCCTCGCGGTGCGGATTCTCTATGGAAACGCCCCTTCCCGCGATCCGGTTGACTGCGCAGGCAATGTGCATCACAAGCCCTGTCTTGGTGTCTTGCGACATCGGGTATTTTCCCTCAATCTGCTCCGCCAGTTCCATGAGCGCCTCCTTTAGGCGGCCGATGTCCACATATTCCAGATGATCGCCCAGACAGCGGAACATTTCATCAAAATCAACCTCCGCCTTTTCCATGCGCTGTGTGCGCAAAAGCTCCGGCAGATGCTCCACCGGCGCCGCCAGCACATCCGCCGCTGACAGAAATGGAATCGCCAGAATGTCCGGATCATACGTTCCGATAATACACAGGATCACTGCTCCCTGCATAAGTTCCAGCAGTTTTTCCCGCAGCAGGTTCCGGTCCGATAAGGATAAGGCAATCACCTCCGCGTCCGTGCAGGCTTTATGCTGGATGAGATACTGCTTCATCTGCAGCGCAACGCCCTCACTTGTGGTGCAGAGCGTAACGATTACTTTTTTTGGGGAATGCCACAGCGCCCCGAGCGACTCTGCCGCCATCCGGCAAACCCGGTCCACCCCATCGGCGATTGCCGCCCCCTTCGACCACTCTATTCCGAATCTTGTGACCGGAAGCGCTACCGCGCGGAGCTGTATTCCTGTCTCGCAGGAAATTGTATACAACATCTGCTGCAATACCTTCTGGTCATACACGGCAAGGACTCCCGCCCCTCTATCGATCGCGAGCAGTTTTTGCCGCAGCAGCTCGTAGGTCTGTTCATCCTTCTGTTCGTAAGGAATGTCAACGGCATACACGTTTCCGCGGTGAAGCTGCTCCTCGATGGTATCTGCGAGTGCCCGCGCGACTCCCTGTCCGTAAAAGACAAATAAAAGTACCGGCGACGGTTCGTCCGTCCGGATCTGTGGCTCGCTGACCTGCGTCTCCTCGGCAGGCGGCATTTCCGATACAAGTACCGTCACGCCTCCTTCCTGATAGGAATAGCGCATCTGCGGTTTTACCAGCGCATCCACCGCCTCCTTGTCCGCGCGGTAGTTTAAGAATCCCTTGCGCACAGACGGATCAAAGTCGCTGATGTAGAGGTGAAGTTCTCCCCCGTGATCCATGTAGTCCCGCAGATAAGCATTCATGCAGGCTTTCCGGATCTGTGTCTTTAAGGTCAGTATCTCCTTTTCACAAGGGAACAGCATCAGGCAGGTGAGCACCTCGGACTCCAGCGTGATCGTACGCTTCGTTCTGCATGCCTCCGCCACCAGAAAATGTTCCAGCAGCTTCCGCCGCTCTGGAAGCGGACGCTCCGTAAGGGACGGGAGCCGGATCTCCGCCAGCACGTGGTCTTCCAGCATGGAAATCACATCCAGCGCCTTGTCGTCGCAGGATAGAAAAATCATCGGCAGTTCCCGCGCATCCTCCGCCTCCACAAAACAGCGGAGCAGCTTGCGTCTGACGTTCACCGACAGGAACTGTACCTTATGTAAAAACAGGATTCCCGTGGCTGCCTCCGCGAGCATTCCTCCCTGCACGCCATCTCCGAGCAGTTCTGCGATCGTTGCCGCATCGTCCGCTCCGAAATCCATGCAGTCACACATTACAAACGGCGCCTGTTCCGCAACCAGTCCCTGCTGTACGGCAGCTTTGTGCATCACTTCCGCCATGTATTTTCTGCCGCTTCCCTCTCTTCCGATCAGAAGAACATTCAGTCCGCGGTGCGGATACAAAAGTGCCGCCCTGGCAAGCTGAACGGCGTATTTTAAACTGCCGTCATATCCCACCAGTTCCCGGAACGCTCCCTCCTCATCCGCAAACGCTTCCGTCAGCGAATATAAGACCGGCCGGCTGCTGCTCTTTTTTACCCTGCCTTCCCGGAGGAGTTCGCCCAGTGCAGTGCTGACGTTGGTGCGCTGCATTCCGAGTGCCTCTGCGATCTCATTAGTAGAGATCCCGTGATTGGCATTCACGGAGCTGTGGAGTTTTACAAATTCGTATATCTGCTCTCTGTTTCCCTTCATATGGTTCCTCATAAGAAATCGCTGATCTCTTCGATACGCTTACTATATGTTTTTTCTTTCTGACTGTCAATTTCACATAGTGTATAAATTTTGTATCCTTCATCTATACTCATTTTCATACAAAATGCTTTCTTTTTCAACTCTCTTTTTGTCTGTTTTTTCCAATAATCCGCTTCTTTTCTTCCTGTCGCTTCTTTCTCCGCTTATTTAGTGTATATGTTTCTGCTAATCATATACACTTAGTGTATAAGTTTTTTTCTTTTTTTACATTTTTAAAGATTTTGAAAAAAAGAACCCGTGAGAACATCTCCGCAATTCAGATATGTTCTCACGGGTTCTTATGATAATTTCAAGGTTATATTTTGACGTTTCTTGAAGGAAAAATGGCACCGTTTCTAGTACAGATTGCAGCGCCCGCGCTCCTCGCGCTCCATATCACGCACATACTGCGCCTGATATTCCATCGTGATCTCACGAAGTTCCTTGATTCCCTCAATATAAGGCAGATACATATCGTACCCGTCCATGGCATCATCGCATCCTAACTCACTGTATCCCAGGGAATCTTTTACGATCTGCTCCCGCTGTTCTCTTGTCGTATTTTTGATCAGATATTCTTCCATGTTTTTCTCCTTATTCTAAAAAGTCAGACGCATTTCATACCACACAGCGCCTCCGTGTTCCGATCCGGACACGCCCTCATTCCGGTAGCCGAACTGCTCGTAAAACGGAAGCAGTCTCTCCTTACAGGTCAGCACCAGTCCCTTTTTCCCCTGTGACTTTGTATCCGCAATCACCCGGCGCATCAGCGCTGCCGCATATCCCTTTCCCTGCTCTGCGGGGTCCGTCGCCACACCAAAGATCATCTGCCACGCACCATCCTTGCTGTGCATATCGGCATGTTCATACATCGCGTCGGTCAGATGCTCCTCGTCGGTTGCCATGCCGTTAATCATGGATACCAGTTTTTCATCCTCGTAGAGCAGCCAGAAATGATCAGGAAAACTTGCCAGCCGATCGAAAAATGCCTCTCTCCCCGCCGCTTCCGCCGCAGGAAAACACTTTGCTTCCAGCTTTGTAATCTCCTCCAGATCGTCCAATGTCGCATGTCTGATTGTCATCTCCCGATCCTCCTTGCGCCGGTCTCTTATCAGAACACATTATAAGCGCCTTCTTCGCCCAGTGCAATATCCTGCACTTAATTTCTGTGTATCATGGAAGTAACCATGAAATTTCATAGCAATGTGAACAGTAAAACGGCTCTCTGCGATCAGATGTTTTCCGATCACAAAAAGCCGTTTTCCATGGCACCTCTTTACCTGTAATTTTGTCTTATGCCAGAACCTTTTTATTATCAGCCCCCGGTGTCGTGACGATCACCTGCCCGGGTGTGATAAGAAGTGCTCCCGTTCCCAGCGCAGCCGGATATCTCTTGACGAGCTTCCGGCTTCAATCTCATAGCTGCCCATTTTTTCTGCAAATGCATGCTGCTTCTCGTCATACACGGAAAATGCCGCCGCTGTCAGAAGAAGCGTTACCGTCTTTTCCTCCCCCGGCATCAGCTCCATCTTTTCAAACGCACACAGTTTATGTGCCGGGCGGTCGTCCTGCCGCTCTTTCGGTGCCACATACACCTGCACCACTTCTTTTCCGGCACGAAGACTGTCATTCTTCACGGTCACTGCAAGCTCATACCGCGGGGCGTCCATCGTCCCCCCGGTCTCTGCGGATGCCGTGACCGGACGAACCGTCATATATTTATAGACAAAACGGCTGTAGGAAAGCCCGTGTCCAAAGCCATAGTATAACGGTGTATCCACAGTGTCGTAATAGCGGTATCCCACCATCACGCCCTCCTTGTATTCCACCACGTCCTTCTTTGCAAATGTTCCGATCGTATGTGCCGGGCAATCGTTTGCATCCTTCGGGAACGACTCCGCAAGCCTGCCGGATGGATTCTCTTTTCCAAACAAAATCTCCGCAATCGCCGTTCCTCCCTCCATTCCGGCATAATAACTCCAGAGCACCGCCTTTGCCTGCTCATTCCACGGCATCGCCACCGGTGATCCGGCGTAGAGCACAATCACAGTGTCCGGTCTGACGGCAAGAAGTTCCCCGATCAGCGCATCCTGTTCATAGGGAAGCGTGAGGGTCGTCCGGTCATAGCCCTCCGAGTCAAAATCATGATTCAGGCCTCCCACAAAAATCACCGTGTCACATTCCTTCGCCAGCGCCACCGCCTCCTCGCGGAAGCGCTTCCTACACTCCTTCGTCTCATCGGACACTTCCGCTTCTTCAGAAGTTTTGCCCCAGTCCTTTTTGGTGCTGTCCGCCTGCCAGTTCACACTGCCCTGTGCCTCCTTGCCGGGGATATAGTAGCCCGGTGCATACTCCACTTTCACATTCCCGCCGAGGAGCTTTTTGATTCCGAGCAGCGGTGAGATCTCGTAGAGCGCCTTGATCTCAGCACTGCCGCCCCCGTTGGAGTGAATTGCCGCAGCATTCTGTCCGATCACTGCAACACGCTTCACCTTTTTTGCATCGAGTGGAAGACATTCCTCTTCATTTTTTAGCAGAACCACCGATTCCCTGGCGATCTTTAATACCGTGTCCTGATGCTCTCTGCTGTTGTAAGTTCCGGTCTTTCTGGTCTCTCTCTTTTCTCCGATCATATGCAGGCGGAACATCAGCCGCAGAATATTGCGCACCTTTTCATCAATGAGCGCCTCGGAGATCTCACCGGAACGCACCATCTTTAAAAGCGGCTCTGCCAGATACTGCTGGTCGAAATCGTACGTCACTTCCATCTCCACATCAATCGCAGCTTCCGCCGCTTCTCTGGTGTCATGGACACCGCCCCAGTCCGAGACCACCACACCGTCAAATCCCCAGTCGCGCCGCAGTGTGCCGTTTAACAGTTTTTTGCTGGTGCAGCAGTGTTCCCCGTTTAACAGATTGTATGCTCCCATCACCGCATGGACACCGCCCTTTTGCACCGCCGCGCGAAATCCCGGAAAATAGATTTCCTCTAAGGTCTGGGGCGATACTTTCGTGTCTACCCAGAGACGCTCTGTCTCCTGCGAGTTGGCTGCAAAATGCTTTACGCACGCCGCTACATCCGACTGTTGGATTCCCTTCACCATCGGCACGACCAGTTCCGAGATCAGATACGGGTCCTCGCTCATATATTCAAAATTTCTTCCGCAGAACGGGCTCCGCTTGATATTGATTCCCGGCGCGAGAATCATGTCTTTGCCTCTTCCTCTTGCCTCCTCGCCCAGCACTCTGCCCTCCTCACCCGCAAGTTCGCGGTTCCAGGTTGATGCTACCGCGCTGTTGCACGGGAGATAGCTGACAAAATCATCTGTCGTGCCTGTATTTCTCCACTCATTGTCCGCAAATTCCGCACGCACGCCCATCGGACCGTCCGAGAAAAAGAGCGGCGGTATGGAAAGCCGCTCCACCCCCTCGGTGCGGAACAGCCCCGCGCCATGAATCATTCCGATCTTTTCTTCCAGTGTCAGCTGTTCTAATAATTTCCCGATCTGTACTTCATATGTCTCTGTTTTCATTGCCACCTCCGGCTGCATTTAAAATTCGACTGTTACGTTTCCTTCCTTTGGAACCGCGATCACGGCATGATCCCCGTCCATCTCATAGGCACAGCTTACCGTCTTCGGCATTCCCGCATGCATGAGCGCCACTTTCACCTCCGTACCTCCGGACACCTGAATCTCGTACCGGCTGCCGCAATGTGTGACCGCTGCCTTCACCGCTTCCCGGTTCTCCGTATCGTACACCGTCGTCTGTGCCTCGCACCCATCGTCAAGCGCATAGACCCGGAATGTCGTTCCATCTGCATAATCATAAACTGCATTGTCATCCCTTGCACCCATCGCAACGATGCTGCCCTCTCTGACGTAGAGCGGGATGCTCAGATAGCCATGCTTCTCTTTGTACCATCTGCCGCCCTCCTTCACATCGCCGCTAAGCAGTGATGTCCAGCGTCCCTCGGGAAGATAATACTCCGCGATTCCGTCCTCATTAAAAATCGGAGCTACCAACAGGGAATCGCCCAGCATATACTGGCTTGCCAGATATGCGCAGTTCCGGTCCTCCGTAAACTCAAGCACCATACTCCGCATCATCGGCACGCCGGTCTTTGCCGTCTCGATGGCATTGCGGTACAGATACGGCATCAGACGCGCCTTTAATTTTGCAAAATAGCGCACCACGTCCACCGCTTCCTCATCATAAGCCCAGGGCACACGGTAAGAAGTGGAACCGTGCAGTCTGGAATGTGTCGAAAGCAGTCCGAACGCGCACCATCTCTTGTAGACATCCGGCGTGGAAGTGCTCTCAAATCCTCCGATGTCATGACTCCAGAAGCCAAAACCGGAACTTGTCAGCGACAGACCGCCCCGCAGACTCTCCTCCATTGACTCATAATCCGACCAGCAGTCCCCTCCCCAGTGTACCGGGAATTTCTGGCCGCCCGCTGTTGCGGAGCGCGCAAAAAGAATCGCTTCCTTCTCGCCCTTTTTCTTTGCAATCACGTCATGCACCGTCTTATTGTACATGTATGTATAATAATTGTGCATCTTGACTGGATCGGATCCGTCATAATACACACAATCTGTCGGAATCCGCTCACCGAAATCCGTCTTAAAGCAGTCGACTCCCATATCCAAAAGTGCTTCCAGCTTCTTTCCATACCACTCGCACGCTGCCGGATTGGTAAAATCCACAATGGCAAGCCCCGGCTGCCACATATCCCACTGCCATACATCACCGTTGGCACGTTTCAGGAAATAGCCGCCCTTTACGCCCTCCTCAAACAACGAGGACTCCTGTCCCACATAGCTGTTGATCCAGACGCAGATCTTTAACCCTTTTTCTTTCAGGCGCTTTAACATTCCCTCCGGATCCGGGAACACACGCTCATCCCAGGTAAAGTCACACCAGTGAAAGTCCTTCATCCAGAAGCAGTCAAAGTGGAAAACCGAGAGCGGAATTCCACGCTCGATCATGCCATCCACAAAACTGTTCACCGTCTTCTCATCATAATTCGTCGTAAAGGAAGTAGACAGCCACAGGCCGAACGTCCACGGTGCCGGGAGCGCCGGTTTTCCGGTAATATCCGTGTAGCGCATCAGCACCTCCTTCATCGTCGGGCCGTTAATCAGAAAATAATCGAGACTCTCCCCAGGTACGGAAAACTCCACCTTGGTCACCATTTCCGTTGCCACCTCAAAGGAAACCTTTTCCGGATGATTGACAAATACGCCATATCCTTTATTGGAAAGGTAAAACGGGATGTTCTTGTAGGACTGTTCCGTGGAAGTCCCCCCGTCCTCATTCCAGATGTCCACACTCTGACCATTTTTTACGAATGCCGAAAAGCGTTCGCCCAGTCCATACACCAGTTCGCCGACCGAGAGGGAAAGCTGCTCCCTCATGTAGGCATCCTCCGGTCCCTTATCGTATGCGCTGCCTTTCCAGTTCGTCTTCATGTAGGCGAGATCTCTCCATCCGCTGCCGGTGATCTTCTCCGCTCCGCGCCAGAATACAAACGCTCCGCTCTCTTTCTCAATCTCGATGCGAAGTTCCCCGCTCTTTACAATGATCTGTTTTTCTGTTTCTTCCGCCGCAAGATTTCCGGTCTGTGGCGGTGCAAGCTCAAACTGCGGCATGCGCTCCTTAAGTCCCATGTGGTGATGTGTCTGGATACGGAGCACTTCCGGATACGGCGCACTGATCTGAATCGTCAGATTCACCCCGCCTAACGTATCCCCTCTGTGGTTAATCTTATTCGTCGGTGCGCATAGCGTAACCCGGTCTTTCTCTATCTTCGTAAAATAAATCTGCGCCGATGAAAAGCAGGCGCAATCTTCCTTCTGTAACCAGCATCCGTTACTGAATTTCATCGTTCTCCTCCTTACTCCTCGTATTGTATTTTTTATTTCCCAGCATCCTCATCTTACCGTACCCAAACGGAAAAATATACCGTACAAATTGCACATAAAACACGGTACAAATTTGACACAACACCACCCCAAACGCTATAATTTTAGGAGATTATTTTCCAGCAGTAAAATCAGGAAGGATGCACTATGTATAAGTTGTTCATTGCAGATGACGAGGCCATCATACGCGAGGGTCTGCGCTGTCTGCTTGATTGGGAAACATTGGGATTTACCATTGCAGGAGAAGCGGCAAACGGCGATGCCGCCCTGCAATTTCTTTTGTCTGAAACGCCGGATCTGGTTCTGCTCGATATCCGCATGCCGGGTATGTCCGGACTGGATGTTGTCCGCATTGCCAGGGAACACGGCTATGACGGAAAAGTTGTCATCTTAAGCGGTTACTCGGATTTCAATTACGCCAGAACCGCCATACGCTACGGCGTACTCTCCTATCTCACCAAGCCCATCGACGAAGATGAGCTTCTCGAGATTGTCTCGCAGATACGGAATCAGCTGGATTCCGATGCCAGCGCCCGGGATTCTTCTGCGCATTACCGGCAGAAAGCATACGATTCCATCATCCGGGATCTGCTTGCCGACACTGCCGCCTACGACCGCCTGGATCGTGCGGAGCTGCATCTGAATGCGGATATATATCAGGTAATCATCTACGAAAAATACAGCCACCGCACGGAGGACGCGGCCTACCGCTTTTCCGACCTGCTGCGCGTGACCAACCAGGATCACAATTCCTTTGACCATATCACGGATGACACCCGCGAGATCATCCTGCTTAAGGGCAGCTTTGCCACCGAAAAATTCAACAGCTTTCTGGAACGCTTCCAAAGGCAGTGCCAGCCGCAGAAGGATTCCCCGCTGGACAGTCTGTTTCTCGCTTACGGTCGCCCTGTATCACATCTGGAAGAGATCGCGCTCTCCTATACAGACGCTTCCCGGCTGATCGACCAGCGCTTTTTCTGTGAGGAAGATCAGCATACCTTAGGCTATGAGAATCTCCCGACGCTCGGCAGCGATCTTCCACTCATTACCGGTGCCTTTCTGGATGAATACGCAGGCCGCCTTTTTGACGGGCTCTCCTCATTCAGCCGGAGCCGCACTGCAGAGATTCTGGGTGAATTACAGACAAAGCTGTATCAGTCGTCCGATTCCATTGATACCATCAAGCTGTTTTTTGCAGATCTGTATCTTCAGATCAAGGAGCGCATCGGCCGCTCTTACACCAGCGTCGATATTCCTTTTCCGGGGAACGGAGAAATCATACGCATCATCTCCGAAAAATATTATCTGTATGAAATCATCCGCTTTCTGACAGAACAGTTTGAACTGATCTTATCCTCCATCGGCCGCACGTCGAAGGAGGGCGTGATTGACGACATTCTCTATTACATCGAGCACAATTACGCACGCAATCTCACACTGGAGGCAATCGCGCCGCTTTTTGGCTACAACAGTTCTTATCTCGGCAAGATCTTCAGCAAAAAGGTCGGGGAAAATTTCAACTCCTATCTCGACCATGTGCGTATCGAACACTCCAAGGAACTGCTCCTTGGCAATGATATGAAGGTATACGAGATTGCAGAAAAAGTCGGCTACCGCAATGTCGATTATTTTCACATCAAATTCAAACGTCAAGTCGGAATGACGCCCGCCGAATTTCGCAGGACACACCGGCAGTAAAACAAAAGGAGCAGGAACTCTCCGGTTCATCCCCAAGAATTCCTGCTCCTTTTATCAATAAAACCTGATTCACTTTTCTATACGGCCATTCTGCCAGAATACTTCTCTGTTCTACTGCACAGCAGCTACTTTTTCCTGAATGATCTCAGTCAGCATCTGCTCGGCATCTGCCATTCCCGCATTCTCCAAATCCAAAATCATCTTGTCGTAGGAAGCGTCAAATTCTTCTTCCGATCCGATCACACAGCTGATAAGCGCAGACCATGCGATCTCATCGAGCTGATTTGCAATCTCATCAAACTCCGTCGGCTTTGCGTAAGCCCAGATCGGAGAGTAGTCCGGTGTGGTAAATTCATCCGCCTGCGGGAAAATATCCGTCAGAAGCTCCACATTCCATGCTTCACATGCTGCCTTCTGCTCGTCATCATAATCCGCCATGACGCTCTCTTTGTTCGTGGTTGTGTAGGTGCTTCCGGTCGGGTCTTCAACACTGTTTCCATAGCACGGGAACGGATAATTGTGGAAACCGACACCGGTCTTCTTCTGATAATCCTTATCCTCCGTTGCATACTTTACTTCGTCTTCCGTGCGGTAACGGTGTCCTTCATCATCCAGGAAGTAGTTCACACCTTCAATTCCCCACTGTACAAGCACCTGTCCCTCATCGGAGCAGATGTAATCCAGATATTTGATTGCCGCCACCGGATCCTTACAGGAAGTAGTGATTCCAACGCCGTAGCCGGTCGTAAGTCCCTGATACATCAGAGACGGGCACTTGGTGTCCGCATCCATGGCAAGCGGTAGCGGTGCATACGTCTTACCGTACTTTCCGTCCGCTTTCAAAACCTTCTCGCCATCGCCGTAATCCCAGTCTGTATCAAACAGCGCCAGCACGCGTCCGGATGCGATCTTTGCGATGTAGTCCTCGTGTGTCTGGGTTGCGAATTCCGGATCAAGAATTCCCTCGTTGTACATTTTATTCATCCAGCGGAAATACTCTCTCTCCTTGTCAGAGTGGAATTTGTACATCGCATTATTGTTCTCATCCACGATCCACTGTCCGTTGTCCGGTGCTCCGTCCGCGATAAACCCTGCCGGATTGCCAAGCGTGATCATCCAGTGCCAGTCCGAAGTCGACAGCGTAAAGCCGATCGTATCCAGACCGTCGTCCGTGGTCGGATGTGCCGCAATATAATCCTTTAACATCGTCTCAAACTCATCTAACGTCCTCGGCACCTCATAATCATTCTCCTTTAAAACATCCCACTGAAGCTGTGCCGTACCGGATGTCTTAAACGTCTCTCCTCCCGCTGCATAAGCCGAAAGCTGATAGATCGAAGGATCATCCTCAGAATATTTTAATTTGTCAAACTCATCTCCGTAAAGCTTCTTGATATTCGGACCATACTCCTCAATCAGATCCGTCATATCAATCAAGGCTCCTGCATCGATCAGTGCTCCTGCATCCCCCTTGGCATAGATCATATCCGGATAATTCTGCTCCGCGATCATCAGTGCGACTTTCTCATCATCAGATGACACCGGATAATCGGTCTTTAACTTCACACCGGTTGCCTCCGTCAGTGCCTGCGCCACCGGATCGGTCCATGGATCCTCCTGTCCGTCCGCATTGTAGAACGTCAGCTCTACCACATCACCGGATGCTCCGCTGCCCGCACTCTCTGTTCCCCCACTCACGGAAGAAGTGCCTGCTGCATCTCCATTTCCACAGCCGCCCAGAACCCCTGCTGCCATAGATGCCACCAGCATCAATGCACATAACCTTTTTTGCCTCATAATCTTTCTTCTCCTCTCTTCTTTGCTTGCTCTATCAGTAATCAGTCTTTGACTGCACCGATCGTCATACCACCTACAAAATACCGCTGCAGGAACGGATACACAATCAGGATCGGAACCGTTGCAATGATCGTGATTGCCATTCGGATCGACATCGGAGATACCGCGCTCTTTAACTGTTCTGCGGCATGCGGATCAACCTTGATCGTCGCCTTCTCCATAATCTCATATAATACATACTGTAAAGTCGGAAGATCTCTTGCATACAGATAGGTATCCATAAAGGAATTCCACTGTCCGACTGCCATAAAAAGCGCCACCGTCGCAAGTACCGGCTTACATAGCGGCAGAACGATCTTTGCGAAAATAATGAAATCGTTTGCCCCGTCAATTCTGGCTGCCTCCTGCAGGTCAATCGGCAGTCCGTCTATAAACGAACGGATCAGAATGATATTGTACACCCAGATCAGTCCCGGAAGAATATATACCAGAAAATGATTTCCTAATTTTAACGTCCTTGTAATCAGAAGATATTCCGGTACCAATCCGCCGCTGACATACATGGTAATCACAAACAGCACCGTGAACAGTTTATTAAAATAGAAATCTCTTCTGCTTAAAACATACGCCACCATCGCAGTCGCAGCGACGCCGGTCAGCGTACCGACCAGTGTTCGCACAATCGACATGGCAAACGGTTCAAATAAATTGTTTTCCTGAAACACATAAGTGTAATTGCTCCAGGTAAACTTTCGCGGAATGATAAAATTGATATTGCGCATGGTATCGATCGGGTCGTTGAAGGAGATCGCAAGTACGTTTAAAAACGGATATAAAGTCACAATAATAACACCGATGAAAATAACCAGTAATATGTAATCCAAAATATTATCTTTACTTTTAATTTTTGTATGACTGCGTGCCATGTGCTTCCCCTCCTTAGATCAATCTGCTCTCGCCGAGCCATCCGGCTATCTTGTTGGCGATAAACAAAAGTGCAATTCCGACTAACGACTGGAACATGCCGATCGCAGTTCCGAGGCCGTAGTTGTTGTTACCGATACCGCGGATATAAGCAAACCAGGAAAGCACCATTGCATGATCCTGCACGATACCGTTGGAGAGAAGCATCTGACGCTCCATACCGACATTCAAAGCACCGCCGATTCCCATAATGAGGAGCACCACCACCGTCGGCTTGATCCCCGGCAGCGTAATGTGCCAGATTCTCTGCAGACGGTTCGCACCGTCCACCTTTGCCGCCTCATAAAGCCCTTGGTCGATTCCTGCCATTGCGGAGAGATATACAATCGCATCCCAGCCGACTTCCTTCCAGACATTGATGAAGCAGACGACTATCCAGAACAGAACCGAGTTGGTAGACATAAGCTTTAGATTTTTTCCGATCAGCGTATCTAACATGCCGCCGTCATTTAATACCATCTTTGCAATACTTGCGATGACAACCCAGGATACGAAGTGCGGCAAATAGGAAATGGTCTGTGTGACCTTCTTAAAACGATTGAAGCAGATCTCATTGAGCATGAGTGCAAACAGGATCGCCATGACGGTTCCAAGTGCAATTCCCAGCACACTCAGACCGATCGTATTGATCATGGTCTGACCGAACAGCCGGTCTGTGAATGCCTTTTTAAAATTGTCAACCCCCACAAACTTTCTCTGCCATACCGGAAGTGCAAAGCTGTTTGGCTTTACCTCCTGAAACGCCATTGTCCACCCCCACAGCGGAACATATTTAAAGATGATGAGCCAGATGACAAAAGGTACCGACATCAATAGCAGATACCGCTGCTTCCACATAAGCTGCCAGCTGAATTTCTGTTTGACCACTTTGGCTTTCTGTTTCTTTTCTGTCTTCATATCGTTTTCCTCCTCTTTTCATCCTCATTACATTATAGGATTGGGAGCAAAATTTTAATACCTTACTATTTTCATTATTTTTACCATAAAATTTGCATCTTTTATAGCGGCTTTTGCATGTATTAAAAGACCTGTTCTGCGGATCGTTTTCTCTCCCTCAGAACAGGCTTTTGTGATTTATGATTCCGTTTCTTCCCAGTCACCCGGAAGCGTTATCTCCACCCGGGTATATTCGCCGCCGATGCTTTCCACTGTCACGCCGTACTCTTCCCCGTAGCGCAGCCGCACTCTCTGATTGACATTGCAGATGCCGATATGCTCTCCCTTGGTGCGGTTGCCTGCAAGCTCTCTGCGGATCTCCGCAATCTTTTCCCCGCAGATGCCGGCGCCGTCATCGGTAACCGTGATGACCACATTCTGTCCGCTGCGTTTGACACAGACATCGATGTGACCGACATCCGCTCTTCCCTCAAGTCCGTGTATGATACAGTTTTCCACCAGCGGCTGGATCAGAAGCGGAAGGATCTTCTGTCTCTCGGTCCCTTCCTCCACATAGATCTGATACTGAATCCGTTCGCCGAAGCGGTACTGTTGAATCTTCAGATAATACTCTGCCAGTTCCACCTCCTCGCGGATCGTCATATCCTTTGAACCTGCCTGGATACTGCTGCGCAGGATCTTTCCGAGCATCTTCACCAGCTCCTCGATCTCATACTGCTTGTTGATGCGCGCCTTCATGCGGATGGTTTCCAGTGTATTATACAGGAAATGCGGGTTGATCTGGCTGGTGAGCATCTTAAACTCCGCATCCTTCTGACTGGTCTTAAGCCGCTCCGCGTGAATCTTCTCCTGATACACCTGCGCCAGAAGCCTCTGAATTCTCCAGATCATGACGCTTAAGTAATCATAAAGCTGACTGATCTCATCATTTCCTCCGAGCTTTTCCTCAAGTTCAAAATTTCCCTCAGACGCTTTCTGCATCTGTTCCCGGAATCTGCCGACACGCCTTGCAAACGACCAGGAAAATGCAAAAATCAACGTCCCGGCAAGCACAACGCTCCCAAGGAACAGCCAGATACTCTTTCGCTGCTGTGCATACGCTTCCCTTAAGATATCATCCACCGCGCGCACACTGACCACCTGAAAATAATCGCTGGTATCCTCCTGCTTTACATTCTCACAGGTGAGGACATATTCTTCCTCCCCTGCCCTGATACGCGTCTGATACTTCTCCTCGGCAGCGTCCGGCAGATACTGCTTTAACTCTTCAAAGGGAATCGTCTCATGACGGCTCGTAAGCAAGGTCTCGCCATCCAGCACAATATAGGTGCTTCCTTCCCGCTCCCAGATCATTTTCTCAAACTGCTGCGGGCGCAGATAGATCACAAGCACCCCGACATTTTCGCTCTTTTTGGTCTTGATCATACGGGCAATGGCAGGCGCATGGTCATATTTGGGCAGGCTGATCGGCAGCCACGTCCACACGCAGCCGCTTCCCTCTGTACTCACTCTCTGATACCACGCCTCGGCCTCCGTGTCCGCATCCACAACCACGAAGTCCGAATTGCCGCGCAGCGTGTGATTTTGCAGGAAAATACTGATTCTGGAGATCATCGTGTTGTAGTAACTCTGATATTCCTTAAAAGCGGTATAGCCTCTGTAGTCATTGATCATCTCCTGATAATCCGTATACTGTTTTGCCGCAATCTCCTCGAGCTTGTCATCGAAGTAAAAGTATGAAGAGACCGTGGTCATCGTATTCTCCAATTCCAGGATCTGTCTTCCGATCGTCTGCAGTTCCGCAATCTCCGCATTCTCCGCCTGACTCACCAGCACCTGATTGGTTCCGTGAATCAGATAGCCGATAATGGCAGAAAGCGGCAAAAGCCCGCCTATCACATAGATTAAAATCATGCGGTAGACGAGCTTCATTCCCAGTATCCGGTTTATCAGTTGTTTTATCTTTGTCTTCATACGCTTCGTTTCAGTATTGCCACGCCGTACGCCGGCAGCGTCAGCTTGCTCCCCTTTTTCCACTCCATACCGGTCACAAGATCCGTTGCGTCCTGCTCCACCGGCACACTCTGCTCTATTTTCTCATGATTTAACAGAAAAAGGAACTCTTTTTTTTCATCGCGTCCCACACGTAAGACTGCTTCCACGCCCCCGGGAGTCTGTGCCACCGGCGTGATCCCGGCTTTTTCGCAGATCTCCCGTATCAGTGCTTCATAAAATGACGCGTCCGACCGCACCGCCACATAATACGCCGCTCCCGCTCCGTAACGGTTTTTCGTGAGCACCGGCATTCCCGCATAAAAATCCTCCTCGTAGGTTGCAAGCACACCGGCTCCCTCCGGATGCAGCAGATCACACAGCAGAACCGCCTCATGCCGCGCGCCCTTCCATGTAAAATGATTCGTCTCTCCCTCCGGCAGGGCATCGCTCTCCTCCACCCAGATGCCTAAGAGATCACGCAGTTTCCCCGGATACCCTCCGGTCACCACCAGATCATGATCATCCACATAGCCGCTGAAAAAAGTAGTTACAAAAATACCGCCCGCCTGCACAAACGCTTTGATCTTCTCATCCACACCCGGCTTTACCATATATAAGACCGGGGCAATAATCACGCGATAGTCCGAGAAATCATCCTCCACCCCGATGATATCGGTCGCCATATTCTGCTCGTAGAGCGCCGTGTAATAGTTCTGGATCTCATCGCGGTACTTTAAAAGCACGCTCGGTCCTGCGGAATACTCGATCGCCCACCAGTTCTCCCAGTCAAACAGAATCGCCGTCTCCTTCCTTGCCCGCGCGCCCAGAGTCTCATCTCCCAGCGCCTTTAGTTCTGCGCCGAGGGCTGCCGCTTCCCGGAACACTCTGGTATTTTCATTTCCCACATGGTCAATGATCGCTCCGTGATATTTTTCACAGGCACCGATACTCCGGCGCATCTGAAAAAACATCACCGAATCCGCCCCGTGCGCCACCGCCTGATAGCTCCAAAGGCGCATGACCCCCGGACGTTTTAAGGCATTGTACGGCAGCCAGTTCGTCACACTCGGCGTCTGCTCCATCAGAAGGAACGGCTTTCCGCCGCCGATACCGCGCATCAGTTCATGGGACAGGGCAATCTGCGCCGGTGTGTCCTGGTTGGAAGGGTAATTGTCCCAGGATACCATATCCATGTATTTTGCCCACTTCTGATAATCCAGCGGCTTATAGAACCCCATCAGATTGGTTGTGACCGGGATGTCCGGCGTATGCCGCTTCACCGCCTCATATTCCAGGCGATAACACTCTAAAATACTGTCCGAATTAAATCTCCGGTAATCTAAGGAGATTCCCTGAAACATCGTGCGCTCATAGGCGAAATGTTCGCTCAGCAGATTCGGCAGGACAATTTCTTCCCAGTCATAGAACGTATGTCCCCAGAATGCCGTATCCCAGACGCGGTTCACCTCCTCAATCGTGTGGTACTTCTTTTTCAGCCACACGCGAAATGCCTTCTCGCAATTTTCGCAGTAACACTCTCCGCCGTATTCATTGGAGATATGCCATGCCACAATATTGTCATAGTCTTTGTAATGTTCCGCCAGCTTCTCCGCCAGCCGTGCCGAATACATGCGGTAGACGGGACTGTTCGGGCAGGAATTGTGTCTGCCACCGAACTTGCGCTTCATTCCGTTGAACTCCGTGCGCAGGATTTCCGGGTACCGGTGTGCCATCCAAGCCGGATGCGCGCCGGTCGATGTTGCAAGCACAACCTTCAGCCCGTTTTTCTTCACCAGTTCCATAATGCGGTCCAGCTTTGTAAAATCATAGGTGCTCTCGTCCGGCTGTAGCATTGCCCAGGAAAACACATTGAGTGTCACCGTATCAATGTGCGCCAGCCCAAACAGGTGCATATCTTCCTCCCAGGTTGCCTCATCCCACTGCTCCGGATTGTAGTCGCCGCCAAACGCAATTTTATTCTGATTCCATATTTTCTCGTACATTGCCCTCTCCTTTTTGTCTGCTAATCCACTTCCAACCGGAATACCACCGGAAAATCACTCTCAATCCCCGGCGCCGCTATGTGAAGCCCTTCCCGGTCTACGTGCCACGCAGCCTGCCCCACATAACCGAGCAGCGTAACCACACGCAGAATCCCATGAAACTCCGGTAGATTCTGATTGGTACTCTTTGCAAACGAACGGATCAGAAATCTGCCGTCTTTCGGACAGCGCATGCAGATCGCATAGATGCAGCCGCCGTTCACGGTAAATCGATAGTCTTCCGGTGTATACATGATCTCTGCCGCGTCCGCAAACTGTCCGTCCGCCGCCCGCGTCGGTCCTTCCATGCTTTTTCTCCACACCTTTGACCCACGGACCGCCTCGCCGTTTACCTTCATCCACGACGCCATATCCAAAAGGATCTGCCGGTCGCCCTCGGGAATTGTACCATCCGCTTTGGGTCCGATATTCAAGAGCAGATGGCCGTTCTTGCTTACCACATCCACGAGGGTACATAAGATTTCCCTGCTGCTCTTATAATCGAGGCTGTCGGTATAACACCAGGAATTGCGCGCCACCGCCGTGTCCGTCTGCCACGCATACGGCTTTGCCTCCGCAAATCCGCCGCGTTCCACCTCCACGATCCCGCTTCCGAACATCATGGCATCATGCTTGTAGCAGATCATGACATCCTCTCCCCAGCTTTTACCACAATTATAATAGAACGCTGCCAGCTTTTTCAAGTAAGGATGAAACGCCTCGTGCTGAATCCACCAGTCGAAATACAAAAGCTTCGGTCGATACTTC